>Ga0187845_1001408_pt1 | contig 13769 bp, 4 predicted proteins | sample SpaLakP09_SKY_68_FD_134515 | JGI IMG/M metagenome (GOLD analysis project Ga0187845, IMG submission 134515) | Oligotrophic lake water microbial communities from Sparkling Lake, Wisconsin, USA - SP09_SKY_68 | ecosystem: Environmental > Aquatic > Freshwater > Lake | place: USA: Sparkling Lake... | reverse complement strand
CGGCGGCGAAGGGCTCGCCATCGAGATGACGCACGTCCGGCAAGGTGATGACCTTGTTGTCGCGCATCGATTCGTCCCAGGACAGCACGGCGCCGGAGGGCGCGGGCGGCGCCGGCACAGACGGTGGCGTCAGCGAGGCGGCCTGCCAGGGCAGATGCAGGTCGGAGACGACGTCTGCGGGCAGTTGCTGCGCCGGCGGCGTGCGTGCAGGCTGCATCAGCGCGCGCATCGGGTCGCTGTCTGCCGAGGTGTTGGCAGCAGGCGGCGCGGCGCTCAGGATGCCGAGCGGGTCGGCCGGCGCCGTGCCTATGGGGCCTAGCCCGAACATGTCGTCCAGTGACGGCCCGGAGGACATCGGCGCCTGTGCGGGGCTGCCCAGCCCGAAGGGGTCACTGGGCGTGGAGACCATCAGGTCCAGCCCTGGGGCGCTGGTGTGTACATCGGGCGCGAAAGGGTCCCAGTCGGCGGGGATGGCGCTGGACGATGCCGGGGCCGGCATGTTCGCCGGCGGCGGGGGCGCCATGACCGGGGCCGGTGCTGGCGCGCGCGGCGCCGGGGGGCGCGAGGCGGTGCCGAAGAGGTCGCCAAACGGGTCGACCGCCACGGTCTGGTGACCCTTCTGTACCTGGATGACGTAGCCGCCGATGTCGAGCTTGTCGCCCGGCTTGATCGGCGCTTCGCGGCCATTGCCAAGCGGCGTGCCGTTGACGCTGATGGCGTTGCTGCCGCGGTCGATGACGACGAAGGCGCCGTTGCGCAGCACGACCTGGGCGTGCACACGCGAGATGGTGCGGTCAGGGTCGGGCAGCACCAGTTGGTTGGTGGTGGCGCGGCCGATGGTGCCGCCCAGTTCGTCAAAGCTGGCTTCGCGCGGCTCGGTCGATGCGCCGTTGTAGCTGCTCACGCACAGCACGATCATTCGCGGGGTCCCCTGGTTTCATGGTGCTCACGATGAGCCGTGAAGAGCATACGACAGCCCTGCGGCGTCATGCCTTCAGCGGAGCACGTAGAGCCGGCCTTCCACCACGGCAATGCGCATTGGCAGCGCCACGCGGCCGCCATCGGGGCGGTTGAACTGCAGCAGCGGTGCGCCGTCTTTGGTGAGGCAGTCGACCAGCCGGCCGTCGGCCGTGGGGCGCAGCATCAGCGTGGCCGCTGTGGGCAGCGGGCCGCGCAGCGCCTTCTGCGCGTGCAGCAGCTGCACGCGGGCGCGCCAGCGGGCCAGGTCGTCGGCGGGATTGCGCTGGTAGGCCAGGGCGAGTTCCTCGAAGCGCAGCCGGGCCGCGACGATCCAGGGCTCCGGGTCGCCCTGGGCCAGCGCCACCGCCTGCTCCTGCGCGAAGGCCAGCACCGGCGCGGCGAGGGTGTTCAGGTCGGGCAGGGCCGGGGCGTCCTGCCAGCGCCAGCGCGGGAACTTCACCGGGATGTCGACCTCCTGCGGCACGACGGTGTTGGCCCGGTACAGCTCACCGTCTTCCACGGCCCAGTCCAGCGTGGCCAGGCAGCGGGCCTGTTCGTCGCTGGCGGCCTGGCCAACGCGCGGCAGCAGCAGTTGCACGCGCGCGAAACGCGGCCCTTCGGCCAGGCGCGGCTCGGCGTTGGAGGCGGGCTCGACGACGAGCTCCAACTTGTTGGCGCCGGCCAGCGTGTACTCGTGCACGGCCAGCGCCTGCACGCCACCGGTGGCGCCGAGTTCGGCCAGCGTGAAGCCGTTGAGCCGCGCCTGCACGGACGCGCCGCGGGCTTGGAGGCGAAGGACAAGCAGGCGTTCCATCAGCCGAGGCTCCAGTCGAGCAGCGGCAGCGAGCCGAGCAGGGCGACATGCTGGCTGCTGCGGCCGAGCACGGGGTCTTGCACGGCCATCGGCGCCACCACGGGTTCCAGCGCCAGCTGCAGGAACCACTGCCAGGCGCCGCCGCCCTCGGGGCGCGGCCGCAGCCCGAAGGTGCCGACCAGCGCGCCGGTGGCCGGGCCGAACTCGCTCCACAGCAGGCCGGTCTCGCCAGCGATGGGCGTGAACTCCAGCGTGACCGGGCAGCGGATGGCCTGCTGCACCGGCGCCAGGGCCTCGGCCAGTGGCGGCTCGGCAGTCTCGCGGGTGAATTGCAGCGCCAGTTCGGTGGCCAGCGCGATGCGCAGGCTCAGCTGCGTGCGCGCGCCGGCCTGTTCGATCTCGCCGCTCAGTACCAAGTCCAGCGTCATGCCGAGCTTGAGGTCGCTGGCCACGCGCAGCAGCGGCTCGGCGGTCAGACCTTCGGGGCGCTCGCGCAGGCCCCAGGTCATGGCGGCATGGCCGTTGAAGAGCCCGGCGCGCAGGCTCATGCGCGGTGACTGCGCGCTGGCCGACCAGGCGCTGAACAGCTTCTCGGCGCCGGCCAGCAGCGCGGCTTCGATGCCGGGGGCCTAGGCCCTCCGCCCACTTGGGCGCGGCACGAGGGGCGCCGTCGCGCGCGAGCCGCAGGCGCAGGCCCTGCGAGGCGGGCGGCAGTGGCGGCGCCGAGGTCTGTTGCGGCCAGGTGCGTTCGAGGATGCGGTCGCGCTGCCAGGTCAGCAGCCACTGCTGGGCCGGCCAGGTCATGAGCTGCAGATGCTGGGATGCCATCGGCACGCCGCGGTCGCGCAGGCCGCAGGTGTTCAGCTCCAGCAGCGTCAGCTCGGGCGAGGGCTCCTGGAGCAGCAGCGCGCCCCAGCCGGGCGGTGCGACAGGCGGCGGCAGGGCGCCCATCGTGAAGCTGGTGGTTTGCGCGGCATGGCCTTGGGCCGCCATCAGGCCATGGCCGCCGAGCCAGCGCATCTGCGGGTGCGGTATGGGCAGCGCGCATTGCCCGTGGGCGGCCTGGCGAACCTGCAGGCGCGTCTGTGGGCCTTCGCTGGCGGCCTGGCTCAGCAGGCACAGGCGGGTCACGGGCGGCAGCGTGGTGGCGTCAACGCGCAGCGCCGGCGGCGCAGGTGGCCCCGGCAGGTGCTGCCAGGCGCCGCCTTCGAGGCCGTACTCGCGGCGCCAGTCCATGTCCAGCGCGCGGAACTCGATGGCCTCGATGTCGCAGGCCTGGCGCGGCAGCGGGCCGGAGTCTTCGGGGGTCAGCCTGTCGAGCGCGTCGACCAGCCGCGCGTCGTTGGTCAGCAGGGCCTGCGCATCGCCGCCCCGGCGAGCCAGCTCCTCCGCGCCGGCCCGCACCAGTTGGTGCAGCTTGACCCAGTTGCCCAGGCGCTCGTCCACCAGCAGGGCCAGCGCCCACTCGTTCTCTGGCCGGGTCTCGAAGGCCGGGCCGAAGGCGAAGCACAGGTTGAGGTAGCGCGCCGCGCTGTTGGTGTCGAGCAGGCCTTGCTGGCGCGCTTGCTCGCCGGCCTTGGCCACGAAGGCCTCGCGGCGGTCGCCCAGCCGGACCAGCATGTCAGGCCAGCCGGCTTCGATGATGGCGATCAGCGAGGGGTCGAGGTTGCCAGGGCGGGGGTCGGTCATCGCGCGCGGCGCAGCTGTGGGGTTGCCAATGTAGGCGAGGCCGAGGCCCTGTCAACCGGGGCGAATCACTTGCGGTAGTGGTCCAGCGTCGGCGGCGGCGTGTAGCCCAGCTCGCGGGCACGCGACTCGAACTGCGAGGCCAGCAGCGGCTGCGCGCTGCGGCGGTAGTACAGGGCCAGCTCGTAGGCCGCGATGCCGTTGCCCAGGCCGGCGGCGTATTGCAACCAGCCCTCATAGCGGCCCGCACCCGAGTAGCCGTCGCGGTAGCGGCGGGCCACGCGGGCGGCGGCGTCCTTGTCGCCGCGGGCCGACTTGTGGATGTCGGCCTGCAGGTCCTCGGGCGCGCCTTCGGCGGCGTTGAAGGCGGTGCGGTACAGGCGCACGTCGGAGCGGCGCAGCACCTGGCTGGCTTCCTTGGCACCTTCACGTGCCGCCAGTGCGGCGAGGGCGCGGCGGCCCTTGGGGTGGCGCTGCAGATAGCCGTCCGCCAGTTGCGAGACTTCCTGCGGCCAGGCGCTTTTTTCGACGGCGGCCCAGTCCTCCAGGTCGTCGGGCGCGCGCGGCGGCGGGGGCGGCGGGGCCACGTCCACGGGCCTGGGGCGGGCCAGGGTCACGCTGCGGCGTACGTCCTTGGCGATGAAGGAGTCCTGGGCCAGCGCGCGCACGGCTTCTACGGGATGGTTGCGCATCACGTTGAGCACGTCCAGCCGCACGACGGAGAAGAAGTCCGACCAGGTGGCCTCGTCGTCGGCCGAGTTGAGCATCTTCACCAGCGAGGCCGTGTAGAAGGTGCTGGCCTTGTCGGAGTTGGGTGCGATGGCCGGCTTGCCGGCGCCGGTGGAGAAGGCGACCAGGAAGCCGGGCGGCACTTCGATCTGGTTCAGGCCGTCGCTGGCCTGCACGGCGGCGCGGATGTTGGTGCGGCAGGCGTCGATGACGCAGATGGTCAGCGCATCGGGCCGGCGCGGCATGCGGTCGACGACGTCCTTGATGACGTTGACGCTGCTCTTGCCCAGCACCTCGGCCTTGGCCTTGGGGCTGGTGCCGGCACCGACGAGCAGGCTCTCGGCATCCAGCTGCAGGCCGTGGCCGGTGAAGTAGAAGAACGCGACGGTGTCGGGCGGGCCGGACCTGACGGCGGCGGCAAAGCTCTCGATGGCCTGGCGGGTCTTGGCGGCATCGGCGTCCAGGGCATCGGTGACCCTGAAGCCGCGCCGCTCCAGCGCCGCGCCCAGGTCGTGCACGTTCTTGTGGGTGGGCGGCAGGTCGTCGGGCTCGGGGTAGTCGCGGTTGCCGACGAGCAGGGCCAGGCGACCGGGCAGGACGCCCGCGTCACCCGAGGTTTGCGCGGCCGTCAACGCAGGCACACCCGCCAGCAGCGCGGGCAGCGTTTCAAGCACGGTACGGCGGCGGAGGTTGCCGGAGCGATTGGCGGTCATGGTCGGGTACTTCGGTTGAAGGCTCATTTCTCGCAGCCGAGTTCGCCGGTCGGGTTGCATTGCTCGGGCGGGCGGATGCCCTCCTTGCCGACCGTGGCCGGGCGGCCGGCGCCTACTTCTGCAATCACGCCGGAGCGCAGCCGGATGGCGACGTTCTCGGTCCGCACCGCTTCCTCGAAGCGATCCTTGCGGGCGCCTTCCGACACCGCGACGGTGGCGGAGATGGAGCCCTGGGCTTCGGGGGTGGACGGTGTGGCACCGTTGTACACCACCGGCACCTCGGTGCTGCGGCGTGCGCCGTCGTAGAAGAACTGGTAGCCGTTGGTGCCTGCGGGCGGGCCCTTGAGGTAGATGACGGTGGCACCCAGGGCCGTCGGCTTCTTTGGCAGCACGGTGATGAAGCCGGCCGGGCCGGCGGGGAGGGTGCTGCCGACGTCGATGACCACTGGGGTGCCTGACTCGCCAAAGCTGATGCTCGGGTTCGTCGGCGTGAAGGCGGCATCGCGCATCTTGAGCGTCAGACCAGGAAGCTGCACGCTGAAGCCCAGACCCGGGTTGTACGGGAGTCGTGCGCGGATGGCGCTGGTCTCGCTGGCCGTGCTCAGTCTTGCAGCATCGATGGCGATGAGATCGCCCTCGACGCCGGCACCGTTGACGCGCAGCGTGTCGGCGCTGAGGCTGACGCGGCTCTGCTGGGTCGTCACGTTGCCTACCGAGTTGGCGTTCCAGGCCGAGCCAGCGGTGCCGCTGACGGCCGAGATGCCGCCGGTGAGGTCGTTGGCCGCGCCGTCGATCAGCGTGATGGAGCCGCCGCCCTTGGCCTGCAGCGCCAGCGAGCCGGTGGTGGCGCGGATGAGGCCGCCGGTCTGGGAGATGGTGGCGTCGGCGATGGCGATCTGCTGGGCGTTTGCCGCCTGCTTGCCGGTCTCGGGCGTGTAGGCGGTGGGCGCGGCAGCGGCCACGAGGGTGGTGGTGCCTCCGGTCAGGGTGACGTCACCGGTCATTGCAATGGTGCCGGCCGAGATGCTGGATTCGGCTGACAGGTTGACCGTGCCCAGCTTGAGCGCGGCGGTGTCGCCGGTCTTGAGCTGGACGGACTGCGCGGCCAGCGACAGCGGCTGGGCGCCCAGCGTGTTGGCGGTGTTGTTGGCCTCCAGTTGCCTGGCGCTCAGGCTCTGCGCGCCGGTGCCGGTCAGGCTGAGGACGCCGCTGATCTTCACGTCGCCGCTGCTGACCAGGTTGCCCTTGAGCTCGACGTTGCCGGCGCTGGTCAACGCGGCCAGCGTCTCGTTGCCGCCTAGCTTGAGCACGGCGCCGGCGTCGACGACGACGCTGCTGGTGTTGGCGATGCGCTCGTCGCCCGGGCTGACCAGGCTGCCCTTGCTGACCTTGGTGATGCCGGTGGTCTGCAGCGCGGTGTCCAGCGTCAGCGTGCCGGTGCCGTTCTGCTCGAAGGTGCCGGCCCCGGTGACGGTCTGGGTCAGGCTGAGGTTGTCGCTGCGGTTGAAGACCAGCTTGCCGGCGTTGCTGACGGCGCCGCTGCCCAGGGTGCCAGTGCTGCCGGCCGCGCCGACCTGCAGCGTGCCGTCGGCGATCAGCGTCGTGCCGCTGTAGCTGTTGTTGCCGGTCAGCACCAGGGTGCCGGTGCCGGTCTGTTCGAGCGCGCCGTTGCCACTCAGGCTGTTGCCCAGCGTGAGGCTGTCGCTGCGGTTGCTGCGCAGCACGCCGGCGTTGGCGATGGCGCCGCTGCCCACCGTGCCGCTGGTGCCGCCCGCGCCGAGCTGCAGCACGCCGGCGGCAATCGTCGTCGCGCCGCTGAAGCTGTTGTCGCCGGCCAGCGTCAGCGTGCCCGTGCCTTCCTTGCGCAGCTGGCCGCTGCCGCTGTAGACGCCGTCGTACTGGCTGCTGCCACGGCTGCCGACGGCCAGCGTGCCGCCGGTGGATGTGATGGCGCCGGCGCCGGCCAGGCTGCCCAGCGTCTGGTTGCCTTGCAGGGCCAGCGTGGCGCCGGTGGCCAGCGTCGTCACCGGGGCGTCGCTCAGCTGGTTGCTGCCATCCAGCTGCAGGGTCCCGCCGTTGACACGCAGGGTCTGCACGCCGGCGTTGCCCGACAGCAGCACGGTGCCTGCAGTGTCCAGCGTGCCGGTGCCGAGGTTGGCGGCGGCGACCGCACCGTTGTTGAGCGCGTAGGTGTCAGCGGTCAGCGTGTCGTTGGCGCCGGTCTTGGCCAGCGTGCCGGCGGAGGTCAGGCTGGCGATGCTGTCGTTGCCGTTCAGCTTGAGTGTGGCGCCGCTGGCGATGCTCACCGCAGCCGTGTCGGCCAGGCGGTCAGCCGCGCCGAGGGTGAGGGTGCCGGTGGCGACGTTGACGGTGCCGGCCGCGGCCGTGCCATTGAGGGCGACGGTGCCGTTGCTCGTCAGCGGGCCGGTGCCCAGGTTGGCGTTGACGACTGCGCCGTCGTTCAGGGCATAGCTGCCTGCGGTGAGCGTGTCGTTGGCGCCGGTCTTGGCCAGCGTGCCGGTGGAGGTGAGGGCGCCAACCGTGTCGTTGCCGTTGAGCTTGAGCGTGGCGCCGCTGGCGAGCCCCAGGGCGGCGGTGTCGGCCAGGCGGTTGGCCGAGCCCAGGCTCAGCGTGCCGGTGGCGACGTTGACCGTGGTGGCTGCGGCCGTGCCATTGAGGGCGACGCCGCCGTTGCTGGCGAGCGTGCCCGTGCCGAGGTTGGCGTTGACGACCGCGCCGTCGTTGAGGGCGTAGGTGGCAGCGGTGAGGGTGTCGTCGGTGCCGGTCTTGGCCAGCGTGCCGGCGGAGGTCAGGCTGGACACGGTGTCGTTGCCGTTGAGCTTGAGCGTGGCGCCGCTGGCGATGGCCACGGTGGCTGTGTCGGCCAGGCGGTCGGCGGCGCCCAGGCTCAGCGTGCCGGTGGCGACGTTGACGGTGGCCGCTGACGTGCCGTTGAGGGCGACGTTGCCGTTGCTGTTCAGCGTGCCCGCGCCGAGGTTGGCGTTGATGACCGCGCCGTCGTCCAGCGCGTAGGTGGCGGCGGTGAGCGTGTCGTTGGCGCCGGTCTTGGCCAGCGTGCCGGCGGCGGTGAGGCTGCCGACCGTGTCATTGCCGCCGAGCTTGAGCGTGGCGCCGCTGGCGATGGTCACGGCGGCGGTATCGGCCAGGCGATCGGCCGAGCCGAGGCTCAGCGTGCCGGTGCTGACGGTGACGGCAGCCGCCGATGTGCCGTTGAGGGCGACGTTGCCGTTGCTGGTCAGCGCGCCGGTGCCGAGATTGGCATTGACGACTGCGCCGTCGTTGAGCGCAAAGGTGGCGGCGCTGAGTGTGTCGTCGGCACCGGTCTTGGCCAGCGTGCCGGCGGCCGTGAGGCTGCCAACGGTGTCGTTGCCATTGAGCTTGAGCGTGGCGCCGCTGGCGAGCGTGACGGTCGCGCCATCGGCCAGGCGGTCGGCGGCGCCGAGGCTGAGCGTGCCGGTGGCGATGTCGACGGTGGCGGCGGCGGCCGTGCCGTTGAGGGCGACGGCGCCGTTGCTGGTCAGCGTGCCGGTGCCGAGGTTGGCGTCGACGATGGCGCCGTTGTTCAGCGCGTAGCTTGTGGCGCTGAGGGTGTCGTTGGCGCCGGTCTTGGCCAGCGTGCCGGCAGAGGTCAGCGTGCTGACGCTGTCATTGCCGTTCAGCTTCAGCGTGGCGCCGCTGGCGATGGCGACGGCAGCGGTGTCGGCCAGGCGGTCGGCGGCACCCAGCGTCAGCGTGCCGGTGGCGACGTTGACGGTGGTGGTGGCAGCCGTGCCGTTGAGGGCGACGGTGCCGTTGCTGGTCAGTGTGCCGGCGCCGAGGTTGGCGTCGACGACGGCGCCGCCGTTCAGCGCGTAGCTGGCGGCGCTGAGGGTGTCGTTGGCGCCGGTCTTGGCCAGCGTGCCGGCGGAGGTCAGCGTGCCGACCGTGTCGTTGCCATTGAGCTTGAGCGTGGCGCCGCTGGCGATGCCCACGGCGGCCGTGTCGGCCAGCCGGTCGGCCGCACCCAGCGTAAGCGTGCCGGTGGCGATGTTGACGGTGGTTGCCGCGGCCGTGCCGTTGAGGGCGACCGCGCCGTTGCTCGTCAGCGTGCCGGTGCCGAGGTTGACATCGACGACTGCGCCGCTGTTCAGCGCGTAGCTGGCGGCGGCGAGGGTGTCCGCGGCGCCGGTCTTGGCGAGGATGCCGGCGCTGGTCAGCGAGCCGACCGTGTCGTTGCCGTTCAACTGAAGCGTGGCGCCGCTGGCAATGGTCAGCGCGGCGGTGTCGGCCAGGCGGTCGGCGGCACCCAGCGTGAGCGTGCCGGCGGCGACGTTGACGGTGCCGGCCGCCGCCGTGCCGTTGAGGGCGGCGTTGCCGTTGCTGGTGAGCGCGCCGGTGCCCAGGTTGGCGGCGATGGTGGCGCCGGTGTTCAGCGCGTAGGTGGTGGCGGTGAGGGTGTCGTTCGCGCCGGTCTTGGCCAGCGTGCCGGCCGCCGTGAGCGTGCCGACGCTGTCGTTGCCGCTCAGCTGCAGCGTGGCGCCGCTGGCAATGGTCAGCGCGGCGGTGTCGGCCAGACGGTCGGCCGAGGCCAGCGTGAACGTGCCGGTGGCGACGTTGACCGTCGTCGCCGCTGCGGTGCCGGTGAGCGTGGCGTTGCCATTGCTGGTCAGCGAGCCGGTGCCGAGGTTGGCGGTGATGGCTCCGCCGTTGTTCAGCGTGTAGGTGGCCGCAGTCAGCGTGTCGTTCGCACCGGTCTTGGCCAGCGTGCCGGCGGCGGTGAGGCTGCCCACCGTGTCGTTGCCGTTCAGCAGCAGCGTGGCGCCGCTGGCGATGCCCACGGCGGCCGAGTTGGCCAGGCGGTCGGCAGCCGTCAGGCTCAGCGTGCCGGTGGCCACGTTGACCGTGGTGGCGGCCGCCGCCCCGTTCAGCGTGATGCTGCCATTGCTGGTGAGCGTACCGCTGCCGAGGTTGGCGTTGACGACCGTGCCGTCGTTCAACGCGTAGGTGGTGGCCGTGAGGGTGTCGTTGCTGCCGGTCTTGGCCAGCGTGCCGGCCGAGGTGAGGGAGCCGACGGTGTCGTTGCCATTCAGGGTGAGCGTGGCGCCACTGGCGATGTCCACGGCGGTGGCGTCGCCCAGGCGGTCGGCCGAACCCAGGCTCAGCGTGCCGGTGGCGACGTTGACGGTGGTGGCCGCCGAGGTGCCATTCAGCGTGGCGGAGCCGTTGCTGGCCACCGCGCCACTGCCGAGGTTGGCGTTGATGACGGCGCCGCTGTTCAGCAGGTAGTTGGTGGCGGTGAGCGTGTCGGCACCGCCGGTCTTGTCGACCGTGCCGGCCACCGTGGCCGTCGTGAGCGTCTGGTTGCCGTTCAGCTTGAGGATCGCCCCGCTGTCGACGAGGACGCTGGTGGCGGTAGCCAGGCGGTCGTTGCCAGTCAGTTGCAGCGTGCCTGCCTTGACGTGCGTCTGGCCGGTGCGCGTGCTGGCGCCGCTGAGGGTGAAGGTGGTGGATGCGCCTTCCTTGGTCAGCGTGGCGAGGCTGCTGCCGCTGATGATGCCGCTGAATGTCGTGGACAACGTCGAGCCGGTCTGCAGCGCGTGGGCGCCCATGGCCAGCGTGCCGGCGCCGGCCAGCGAGCCGAACTGCTCGTGGCCGCCGAGGGCCAGGCTGGCGCCGGAGTTGATGACGACGTTGGGCAGCGCGGTGAAGCGGTCTGCGGCGCCCAGCGTCAGCGATCCGGTCTCGACGAGCAGGTTGGCCGCCGCTGAGTTGCCGTTCAAGGTGCTGTTGTTGCGGCTGGTCAGCGTGCCGCCACCGAGGTCGCTGTTGTAGGTGGCGTTGTCCAGCACGTAGTCGGTGGCCGTCAGGACGCCCGTGCCCGTGACCTGCGCGCCGGCGCCCAAGTTGACCGATGTCGCGGCGTTGTTGGCCTGCAGCGCGAGCGTGCCGCCCGCGCCGACGGAGATGGTTGGGCTGCCGATGAGACGGTTGGCCGGGGCGCCCAGCGTCAGCGTGGCGCCGGGGGCGACGGTCAGTTCGTTGGCGGCCGTCGTGCCGTTGAGCTGGCTGCTGCCATCGGCCGACAGCTTGCCGGTGCCCAGGTTGGCGTCGGCTTGCGTAACGCCACCATTGAGCGCATAGCCAGTGGTGGCGGTGGCAGTCAGCGTGGCGCTGGCGGCGGCCTCCAGTTGGCCGGCCAGGTTGAGCTGGGTGATGGTGTCGTTGCCGCCCAGCTTGAGGATGCCGGGTGCGCTGACGTTGACGGTCGCGCCGTTGGCCAGCAGGTCGGCTGCGCCCAGCGTCAGGCGGCCGGTGGTGATGTTGACGGTGGTGGCTGCAGCCGAGCCATTCAGCGCGGTGGCCACGCCGTCGCTCGTCAGCGTGCCGGTGCCCAGGTTGGCGTTGACGCCGGCGCCGTTGTGCAAGTCGTAGGTCGAGGCGGTGAGCGTCTGGCCTGCTGACGCCGCGTTCAGCGTGCCGCTCAGGGACAGGCTCTGCACGGAGTCGTTGCCAGCCAGCGTCATGCTGGCTCCCGAGGCGATGGTGAGTGCCGCGCCCCCGGTCAGGTGGGCAGCCGCGCCACTGAGGGCCAGTGCGCCGCCGGTGTTGACGTTGATGGCCGTGGCCGCGCTTTCGCCGGACAGCGTTGTGGCACCTGTCACGGTCAGGGTGCCGGCACCCAGCTTGCCGCTGATGGTTGCGTTTTGCAGCGCATAGCTGGCGGCTGTCACGGTGCCGCTGCCCATCACTTCGCCGCCATTGCTGACGGTGACGCTGCCGAAGTTGGCCGGCGCGGTGCTGGGGTTGAACTTCGCGGTGGCGCCGTCCACGACGAGCGCCGGGTTGCCGGGGAAGGCGTTGAAGACCTGGGCCAGTTCGCCGGCCAGCACCTGGATATTGGGGTTGGAGACGGTGGTGACAAGTTCAACGGTCAGTTTGCCCGCGCCTGTCTTGACAAAGGTGCCAGTGCCGCTGACGTTGTTGGTGAGGAGCAGCGCGTTGCTGCGATTGATCCGCAGCGTAGCGTTGTTGGTGACGGCGCCGGTGTTGGCGCCGGCGCCGAGCGTGCCGGTGCCGCCGCCGCCGCCGATGTCGAGAACACCTGCAGTGATCAACGTGGTGCCGTAGCTGTTGCTGCCGGTCAGCGTGAGGGTGTTGCCGGCCAGCTTGGTCAGCGAGCCCGTGCCGCCGATGGCGTTGGCCAGGGTCAGGTCGTCACTGCGGTTGATCTGCAGGACGCCGTTGTCGGTAACGGCGCCCGAGCCCAGGCTGCCGGCGGTGCCGCCAGCACCGACGGCGAGCGTGGCGCCCGATGCGATGGTGGTTGTGCCGGTGTAGGTATTGGCGCCGGTCAGCGTGAGCGTACTGGCGCCGAGCTGCGCCAAGCTGAGGCCGCCGCCGATGGCGTTGCCGAAGGTGAGGGCGTCGCTGTGGTTGAAGGCCAGAGTGCCGGTGCCGTTCAGTGAGCCCGAACCTAGCGTGCCGGTGATGCCGCCGTTGCCGACTTGCAAGGTGCCGCCGTTGATGGTGGTTGCGCCGGAGTAGCTATTGGCTCCGGTCAGGACAACGGTGTTGCTGCCCTGCTTGTCCAGGGCACCGCCGCCACCGATGGCGTTGGCGATGGTGACGGCATCGCTGCGGTCGAGAACCAGCGTGCCATTGTTCGTCACCGCACCAGAGCCCAGCGTGCCGGTGTTGCCGCCGCTGCCGACTTGCAGCGTGCCGGCGCTGATGGTAGTGGTGCCGGTGTAGGCGTTGGTGCCGGACAGGGCCAGCGTGCCGGCGCCGGTCTTGGTGAGCGCGCCGCCGCTGCCGGAGATGGCTCCGGCGAAGTTGCCGCTGGCCACGGTCAGCGTCTGGCCGCTGGCCAGCGCGACGTTGCCGCCCGTGGCGCCGCCGCCGTTGAGCGCGCCGATGGTCTCGCCGGCCGTCACGTCCAGCTCCGCGCCGGCTGCGTTGGCCAACGTCACGGTGCCGCTGTCGGCCAGGGCCGCACCGCCGGAGACGCTCAGCGTGCCGCCGTTGATGGTGGTGCCGCCCGTGTAGGTGTTGGTGCCGGACAAGGCCAGCGTGCCGGACGTGGCCTTGGCGAGCGCGCCGCCGCTGCCGGAGATGACGCCGGCGAACGTACCGCCGCCAACGGTCAGCGTCTGACCGCTGGCGATGGTGACGTTGCCGCCGGTGGTGCCACCGCCGTCGAGCGAGCCCAGCGTTTCGCTGGCGGTCACGTTGAGCGTGACGCCCGCAGTGTTGGCAAGCGTGACCGCGCCGCTGTCGGACAGGGCCGCGCCGCCGGCCAGGCTGAGCGTGCCGCCGCTGACGGTGGTGCCGCCGCTGAAGGTGTTGGTGCCGGACAGCGTGAGCGTGTTGCTGCCGAGCTTGCTCAGCGCACCGGTGCCGCCGATAGGGTTGGCGATGGTGACGGCGTTGCTGCGGTCGACGACCAGCGTGCCGTTGTCGGTGACGGCGCCCGAACCCAGCGTGCCGGTGGTGCCGCCATTGCCAACGCTCAGGGTGCCGTTGCTGATCGTGGTGGTGCCGGCGTAGGTATTGGTGCCGGTCAGCGAAGTCGTTCCTGCGGCCTGCTTGACGAGGTTGCCGGTGCCGCCGATGTCGGCGGAGACGGTCAGGGCGTTGCTGCGGTCCAGGGTGAGCGTGCCGTCGTTGGTGACGGCGCCGGTGCCCAGCGTGCCGCTGGTGCCGCCGCCGCCGACGTTCACGGTGCCGGTGGCGGCGATGGTCGTTGTGCCGGAGTAGGCGTTGGCGCCGGTCAGTGTGAGGGTGTTGCTGCCCCTCTTGCTTATAGCGCTGGTGCCGCCGATGGCGTTGGAGGTGGGGATGGCGTTGCTGCGATCGACGATCAGAGT
>Ga0187845_1001404_pt1 | contig 13787 bp, 8 predicted proteins | sample SpaLakP09_SKY_68_FD_134515 | JGI IMG/M metagenome (GOLD analysis project Ga0187845, IMG submission 134515) | Oligotrophic lake water microbial communities from Sparkling Lake, Wisconsin, USA - SP09_SKY_68 | ecosystem: Environmental > Aquatic > Freshwater > Lake | place: USA: Sparkling Lake... | reverse complement strand
GCGAAGTGTCGTTCAGCGGCGCTTCTGTCACCTACACGCCGGATGCGGGTTACTACGGGGCGGACACGTTCACCGTGATCGCCTCCAACGCCGGTGGCGCGTCCGCGCCAGCGACGGTGAACGTGACGGTCGGTCTCCCGGCCGCTCCCACGGCGCAAAGCGGCTCGGGCAACCTGGCCTTCGGCGAGACCAAGACGTTTGACCTGAGCGTCGGCGGCGTCGTCTCGTCGGTCGGGACGGTCACGGAACCGGCGCATGGCGTTCTGTCGATCAGCGGGACCAAGGCGACCTACACCCCTGCTGCAGGATACTACGGCGCCGACTCTTTCCGCTTCCGCGCGATCGGCCCAGGTGGCCAGTCGGGACCGGCGACCTTCTCATTGGTCGTTGGGCTTCCGCCCGCGCCAGCGGCCGACGACGCCACGCTGACGACTGGATATGAGGAACCGGGCTCGCTGGATCTTCCGACAGGCGGGGTGACGCAGCGCGTCTACATCACCCAGGGCCAGCATGGATCGGTGACGATCGACGGAACCCGCGTGACCTATACGCCCGCCCTCGGCTTCTACGGGACGGACAGCTTCACCTACACGGCGTCCGGCCCAGGCGGTGATTCCCGCGTGGCCACGGTCACAGTCGTCGTTGGGCTTCCGCCCGCGCCGACAGCCGCCGACGCCACCCTGACAACGACTTTCGAGACAACGAAGACGGCGATCCTGCCGGTCGCGGGCGTCCTCACGTCGGTCAATATCGTGGCGCAGCCGTCGCACGGCTCGGCTTCGATCACGGGCACGACGCTGACCTACACCCCGGCCAGCGGGCATCATGGCGCGGACCAACTGACGTTTAAGGCGGTCGGCCCCGGCGGTGAATCGCGGGTCGCGACAGTCGCCATAACGGTCGGCGTTCCTGATGCACCGACTATCGGCGATCTGAACCTGGCGACGGACTTCGGCCAGCCGGTGACCGGCGCGCTGACCGTGACGGGCTTCTCGCCAACCCTTTCGGTCGGCGATGCGCCTAACCACGGCTCCGCCGTCGTCTCCGGTCGCTCGGTGACCTACACGCCAGCTGACGGCTTCTATGGGGCGGACTCGTTCACGATTGAGGCGACGAACGCCGGTGGCGCCGCCTTGCCAGCGACGGTCAACGTCACGGTCGGATTGCCCGCTGCGCCGACGCTGCAAAGGGCGACGCTGACCACAGCATTCGAGACGAATGGCGAAGTCGTCCTGGCCCCGGCCGGTGTCTGGTCGAGCCTGGAGATTGTCGGCGCTCCGGCCCACGGCTCGGCTTCCATCGTTGGCCAGCGCCTCGTGTTCTCGCCCGCTGCGGGCTTCTATGGCGACGATAGCCTGACGGTCCGGCCAATAGGGCCGGGCGGCGCTGGGGGCGTTGCCGTGGTGGAAATCAAGGTGGGCCTGCCCGGCGCGCCTTCGGTGAACGCGGCCTCGATCGCAACGGCATATGAGACCGCCGGTGAGACCGATTTGGTGGTCAGCGGCGTGTTCACGACGCTGCGGATTGTCGACCAGCCTAACCACGGCCAGGCCAGTCTGAGCGGCGAACGTGCGACCTACACCCCAGCTGACGGCTACTATGGTGCGGACGCCTTCACGGTGGAGGCGACCGGCCCCGGCGGCGTCAGCGAGGTCGCGACCGTGGCGGTGAGTGTCGGCCTGCCAGGCGCGCCCGTCGCTGCGCCGTCGCTCGCCCTCGCAACCCCCTATGAGACGCCAGGGGAAGTGACGCTTGCCGCTTCTGGCGTGGTGTCGGGCTTCACCCTGCTAAGCCAACCGTCGCATGGGGCCGCGGTGCTGGTCGGCGACCGCGTGACCTATACGCCGGCGGCCGGTTACTTCGGCTCCGATGCCTTCCAGTTCCGCGCGGCGGGCCCAGGCGGAAACTCCGCACCGGCGACGGTGCGGGTGACTGTCGGGCTTCCTGACGCCCCGCGCGCGTTGGCGGCGACGATCGAGACGCCCTTTGAGACCGTGGGCTCTGTGAGACTGCGCGGCGAAGGCGTGTTTGACGGTTTCCGGCTTGAAGCCCAGCCGGCGCACGGAAGCGCCGACCTGGACAACGGCGTGGTCAGCTACACCCCCGCCTCGGGCTTCTATGGCGCGGACGCCTTCACCTTTGTCGTGACCGGCCCGGGCGGGGACTCCACGCCCGCCACGGTGGCGGTGACGGTCGGACTGCCTGGCAAGCCCGTCGCCTCGCCGTCGTCCATTGAGACCGCATATGAAACGCCGGGTTCCACGACGCTGCGCGCAACGGGCGTGTTCGACGGATTTGTGATCCGCGACCAGCCGACGCACGGCGCTGTGTCGGTGCAAGGCGCTGTCGTCACCTATACCCCGGCGGCGGGCTACTATGGTGCGGACGCCTTTACCTATGTCGCGCAAGGGCCGGGGGGGGAATCAAACCCGGCCACGGTAGCGGTGACGGTCATTCGCCCCGGCGCGCCCGTGGCCGCCGCCGACCTGGCGCTCTCGACGCCCTATGAAACGCCGGTCGAAGGCAGGCTGGCCGCCACCGGCGTCGTTTCGCGCCTCGTCCTGGCGTCCCAACCGGCCCATGGCCGTGCAGTCCTGGTCGGGGATCGGGTGACCTATACCCCGGCCGCCGCCTACTTCGGAGCCGACTCCTTCACCTTCATTGCCGAGGGACCGGGCGGCACGTCGGCCGAAGCCACGGTGCGGATCAGCGTCGGTCGGCCGGAGGCGCCCGTTGCGGCAAAGGATCTAGTGCTGACGACGGACTATGAGCAGCCCGTAACGGGCCAGCTGAGCGCTTCGGGCGTGGTGACGAGCCTGCGCCTGGACAGCCAGCCGGAGAACGGCCGCGCAGTCCTGGTCGGCGATAAGGTGACCTACACGCCCGCGTCGGAGTTCTACGGGGCCGACGAATTTACGTTCGTGGCCGAAGGCCCCGGCGGGGTGTCGGCTCCGGCGACTGTGACCGTCAAGGTGGGTCTGCCGGATGCGCCGATCGCGGCCGAGGGCCTGATGCTCTCGACGCCGTTCGAAACCCCTGTCGCCGGCGCTCTGTCGGGAACCGGGATTGTGGACGGCTATGACCTGGCGTCGCAGCCGACCAACGGAAGCGTCGTCATCGAGGGCGACACGGCGACCTACACCCCGGCCGAAGGCTTCGCTGGCCAAGACGAGTTCACGTTCGTCGCGCGCGGTCCAGGCGGAACGTCCGCCCCCGCCGTCGTCAAGGTGACTGTCGGCGCGCCAGCGCCGATCGCCTTGGACGTCGCCGCCACGACGGGCATGGAGGAACCCGTGCAACTGTCGCTCGGCGACGAGACGGACCGCTTCATCGAAGCCGCCGCCATCGTCAGCCAGCCTAAACACGGCGGCGTCGTCCTGGACGGTCTCAGAGCGACCTATTCGCCGGGAACCCGATTCGTCGGCAAGGACAGCTTCACGTTCCGCCTGAACGGCCCCGGTGGCGCTTCGGAGATCGCCACGGCCACGATCACGGTCGAGGGCGGGCCTACGCCCGAACCGGACTCGTTGGAGAAGACGGGGCTGTCCGGCGAACCGATTGTGTTCGACGTCACGGCGGGGCTGGAGAACGGGCCGTTCCAATCGGTGCGTTTGATCCAGGGCGGCGGCTCCACGCCACAAGGCCACGGCGGCCGCGCGGTCGTGGAAGGCCTCAAGGTCGTGTTCTACCCGGACGCGGACTGGACGGGCGTTGCGACGTTCCGCTTTGCGGTCGAGAACCGCTATGGCTGGTCGGAGCCCGCGACGGTGACCGCTATCGTCAACCCGCGTCCCGTGACTGGCCCCGTCATCGAAGTCGAGACGTGGCAAGGTCGGCCTGTTGACGTGGATCTGATGGAGCGGGCCGAAGGCGGGCCCTTCACGGCCGCGAACATTGTCAGCGTCACCCCCAGCGATGCGGCGAAGGTGACCCTGCGGACGCCGACGCCGGGCCAGTATGGCGTGAATGTCGTCCCGGAGGGAACGTTCAGCGGCGTGGTGGAAATCCGATACACCCTGGCCAACGCCTTCGCGGTCTCGGACGAAGGGCTGGTGAGGGTGACGGTTCGCGAGCGGCCCGACCCCTCGCGGGATCCCGAAGTCGCGGGCCTCATCAACGCGCAGACCCAGGCCGCTTATCGCTTCTCGGGCGTCCAGGTCGCGAACGTCATGCGTCGCCTTGCATCGGTGCACGGTGGCCAAGCCCGCCGCAACAGCGTCGGACTGTCGCTGGTGCCGATGGAAAGCCTTGCCGATATTCCCGGCGACAACCCGATCATGGAGCGCCAACGCGATTACATGATCGCGGCCGGTATGGTGGAACACGTCGGCGGTTCGAACGGCGAGGCCCGGCCGGGCGCCTCTGGTGAAATCGGGCAGGGACACGCCAGCTGGTGGCTAGACGGCGCTGTGGACCTCGGGTTCAAACGGCGTGACCGGGTGCGCGAGGGCTTCCGTTTCAGCACGGACGGCCTCACAGCTGGCGTCGATTGGGGTGTGGCCGACAACCTTCTGGTGGGCGTGGGCGGGGGCTTCGGCCGGGACGACAGCCGCGTTGGCCTGAACGGGACGCACACGACGGCCGACGCCTATAGCTGGTTCGTCTATGGCTCGTGGCAACCGCGCCGCTCGGTCTTCGTGGATGGCGTCTTGGGCTATACCGCCATGGCCTATGAGGCCAAGCGCTGGGCCGCCGAAGCGGGCGCCCTGCTGGACAGCGAGCGCGACGGCCGCCAGCTGTTCGGCGCGGTCTCGGCCGGCTGGGAGCATCGTGGACGACGCCTGCACTATTCACCCTATGCGAGGGTGGAATTCGCCGACATTGAACTCGGGGGCTTCACGGAAACCGGCGACGATATGTGGGCGCTGGACTTCGAAGAACAGAAGTCCACGCGGGTCACGGCGGCGCTCGGGGTCCACGGCGACTACCTGTTCCGATTCCGCGCTGGCGACCTGCTGCCGACCTTCCGGGCTGAGTATCGCCACGAGGTCAAGAACGGCGGCGAAACGGGCGTCCGCTATTCGGACTGGACGGAAAGCCCTCGCTACAGCGTCGAGTTGGCCCCCTACGACGACAAGAACCTGGTTCTTGGCGTGGGCGTGACCTGGCGCGGCGTCAACGGCGTCAACTGGTCTGTGGACTACGAAGGGACGACGGTGAACGACACCGCACAGGACGGGCGGGTGCGCCTGAGCCTCGGCGTGAAGTTCTGAGCGCGCACCGCGCAAGGAGGGACGCCAAATAAAAGGCGCGGCCTGTAACGCGGAGTTAAGTATATGGGCGGCGGATCATTGATCCGCCGCCCCAGTTTATAGCCGATCGTTGATAAAAACTGCTTGGAGCGGACTTGCGAATATGGCAATATCGCCATGGTTCGCTGGGTGGGCGGACCGTTGAACGGGTGGCGGTCGAATGGCCGATGATGCAACTCCGCTGAATGCGCGGGAACAAAGCCAGAGGCGCGGACGGGAACAGCTGCGACGCCAGCTTGGGCCGCTGATCTGCGCCTGGCTTGAAGACCCCGAAGTCATCGAAATCATGCTCAACGCGGACGGCTACCTGTGGGTCGAGCGGCTTGGCCAGGGCATGGTTCGCGAATGCGCCATGCCGGCGTCTCAGGCCGAAGCGGCCATGGCGACGATCGCGGCTTACCTGAATACGACGATCACGGCGCAAAACCCGATCCTGGAATGCGAACTGCCGCTGGGCGGCCAGCGGTTCGAAGGCGTTATTCCGCCCATCGCCAGCGCGCCCACGTTCGCGATCCGCCTCAAGGCGACCAAGGTGTTCACGCTGGGGGAGTATGTCGAGAGCGGGATCATGACGCAGGCGCAATGCGCCGCGATCGAGACCGCCATTGTCGAGAAGCAGAACATTCTCGTCGTCGGCGGCACCGGCTCCGGGAAGACGACGCTGACGAACGCGATCCTCCATGGGATCGCGCGGCTGACCCCGGATGACCGTCTGGTGATCCTGGAAGACACGAACGAACTGCAATGCCAGGCGGAGAACAAGACGATCCTGCGTTCCAACGCCTCGGTCGATCTTCAAAAGCTGCTCAAGGTCACCATGCGTATGCGGCCGGACCGCATCATCGTGGGCGAGGTCCGGGGCGGCGAAGCGCTGGCGCTTCTGAAAGCCTGGAATACCGGTCACCCCGGCGGAGCCGCGACCGTTCACGCGAACGACGCGCGCTCGGGGCTGACCCGCATCGAAAGCCTGGTTGCGGAGGCGCGCCCGACGCCCGCCCAGGACGAAATTGCGGCGGCGATAAACCTCGTCGTCGTGATCGGCAAGACGCCCAAGGGGCGTCGGGTCCGTGAACTGCGCCGTGTCATCAAGTGGAACGGCCGCGACTACGAAACCGAAGTCATCGAAAACTAGGGAAATACTATGAACACCCAAACGAAGGCGAGCCGTCTGGCCGCCAGTCTCAAGAAGTCGGCCCCGATGCTGGCGGTCGGCGTCCTCGCCGTCACCTTGCCGGGCATCGTGGAGGCCTCGTCGTCGGGCGCGGGTCTGCCCTGGGAGAACGGGCTGCAAACGCTGCAACGCTCGATCACCGGCCCTGTCGCCATGGTGATTTCCCTGCTCGGCATCGTCGTCACCGGCGCCATGCTGATCTGGGGCGGCGAAATGAATGAGTTCGTCCGCAAGATGGTCATGCTGATCTTCGTGATCGCGCTGATCGTCGGCGCATCCTCGATCCTGACGACCCTGTTCGGCGTCGGCGCCATGATTGCGCTGCCCGCCGGGATGGTCGCCCTGTCGTGATCGACCGCCGGCGGACACCCCTGCACCGCGCGCTCCATCGCCCGACGCTGATTGCGGGCGGGGAGCGCGAGTTGGTGCTGATGACCGGCCTGGTGGCCTTCGGTCTCGTCGCTTCGGCGATGAACTGGGTGGCCGCCGTGGTCGGTTTCCTTCTCTACGGCGCGAACCTCTACCTGCTGCGTCTGATGGCCAAGGCAGACCCTGAAATGAGCAAGGTCTATCTGCGTCAGCTGAAATACAGCGGTTACTACGCGCCCCGCTCGCGCCATTGGCGCCAGGAGTAGCGCACCCCATGAACTTCCTCCAACCTTTCCGGTCCAAGGCCAAGGGCGTTCCTGATCTGCTCAATTGGGCCGCTCTGGTCGATGACGGCGTGATCCTGTGCAAAGACGGCGCGCTGCTCTCGGCGTTTTTCTATCGCGGCGAAGACAGCGAAAGCAGCACGAACGAGCGCCTTAACCTGGTGTCCCGTCGAGTGAACGACGCCCTGACCCGGCTCGGAACGGGCTGGGCGCTCTGGTTCGACTCCGTGCGGATGCCCGTCGCGGCGTATTCGGACCCCGCCGCGTCGCATTTCGCCGATCCGATCACACACCTGATTGACGAAGAACGGCGCGCGACCGCCCTGGCCGAAGGCGAGCATTACGAGACCGAAAACGTCCTGTGCGTGATGTGGACGCCGCCGATCAAGGCGTCGAGCAAGCTGGCGGATTTCGTCTATGACGACGACAATTCGACCAAGGATGACCTGGCCAAGAAGCACCACCAGAACTTCGAAAGGGTGCTGGGCGAACTGCAAGACAACCTCTCCGACGTGCTGGAAATGCGTCGGCTCAAGTCGTTCCGGTTCACCGACGACCACGGCCGGGAGCATCTGCAAGACGAACTCGTCAACTACCTGCACTTCGTGCTGACCGGCCTGCAACACGGGATCAATATTCCGCCGGTGCCGATGTATCTGGACGCCCTGATCGGCGGCCAGGAACTCTACGTCGGCGACACGCCGAAGATCGGCGACAACTTCCAGGCCGTCGTGGCGATCGAGGGCTTTCCGGCAGAAAGTATGCCGGGGATCCTGGACCTGATGAACCACATGGCGATCCCGTATCGCTTCACGACGCGGTTCCTTCCTCTCGACCTGGTTGAGGCCATGGCGATCCTCAAGAAGGGGCAACGCCGCTGGAAGCAGGCGGAACGCGGCTTCATTTCGCAGGTAATGAAGCAGGGCGGGCCGGCGACGAACCTCGACGCCGTGGCGATGACCGCAGAGACGGAAGCCGCCATGACGGACGCCCAAAGCGCCCTGGTGGCTTTCGGTTACTACACTCCCACGATCACCTTGACCGGCCCCGTCGCGAAGGACGTCCTGGCCGACGCAAGGACGATCGCGGCCGAGATCCGCAAGCTGGGCTTCGCGACGCGCGTTGAGACGGTGAACGCCATGGAAGCATGGCTGGGCTCGCTGCCCGGCCACGTCATCCCCAATGTCCGCCGTCCCCTGGTGCATTCGCTTGCGGTGGCCGACATGGCGCCGCTGTCGATCGCCTGGCCGGGCCTGCCCGAGAACCCTTGCCCGTTCTATGAGGAAGGTTCGCCGCCTTTACTGCAGGGCGCCACGTCCGGCGCGACGCCGTTCCGCCTGAATCTGCACGTCGGCGACCTGGGCCATACCTTGGTGTTCGGCCCCACGGGCGCGGGCAAATCGGTGCTGCTGTCCACGATCGCCGCGCAGTTCCGGCGCTATCGCGGCGCCACGATCACCGCCTTCGATAAGGGCAACTCGATGTTGCCTCTCGTCCTGGCGTCCGGCGGCAAGCATTATGATCTGTCGCCGGACAACGAACAGTCGCCGAAGCTCTGTCCGCTCCAACACCTGGACACCCCCGGCGACGCCGCCTGGGCGGAGGAATGGATTGCGACCTGTTTCGCCCTTTCCGCCGGTAAGCAGCCGACGCCGGGCCAGCGCAAGGAAATCCACCGCGCCATTTCGCTGATGCGCCAGGCGTCCTACGGCCGGTCGCTGACGAACTTTGTCGGCACGGTGCAAGACGAGGAAATCCGCGAGGCGCTGAACCACTACACGATCACCGGCGCGCTCGGCGACCTGCTGGACGCGGAGCAAGACGGCCTCGCGGGCGCGGATTTCTCAGTCTTCGAGATCGAGGATCTGATGAACCTCGGCGCGAAGAACATGATCCCGGTCCTGCTCTATCTCTTCCGCCGTTTCGAAAAGTCGCTGACGGGCCAGCCGGCGTTGCTGATCCTGGACGAAGCCTGGCTGATGCTCGGCAATGACGTGTTCCGCGACAAGATTCGCGAATGGCTCAAGGTGCTTCGGAAGGCGAACTGCGCGGTCGTCATCGCAACGCAAAGCCTCTCGGACGCGCAGGCCTCCGGCATCATGGACGTGCTGCGCGAAAGCTGCCCGACCAAGATCTTCCTGCCGAATGAGGAAGCCGGTCTTTCCGGGTCCGATCAGGTGTTGGGGCCGCGTGATCTTTACCTCGGATTGGGGCTGAACGAACGCGAACTCGATATCCTCGCCTACGCGACGAAGAAGAAGCACTACTACTACGTCAGCCCGCTCGGCCGCCGTCTGTTCACGCTGGAACTCGGCCCTGTCACTTTGGCGTTCGTCGCCGTCTCCGACAAGGAAGGCGTCAAACGGGTGAAGGCGCTCCATGCCGCGCACGGCCCAGCGTGGCCCTACGAATGGCTCCGCGAACGCGGGGTCTCCTATCAGCGCTATCAATCGGAGGACTATCGCCATGCGGCGTAATCATCTGCTGGCGGCCGTCGCCGCCGTCAGTCTCACTTTGACCGGCGCGGGCTCGGCGCCCTCGGCCGCTGTCGCCCAAGCGGTTTACTGCACCAACTGCGCGAGCCAGGTGACGCAGCTTAAGCAGCAAGCCGACCAAGCGCTGTCGCTACTGCGGCAAGCGGAGCAGCTGAGCACCCAACTCAAGCAGTATGAGCAGGCGCTTCAAGACGGGCTCGCCCTGCCGGATCAGATGTTCGGGGACGTCGCGCGCGACCTCGCCTCCATCAACAACCTGATGGATCAGGCGCAAGGCCTGGCCTACACGGCGTCGAACCTCGATCAGGCGTTCGCCGACCGCTACGGGTCGTTCGAAAGCTACCGCCAGAACGGCGTGACCGACGAGCAGCTGCAAGCGAAGTATCGTCAGTGGTCCGACGAATCCAATTCGTCGATCCTGACGGCCATGCGGGCGCTGGGCCTCCAGTCGCAAGGCATGGACTCCGAGGCGGCGATGCTACGCCAGCTGCAATCGCGCGCCGGGTCCGCGCGCGGCCAGATGCAGGCCATCCAGGTCGGCAATGAACTGGCGGCGGAAAGCGTGGCGCAGATGCAGCGTCTTCGCCAACTGCTGATGACGCAGACCCAGCTGCAAGCGCAACAGATGCAGCTGGAAGCGGACCGCAACGCGGTCGGCGATGCGCGCGCCCGGCAATTCTTCTCGCGCGGCGAAAGCACCTACTCGGGAAGCACCTACTGATGCGGACCGCCTGGATGCTTGGGGCGGTGATCCTGGCCCTCGCCGCGTGTGGCGAGGGACCGGAGACGCCGCCGCGCCAGGACGACGCTGCTTGGCGCGAGACGCGCCCGGCGACGCCGACGAACCCGCCGCCCACGCGGCGGGACGGTCCGAAATACACCGGCAACACCTACTGAGGACGACAGGCCCATGGCTCCCATGTCCCGCTTCTGTCTCTACGCCACGTTGGGCGCGGCGACGGCGCTGATCTTCGGCGTTGGCCCCGCCGCCGCCGAAGGCTCGCTGGATTCGATCGTTGACCTGTATCGAAACAGCGCGGCGTCGTGGGGACCAACCCTGCGGAACTACGCCCTAGGCCTGTTCGGCATCCTGGCGCTGATCGAGGTTGGCTACAGCTTTATCAAGATGGCCATTCGAGGCGCGGACCTCGGCGATTTCCTCGCCGAACTGGTCGGCCGCATGATGTTCATTGGCTTCTTCCTGTGGCTGCTTCTGAACTCGGGCCAGTTTTCCGAGGACATAATCAACAGCTTCCGCCAGGCGGGCAACGCCGCCGCGCAGGCGGGCGGCGGTTCTGGCGGGGTCCGGCCGTCCGATATTTTCGAAGCCGGGATGGACATGGCCACGCGGGTCATGGACGCCATGAAGGATTCGGGCTGGGGCCTCGAACAGATGGGCGAGAAGATCATGCTCGGCATCTGTGCGATCGTGTTGGCGCTGTGCTTCGCGCTGATGGCGGCCTTCCTCATTCTGGCGTTGGTCGAGGCCTATATCGTCATGTCGGCCGGGACGCTGCTGTTGGGCTTCGGCGGCTCGCGGTTCACCAAGGACTTCGCCATCAAACAAATGACCTACTGCGTGAGCGTAGGGGCGAAGCTGTTTGTGATCCAACTGCTCGTCGGCATCGGCGAAGCCATGATTAAGAGCTGGGCGGACAACCTGGGCCCCAGCGGTGTGCCGGCGGATTTCAGCGAAGTCATGGTCATGCTGGGCTCGGCGATCGTCATGCTGGCGCTGACCAAGACCATTCCCGACACCGTGCAGGGGATCATCAACGGCGTGTCGCCGGGGTCCGGCATGGCCCTGCCAGCGGCGGCGGCGGCTGTCGGCGGCGCGGCCGCCGGGGCCGCGGCCTCTGCCCTCGGCGGTGGAGCGGCTGTGAGCGCCGCGTCGAAGCTGGCGAGCGAACAGGGCAAGGCCAGCGGCAAGGGCGGCACGGGTTTCGGCGCGGTTGCCTCTCACGTCGGTCAGATGGGCAAGAACCTGACCGGCGCCGCCGCGAACGACGTCGGCGCGAGGCTGGGCGGCCAGGCCCAGCGCGGGACGACGGGAGGCCGGATGGCGCAGTCCATGTCGTCCAAGGCGCGCCAGCTGTCGGCCGAACGATCAAAGCCGATGGCGCCAAGCCTGACGCCGACCGCCACGCCGACCGCCGCGCCTGCGGCGGCGAACGACGGCGGCTCGATCCGTGCTGGGGGCGGCGAGAGCGGCGGCGGCGCGACAAAGCCGACGACGGCCGCCAGGAGCGCGGCGTCCGGCGCTGCGCCGCAAGGCGGCCGGGAGGCCGCGAACTCGCCGATCTTCGGCGAGGCGCCCGAACAGGAAGCGGCGCTTGAGGCCCCGCAAGCCGTCCGTGAGCCTATCCGGTCCGTCGCCACCGGAACCGATGGGCTCGGGACTAGCGGCCCGCATGGAGGCGCTGTCGCGGCGTCCGCCGGCGCGGGCGGGCCAGAGGGCAAAGCCCCTGGCGCGTCCGGTGCGCCCGTTGCGGCCGGAGCGGGGCAAGACGCCAAGGGAAGGGCTGGCGAGGCTACCGCCACGGCCGGGCTGGGCGGCGGTGCTGAGCGGCCGGAAGCGGGCTCAATCGTCGCCTCAGCGAGCGCCGCCGGTGCGCCGAACGCGGCGGCCGCCGAAGGCCGCGACAGCGCGTCGGGTCTCGCCAGCGGCCACAGCAGCGCCGCGTCCCCGGGCGGGGAAGGTCCGTCATCGTCCAAACGCACGGCTAAGTCTGCGGCCTCGGCGGCCGCGTGGCCGGAAGCGCCCGGCAAGGGCGCGGCCAGCGCTGGACTCGGCGGACGCCTCGGGGCGGCGAGGGGGACGCCAAAGGAAATCAAACGCGCACCGCGAAAGCCGAATGGCGATCGTGAGTAGGCGCTTCACCAATCAGACGAGGGACTGACCAATGTTCAAGAAGCCAGCAAACGCCAAACCCAATGCGGACCTGAACCCGTATCTCAACGGACGCCGCGAATGGACTGAGCGCTACGCCGACCACATCAAGGGCAAGCGCGCATGGATGCTGACGGCGCTGGGATCCATGGCGGTCGCCGCGATCGCCTGCGGCGGCCTGGGCGCTGTCGCGGCGCAGCAAAAAACCGTCCCCTACATCGTCCAGGTGGACAAGCTGGGCGCGGTGCTGCCGGTGGCGCGCGCGGACCAGGCCTCCAGGCCCGATCAGCGCGTGATCCGCGCGCAGCTTGCGGACTGGATTACGAAGATCCGCACGGTGTCGGTGGATGCCTCGGCGCAGATGAAGAACGTCTATGGCGCCTATGCGCTGATCGACCAGAACGGACCGGCTTTCCAGGTGGTCAACGACCACATGAAGGAAAACGACCCGTTCAAGCGCGCGCAGAAGGAAACGGTGGACGTCGAGGTCAACTCGGTTCTGCCCGTCGGCGCGGACACCTGGCGGGTTGAATGGACCGAGACGACGCGGGGCCGGGATGGCCAAGTCGCGCAGTCGGTCCAGTGGCAAGCCGTCCTCAACACCAAGATCGTCCCGCCGGCCAGCGAGGAAGCGATTTTCGTCAATCCGCTCGGGATCTTCGTCAACGCGGTCAGCTGGTCGCGCCGCATCTAAGGAATGAAAGCCATGAAGAAAACCATCATCGCCATGGCCGTTGCGGCCGTTCTGGCCCCGGTCGCGGCCATCGCGCAGACGGCCGTGCCGGCGCTTGAGGCGGGTGCGGCCGCGAATGTCCCGCCGCCGCCGCCGCCGCCGTCCGGGCCGGTCTATCCGCACTCGGCCCCGCCCGCGCTGTCGAGCGTCATGGGTGCAAATCCGCGTCTCTCGGAGCGAGAGCGGGCGGGCCTTCAAATCGCGGAAGCCTGGGCCGAAAGCCGCACGGGGCGGCCCGCCACCGGGGCGGAAGGCGCGGCAATGTTCGCGTTCGGCGACACGCTGCCCTCCATCGTCTGTGCCCCTCTGTTCGTCTGCGATGTGATGCTGCAGCCTGGCGAGGTCATCAACGATATCAACCTTGGCGACGCGGTGCGCTGGAAGGTGTCGCCGGCGCGCAGCGGCGCGGCGGGCGATGCGGTCACGCACGTCCTGATTAAGCCGACAGACGCGGGGCTGACGACGAACCTGGTCATCACGACCGACCGGCGGACCTACGTTCTCAAGCTGGTCAGTCACCGGACGGAATGGATGCCGCGCGTCGCGTTCTCCTATCCCGACGATATGCGCCGGGAATGGGAGGTCTACATGGC
>Ga0187845_1001401_pt1 | contig 13809 bp, 13 predicted proteins | sample SpaLakP09_SKY_68_FD_134515 | JGI IMG/M metagenome (GOLD analysis project Ga0187845, IMG submission 134515) | Oligotrophic lake water microbial communities from Sparkling Lake, Wisconsin, USA - SP09_SKY_68 | ecosystem: Environmental > Aquatic > Freshwater > Lake | place: USA: Sparkling Lake... | reverse complement strand
GCGTGGCCGCACCTGTAAACTGTAAACGACTGCTATGATACCTGTTTTAGCAGTCACCCGAAGATTACAGCCCATGAGCGATACCCATTTTAGCCATACTCAGGACCAGTTGAAACAGCTTGCACAGGACGTTCTAGCTTATGCCAGAGAGCAGGGCGGCACGGATTGTGCCGTCGAAATCAGCGAAGGCAGCGGCCTGTCGGTGTCGGTGCGCAAGAGCAAAATCGAGACCATCGAGCAGAACCGCGACAAGGGCATGGGTGTCACGGTCTTCGTGGGCAAGCGCCGCGGCAATGCCAGCACGTCAGATTTTTCCGCCGCCTCGCTGAAGGCCACGGTGGAAGCAGCCTACAACATCGCCCGCTTCACGGCGGACGACGATTGCGCCGGTCTGGCCGATGCCGACCAGCTGGAAATGGCGCCGCGCGACCTGCAGCTGTACTACCCGTGGGATATCAGCACGGCCGACGCCGTGGCGCTGGCGCAGCGCGCCGAAGCGGCCGCCTTTGCCGTCGACCCGCGTGTGACCAATAGCGAAGGGGCGGGCGTGCACGTGCAGCAGTCGCACTTCGTGGCGGCCAACTCGCGCGGCTTTATCGGCGGCTATCCGTATTCGCGCCACACCCTGTCGGTAGCACCGATTGCAGGCAAGGGCGCCAACATGCAGCGCGACGACTGGTACTCGTCGGTGCGCGATGCGCGCCTGATGTCGTCGCCGGAAGCGATAGGCCGTTACGCTGCCGAACGCGCGCTGGCGCGCCTGAACGCGCGCAGCATCGATACCCGCACCTGCCCGGTGCTGTTCGAAGCGCCGCTGGCTGCCGGCTTGCTGGGCGCTTATGTGCAGGCCACTTCGGGTGGTGCGCTGTACCGCAAATCGAGCTTCCTGCTCGATTCGCTGGGCAAGCAGGTATTGCCCCAGCATATCCAGATCACGGAAGATCCGCACATCATCGGCGGCGTCGGTTCGGCGCCGTTTGACGAAGAAGGCGTGCGCACCCACAAGCGCGATGTGGTCAAGGATGGCGTGGTACAGGGCTATTTCCTGTCCACCTACTCGGCGCGCAAGCTGGGCATGCAGACCACCGGTAATGCGGGCGGCTCGCACAATCTGGCGCTGACCTCTTCGCTGACGCAGGACAGCGACGACTTCGCCGGCATGCTGCGCAAGATGGGCACCGGCCTGCTGGTCACGGAGCTGATGGGGCAGGGCACCAACTACGTCACGGGCGATTACTCGCGTGGCGCCTCCGGCTTCTGGGTAGAGAATGGCGTGATCCAGTATCCGGTGGAAGAAATCACCATCGCCGGTAACATGAAAGACATGCTGGCGCAGATCGTCGCCGTCGGCAACGACGTGCTGGTGCGCGGCACCAAGCAGACCGGCTCCATCCTGATCGAAAACATGGTGGTGGCGGGCAGCTAAGCCCTGCTAGGCGGTATAGCCCCCAATAAGCACGGCGGCGGGACAGTCTAGCTGTACCGCCGCCGAGCAGCCCTGCCGCTGGTGCAGGGCCGGTGTCATTGCCGTTCTACTTCTTTACTGCTGGGCCAGCAGCGATTGCAGCACCGGCTGCAGTACGGCTTTACCCAGTTCGGCGCTGCGTGCGCCATTCCAGCCGGTTTCCGCATCCGGATCGTTGGCGTTGTCCTTGAACGGCATTTCCAGCGTCAGCGACAGGCAGCCGAAAGCGTGGGTGATGTGCGGCGAGCCCATGGTCAGCGTCTCTGGCGTATATGGCGTTTTGCCGTAGCCGTAGTCGTCCTGGAAGTCCGGGCTGGCGATCAGGAAGTTATCGATGAAGTACTGCTGCGCTTCGGCCTGATCCGGCGTGAAGTCAGGCAGCGATTCGCTACCGGCCACGAACACGTAAGGCAGTCCTTCGTCGCCGTGCACGTCGAGGCACAGGTCGCAGCCGATTTCCAGCATCTTGTTCTTGACCAGGAAGACCTCGGGGCTGCGCTCCATGGTGGGGTTCAGCCATTCGCGGTTCAGGTTGGCGCCCGCTGCATTGGTACGCAGATTGCCGCGCACCGAGCCATCCGGATTCATATTCGGCACCACGTAGAACACGGCTTCCTTCAGGCACTGGCGGCCGAACGGGTTGGCCGGATCGAGCAGCGCTTCGACCATGCCTTCCACAAACCACTCGGCCATGGTTTCACCCGGGTGCTGGCGGGCGATGACCCATACCTTTTGCTCGGCTTCCGGATCACCGATCACCAGCATGTTCAGATCGTGGCCGTCGATGGTGCTGCCCAGATCCACCAGCTGCACCAGCGGCGACAGCTGGGCGTTGTCCAGCAGGGCCAGATGGCGTTCCCACGAATACGGCTCGAAGTAGGCGTAATAGACGCTGTCGTATTCCGGCGTGTGCTCTACCGTCATCACCTTGCCGTCGTAGCGGGTCGGCACGCGGAACCAGTTTTCACGGTCGTAGCTGGCCACAGCCTGATAGTCTTTCCAGCCGTCCGGGTAGGCAGCGCTACCGGCGTTGAGGAAGTTCATGGTCAGCGGCGTGGCTTTGCCACCCTGCACGCGGAAGTAGAACCACTGGGTGATGTCGGCGTGCGAGTCCTTGCGGATGTTCAGGTCGATATGGGCCGGATCGTCGGCGCGGATCACTTCGATAGCACCAGCATCGAATTGCTGGCTGATTTTGATAGGCATGGCGGAATCCCGTAAATTCTGTGTGATTTGGTGTGCACTTGTGGCGCAGTGCCGACATGATACAGGGTTGTGCGGCACTGGTGCCGTTTCTGCGATTGCCAGTCCTGGCAACTGGTTCTACACTGGGCAGCCAAACTATCCCACAGGAGAACTGCATGCAACGTCGTTCCTTCCTCAAGCATGGCACGCTGGCCGCCGGGGCTGCCACCGTTGCCGCGCCCGCGCTGGCCCAGGGTGGCCCAGCCATCAGCTGGCGTCTCGCTTCCAGCTTCCCGAAAACGCTGGATACCATTTTCGGTTCGGGCGAACGCTTCACCAAACGCGTAGCAGAGTTGACTGGCGGCAAATTCGTGATCCGTCAGTTCGCCGCCGGCGAGATCGTGCCCGGCCTGCAGGTGATGGATGCGGTGCAGGCAGGAACGGTGGAAATCGGTCATACAGCGTCCTACTACTATTTCGGCAAAGACCCGACGTTTGCCTTCGATTGCGCCGTGCCGTTCGGCCTGACCTCGCGCCAGCAGACGGCGTGGTTCGATCAGGGCGGCGGGCGCGAACTGCTGCGCGACTTTTTCAAAGGCCATGGCCTGATCAATCTGATGGCCGGTAACACCGGCACCCAGATGGGCGGCTGGTTCCGCAAGGAGATCAAGACGGTAGCCGACCTGAAAGGGCTGAAGTTCCGCATCGCCGGTTTTGCCGGCCGCACCATGGAGCGCATGGGCGTTGTGCCGCAGCAGATTCCCGGCGGCGACGTGTATGCGGCGCTGGAAAAAGGCACCATCGACGCGGCTGAATGGGTAGGGCCGTATGACGATGAAAAGCTGGGGCTGGTGAAAGTGGCGCCGCACTACTACGCGCCGGGCTGGTGGGAAGCGGGGCCGCAGCTGTCGCTGTACGTGAACATCAAGGAATGGGAAAAGCTGCCCAAGGAGTACAAGGCCGCCATCGAAGCGGCCAGCTTCGAATGCCACGTGGCGATGCAGGCCGAATACGATGCGCGCAATCCCGCCGCACTGGCGCGCCTGATCAAGAACGGCGCCAAGCTGCACACTTTCTCCAAGGAGATCATGGATGCCTCCTACAAGCACGCCTCCGATATCATGGAAGAGGAAGCGGCCCGCAATGCCGCCTTCCGCAAGATTTACGAACCATGGAGACGGTTCCGCAATGACCAGAACCAGTGGGCTTCAGTGGCAGAAGCGACCATGCAGAACTATCTGATCAGCGCGGTGCGCAAATAGCCGGCTGACTCAGTTCAGGCCGCCGAAGCGCTCGTAATAGGCTGCGGCGGCTGCCGCTGCGGCCGCATCTTCCTTCTGCAGGGCGGCGTCGATATGCTGCTCGGCGGCGCCCTGCACGGCCAGATAGATATCGCGCGCCAGTTCGTAAGCCTGGCTGCCCGGCCACGGCGCCGGCAGCAGCTCCAGCGGCAGCTGCGGATCGTGCAGCTGTACGCGCCGGTAGGCATGGATCACCAGCGTACGCATCACAAAAGCCTGTGCCGGCGTGAACTCGCAGCCCGGCTGGTTAAGCATGGCCGCCAGCGGCGCAAAGCGGCTGATGAAATGGCGGTAGGCACCCGCTACTTCGCTCAGGTCCCAGCCGCTCGCCAGCAAGTCCGTGAGCGGACGGCCGCATACCTGGCGCAGCGCCTTGCCTTGTACCACAAACACTTTGCCGGCGATGTCGAGGCGCTGCAGCAGTTCGTCCAGCACCACGGCTTCCGCCGCTGGATGGCCCATGATGCCGGGTGCAATCGCGCCATAGCCTTCCCACAGCAATTCCTTGCGCAGCGCACTGCGCTCGGCCGCATTCAGGGCGCCGTCGCCATTGATTACCAGCGTCCAGCTGCCGTCCCAGCGGTGGTTGAGCGGCGCATAGATGCGCCGGTAGGCGTGGACGAAGCGCTGCATGGCCGGCGCTGTGATGGCGTAGGAACTGCGGCGGCCATCGCGCTGCGCGCCCAGCCAGCCTTCCTGCGCCAGCCGGAATACCGAGGTGCGCAACAGACGGTCGTTGACGCCGAACGGCGCCAGTAGTTCGATCAGGCTGCCCAGCCAGACCATGCCGCCATGCGGCACGATGCTGTCGCCAAAGATGGTCACCACCAGCGATTTTGAGCGCGGCGGTTCAGTGGCGAGGAAGTCGTCTATCCAGTCTTGGCATTCCATGGCAGTTCGGTGCTATCGGGTGGGTGCGGAAAAAAGCAGCAGTTTACTTGGCCTGAGGCGGGCTGCTGAAATTATTTCATAGGCTTGCCAATAGGATACATGAAAATGATTTGAGTCAAAAAAATCGTAGTCATGCAAATATTTGTATCGTATTATGGCGTCATAAAACATTAGAAACATCAGGAGACAGCCATGTACGCACAAATGGTGGAGACCGGCTTGAACGCCGTGCGCTCGGCAGAGGATATGGCCGACGACGAACGCGCGTTTCAGGCCCGTATCGACGCCGGCATCAAGATCGAGGCCAAGGACTGGATGCCCGAGGCCTACCGCAAGACCCTGATCCGGCAGATTTCGCAGCACGCCCACTCGGAAATCGTGGGCCAGCTACCGGAGGGGAACTGGGTTACGCGCGCACCTACGCTCAAGCGCAAGTCCATCCTGCTGGCCAAGATTCAGGATGAAGCCGGCCATGGCCTGTATCTGTACAGCGCTGCGGAAACGCTGGGCGTCTCGCGCGATGAACTGCTCGCTGCCCTGCATAGCGGCAAAGCCAAATACTCGAGCATCTTCAACTACCCCACGCTGTCGTGGGCCGATATGGGCGCCATCGGCTGGCTGGTGGATGGTTCGGCCATCATCAACCAGATTCCCCTGTGTCGCTGCTCGTATGGCCCATACTCGCGCGCCATGATCCGCGTCTGCAAGGAAGAATCCTTCCACGCCCGTCAGGGCTACGACATCATGCTGGCGCTGGCACGTGGCACGCCCGAACAGAAAGCCATGGCGCAGGATGCGCTGAACCGCTGGTGGTGGCCGTCGCTGATGATGTTCGGCCCGTCCGATGCCGATTCCGTCAACAGCGCGCAATCGAGCAAATGGCGCATCAAGCTGTTCTCCAACGATGAATTACGCCAGCGCATGGTGGACCAGACCGTGCCGCAAGCCGAATATCTGGGCCTGACCATTCCCGACCCCGCGCTGAAGTTCAACGCCGAGACGGGCCACTACGAGTTCGGCGAAATCGACTGGGCCGAATTCCACAACGTCCTGAAGGGCAACGGCCCGTGCAATCGCGAGCGTCTGCGCACCCGTGTCACGGCATGGGAAGAGGGCGAGTGGTTCCGCGATGCGCTGCAGGCCTACGCCGACAAACACAGCCAGAAGGCTGCCTAGGCGCCAGGGCGCACGAGTGCTCCGGCGGCCTAAGGTCCGAGCGGAAAAAACAGAAAAATATTTGGAGACCAAGATGAGCAAACAATGGCCGCTGTGGGAAGTATTCATCCGCAGCCAGCATGGGCTGGCACACAAACACGTAGGCAGCCTGCACGCACCGGATGCGGAAATGGCCGTCAACAATGCGCGCGATGTGTACACCCGGCGCAATGAAGGCGTGAGTATCTGGGTAGTGCGTGCGGCCGATATCGTGGCCAGCAGCCCCGCCGATAAAGGTGCCCTGTTTGATCCTGCCAACAGCAAGGTATATCGCCACCCGACCTTCTTCCCCATGCCGGAAGAAGTGAAGAACCTGTAAGCGGAGCGCAGCGTGGATAAGCAAATTACTGATGGCCGTCCGTTCGATGCAGCACTGGCGCGCCAGACCTTCGAATACCTGCTGCGTCTGGGCGACAACGCGCTGATCCTGAGCCTGCGCCTGTCGCAGCTGTGCGGCAAGGGCCCGGCCATGGAAGAAGACATGGCGCTCACCAATGTAGCGCTGGACCTGCTGGGCCAGACCCGCTTGTGGTACAGCTACGCCGGCGAGCTGGAAGGCGCAGGGCGCGACGAGGATGCGCTGGCTTTCCGCCGCGATGCGCACGAATTCCGCAACTGCCTGCTGCTGGAACAGCCCAACGGTAATTACGCCGACACCATGGTGCGCCAGTTCTATTTCGATACCTGGCATTACTTCCTGATCGAAGGCCTGACCCGCAGCAGCGATGCCCGCATCGCCGCCATTGCGGAAAAATCGCTCAAGGAGGTCAGCTACCACCTGCGCCGCAGCGGCGATCTGATCGTGCGCCTCGGTGACGGCACGGACTTCAGCCACGCCCGTACGCAGGCGGCCGCCGAGGCACTATGGATGTATAGCGGCGAGATGTTTGCCTACGACGCGCTCGATCAGGCCATGGTGGCAGCCGCTATCGCGCCGGACGGCGCCGAGCTGCGCAGCCACTGGCTGGCCCACGTGGATGCCATCTTCAAGGAAGCCACGCTGACCATGCCGCCAGCCGATGCATGGATGCAGAGCGGCGGCAAACAGGGGCGCCATAGCGAGCATCTGGGCTATGTGCTGGCCGAGATGCAGTTCCTGCAGCGCGCCTATCCGGGCGCTACGTGGTAAAGCTGGCGCCATGAACGCTACGAGTGCAACCAGCGCCAGTACGGCCAGCTTCGATGCCGCACAGGTATGGCAATGGCTGGGTGCCGTGGCTGATCCGGAAATTCCCGTCATCTCGATCGTCGATCTGGGCATCGTGCGCGATGTGCAGGTGAGCGCCGGCGGCAGCTGCACGGTAGTGATTACGCCGACTTACTCGGGCTGCCCCGCCATGCAGGTGATCGCCGACGCCATTACCGACGCTCTGCGCGGGCATGGCGTGCAGCAGATCGAACTGCGCAACCAGCTCTCGCCAGCATGGACCACGGACTGGATGAGCGCTAGCGGCAAGGCAGCACTGCGCGGCTACGGCATCGCTCCGCCAGCCCAGCAGGTGGTTGACATCAGCGGCCTGCAGCGCGGTGCTGCGCCAGCAGGCAGCGCCTCGCGCGCTCATGCCGCCATCTCGCGCAGCGCACCTGCACCGCAGGTAGTTTGCCCGCACTGCGGCTCGTCGCATACCGCACTCACCAGCCAGTTCGGTTCCACCCCCTGCAAAGCGCTCTACAAATGTCTGGACTGCCACGAGCCGTTCGACTACTTCAAGTGCCATTAACGATTACCACATCATGAGCCAATTCCATACCCTGAGCGTTGCCAAGGTTAGCCACGAAACGCGCGACACCATCGCCGTCACCTTTGCCGTACCACCGGCCTTGAAGCAGGAATTCCGCTACCAGCAGGGCCAGCACCTGACGCTGCGCACCCATCTCGGCGGCGAAGAAGTGCGCCGTTCCTACTCCATCTGTTCCAGCGTGCAGGAAGATACGCTGCGGGTGGCCATCAAGCGCATCCAGGGCGGCCTGTTCTCCGGCTGGGCGCACGATGCATTGCAGCCCGGTGTGGCGCTGGACGTCATGCCGCCCATGGGCCACTTCAACTTGCCGCTCGATCCGGCCAGCCGCAAGCACTATCTGGCGGTAGCGGCAGGCAGCGGTATCACGCCCATCCTCTCCATCATCAAGACCACGCTGGAAACGGAGCCGCACAGCAGCTTCACACTGTTCTACGGTAACCGCGCTTCCTCGTCCGTGATCTTCAAGGAGGAACTGTCGGCACTCAAGGACACTTATCTGGAGCGCCTGACGCTGGCTTACGTGATGAGCCGCGAACAGCAGGATATAGACCTGTTTAATGGCCGCATCACCGGTGAAAAATGCACGCAGCTGCTGCAGCACTGGGTCAAAGTGGACGATCTGGACGCCGCCTTTATCTGCGGGCCGGAAGACATGATGCTGGGTGTTTCGGCAGCGCTGCAGGAAGCCGGCATGCCGAAAACGCAGATCAAGTTCGAACTGTTCGCCACCAACGCCGCCCGCCCGGCGCACCGCAGCAGCGAGCATGCTGCCGAGCGCCATGCCACGCAGGTCACTGTCATCATGGATGGCAACGCCAGCACCTTCTCCATGAATCAGGATCAGGAATCGCTGCTCGATGCCGGTCTGCGCGCCGGCCTCGACATGCGCTATTCCTGCAAAGGTGGCGTATGCTCTACCTGCCGCTGCAAGCTGGTCGAAGGCAAGGTCGATATGGATGTCAACTATGCGCTGGAAGACTATGAAATCGCCCGTGGCTTTGTGCTGAGCTGCCAGAGCTTCCCTGTCAGCGACAAAGTAGTGATCGACTTCGATCAGGCCGAATAAATCAGGCTGAAATATTTAGGGAGACCGCATGCAATACCAGAATATCCTGTTCAGTATCGAAGCCGGCATCGCCACGCTGACCCTGAACCGTCCTGATAAACTCAATAGCTTCACCCAGGCCATGCATGAAGAAGTGCGCGATGCCATTGCCCGCGTCAGGCAGGACAGCAGCGTGCGCGTGTTTGTGCTGGCGGCTGCGGGGCGCGGCTTCTGCGCCGGTCAGGACCTGTCCGACCGTTCGGTCGCACCGGGTGCGCCAGCCGTCGATCTGGGCGATTCTGTCGAAAAGAACTACGCACCGCTGGTGCTGGCGCTGCGTGCCCTGCCCATGCCTGTCATCTGCGCCGTCAATGGTGTGGCTGCCGGTGCCGGTGCCAATCTGGCGCTGGCCTGCGACATCGTCATCGCGGCGGCTTCGGCTTCGTTCGTGGAAGTATTCTGCAAACTGGGGCTGGTGCCGGATACGGGCGGCACCTATTTCCTGCCTCGACTGATAGGCAATGCGCGCGCCATGGGTATGGCGATGCTGGGCGAGAAAATCCCCGCTGCGCTGGCCGAACAATGGGGCCTGATCTGGAAATGCGTACCGGATGCTGAACTGGCCAGCACCGTGCAGGCCATGGCCCTGCATTTCTCCACCGCGCCAACCAGGGGACTGGCCTTAACCAAGCGGGCGTTGTATGCCAGCCCGCAGAATACGCTGGCAGAGCAGCTGGCGCTGGAAGCCGGCATGATGAGCGAACTGGGACGCAGTGCCGATTATCGTGAAGGCGTGGCCGCGTTCATGGAAAAACGCGCGCCCCAGTTCAAGGGAGAATAAGTATGGCAGTACTGGATACCGGCCGCACTGTCGCCGTCATCGGCACAGGCGCCATGGGCGCAGGCATAGCGCAGGTAGCGGCTTTAGCTGGCTACACCGTGCGCCTGTACGATAACCGGCCCGAGGCAGTAGCTAAAGCCATGTCCGACATTGCGGCAGCACTCAACAAGCTGGTGCTGAAAGAGCGTCTGGGTGCAGTGGAGTGCGCGGCCGCCATCGCCCGCATACAGTCGGCCCTGAGCCTGAACGATGTGGCCGATGCGGGACTGGTGGTAGAAGCCATCGTGGAAAATCTGGCCGTCAAGCGTGCGCTGTTTGCCGAACTGGAAACCGTGGTTGCTGACGCCTGCATACTGGCCACCAACACCTCGTCGATTTCGGTAACGGCGATAGCGGCCGGACTGAAACTGCCGCAGCGCGTGGTCGGCATGCACTTCTTTAATCCGGTGCCGCTGATGGCGCTGGTGGAAGTCATCAGCGGACTGGCGACTGATGCGGCAGTGGCGCAAACTGTATTCGATACCGCTGCTGCATGGGGCAAAAATCCTGTGCATGCGCGTTCGACGCCCGGCTTCATCGTCAACCGCGTGGCCCGTCCCTTCTACGCAGAAGGCTGGCGCCTGCTGGGCGAGCAGGCGGCCGATGCCGCCACCATCGACGCTGTCATGCGCGATGCCGGTGGCTTCCGTATGGGGCCCTTCGAGTTGATGGACCTGATTGGCCACGACGTGAATTTCTCCGTCACCCAGTCGGTATTCCAGGCCTACTTCAATGATCCCCGCTTCACGCCTTCGATCCTGCAGCAGGAGTTAGTCAACGCCGGTTTCCTTGGCCGTAAATCCGGCCGTGGCCTGTACCACTACAGCGCTGGCGCTGCTGCCATGGTATCGGCGCAGGCCGAAGGCCCGCAGCCCAAGCCGGAATATGTGAGCTACACGGTGGCGCAGGGCGCCGAAGCCTCGCACCTGCTGGGCGCGGCCATCAGCGATGCACTGGCAGCGCGCCTGCGCGCAGCGGGCATCCACGTAAATCATCGCAAGGCGCCGGAGGCACGCGGCAACGGCATGCAGGACGAAGCTCCGGCTTTCCACTGCAACGGCGCCGCCCTCTACCTGACCGATGGCCGCACAGCCACCCAGCGCGCACACGACAATCACCACCCTGATACGGTGCTGTACGATCTGGCGCTGGACTACGGCAAAGCGCCACGCATTGCACTTTGCTGCGCCGAGCAGTGTTCGCCTGCGGCCTATCAGGCCGTGGTGGGCTTGCTGCAGGCGGCGGGCTTCATCGTCACGCGGCTCGATGATGTGGCCGGCATGGCCGTCATGCGTACCGTGGCCATGTTGGCTAACGAAGCGGCGGATACGGTCCATCAGGGCGTTTGCAGTGCGCTGGCTGTGGATACGGCCATGCAGAAGGGCGTCAACTATCCGCGTGGACCACTGGCGTGGGCCGATGTTATTGGCTTCGATCTGGTGGTGAAAGTTCTGGCCCATCTGGCAGCGGGCTACGGTGAAGACCGCTACCGCGTATCCGCACTGCTACGCCGCAAACTGGCCGCAGGAGCGCGCTTCCATGGATAAACCGGCCATCGATCTACAGGCGGCACAGGCGCAGGCCGAAGCTGTGGGCGTGGCGCTGTTTGCGCGTGATCCGGCCTCCAAGGCACTCGGCATGCAGATCGCCGAAATGCGCCCCGGCTATGCGCGCATGACGATGACCATACGCGCCGACATGCTGAACGGCCACCAGAGCTGCCACGGCGGCTTCATCTTCACGCTGGCCGATAGTGCTTTTGCCTTTGCCTGCAACAGCCACAACGTCAATACCGTGGGCGCGGCCTGCACCATCGATTATCTGGCACCGGGCCGGCTGGGTGATGTGCTGACGGCAGAAGCGGTGGAGCAGGTGCAGGCTGGCCGCAGCGGTGTGTATGACGTGAGCATCCGCAATCAGGCGGGACGCACCATCGCTCTGTTCCGCGGCAAGTCGCATCGGGTAGGCGGGGAGGTGCTGTCCTCTTCCGGGACTTTTGTCTAGAACGGGCTAATACGGTCTAGATCAGGCTAGAACGATCTAACCCTTCCATTTTGGAAAGTCTAAAACGAGCTAGAACGGTCTAAAACGAGCGAAATCAGGCTAAAAATTCCTCGTAACCAACAACGCAATATTAGCCAGCCTGCCTAGCAGCAGGTGGCAGCAGAATTTCAGGAGACATTGTGAACGACGCATTTATCTGTGACGCTATCCGCACCCCGTTTGGCCGCTACGGCGGCGCCTTGGCCAGCGTACGCCCCGACGATCTGGGCGCGTTACCCATCGCCGCGCTCATGGCGCGCAACCCCGGCGTGGACTGGAGCAAGGTCGATGACGTGTATTACGGCTGCGCCAATCAGGCCGGCGAAGACAACCGCAACGTGGCACGTATGGCGGCGCTGCTCGCAGGCCTGCCGGTAGAAGTGCCAGCTTCCACCATCAACCGCCTGTGCGGTTCCAGTCTGGATGCCGTGGGCATGGCCGCACGCGCCATCAAATCGGGCGAAGCACAGCTGGTCATCGCCGGTGGCGTGGAAAGCATGACGCGCGCGCCCTTCGTCATGGGCAAATCCGATAGCGCTTATTCGCGTGCCGCAAAAATCGAGGACACCACCATAGGCTGGCGCTTCGTCAATCCGCTGATGAAGGCACAGTACGGCATCGATTCCATGCCGGAGACGGCAGAGAACGTGGCGCAGGAATTCGCCATCAGCCGCGCCGATCAGGATGCGTTTGCCCTGCGCAGTCAGCAGCGCTGGGCCGCCGCCCATGCCGCCGGTGTATTCCGCGACGAGATCGTGCCCGTTATCCTGCCTCAGAAAAAGGGCGATCCCAAGGTCGTCGATACCGATGAACACCCGCGCCCCGACACCACCGCAGAAATGCTGGCCAAGCTGAAAGGCGTGGTGCGCCCTGATGGCAGCGTCACGGCCGGCAATGCGTCCGGCGTGAATGACGGCGCCTGCGCCATCCTGCTGGCTTCCGCTGCCGCCGCCGAACAATACGGCCTGAAAAAGCGCGCTCGCGTGCTGGGCATGGCTACCGCCGGTCTGGCGCCGCGCATCATGGGCTTCGGTCCTTCGCCTGCATCGAAAAAGGTGCTGGCGCAACTGGGCCTGCACATCGGCCAGATGGATGTGATCGAACTGAACGAAGCCTTTGCCGCACAGGGGCTGGCAGTGACCCGCGATCTGGGACTGGCCGACGATGCTGCCCATGTGAACCCGAATGGCGGCGCCATCGCCATCGGCCACCCGCTCGGCGCTTCCGGTGCGCGTCTGGTGCTGGCTGCCCTCAATCAGCTGGAACGTACGGGTGGCCGCTACGCGCTCTGCACCATGTGCATAGGCGTGGGACAGGGTATCGCAGTTGTGATGGAGCGCGTCTGAGCGGCGCCAAATACGCATCGAACACGACCCGCGCATCAAGGAGCCAGCATGGTTAAAGTCTATGAAATCAACGGCGTCACACCAGTGGTCCACCCCACGGCCTATGTACACCCCAGTGCTGTGCTGATCGGTGATGTCATCGTCGGTCCGCGCTGCTACATCGGCCCGCTGGCGTCGCTGCGCGGTGATTTTGGCCGCCTGATACTGGAACAGGGCGCCAATCTGCAGGACACCTGCGTCATGCACGGTTTTCCCGGTGCTGACACGGTGGTGGAGCAGGACGGCCACATCGGTCACGGCGCCGTGTTGCACGGCTGCCGCATAGGCCGCAATGCACTGGTGGGTATGAATAGCGTGGTGATGGATAACGCCGTGATCGGCGCGGAAAGCATCGTCGCCGCCATGAGCTTTGTAAAAGCCGGCATGGAAGTACAGCCGCGCAGTCTGGTGGTCGGCTCGCCTGCCAAAGTGGCGCGCCCGCTGCGCGACGACGAAATTCAATGGAAGAGCGCCGGTACGGCGCAGTATCAAGAACTGGCGCTGCGCTCCATGCTCACCATGCGCGAGACCGAAGCACTGACGGAACTGCCAGCACAACGGCCTCGTATGCAATGGGATAGCGCACTGCCACTGCACCTGCACAAAAACGCGTCGGCATAAATAACGGAGACACACGATGACACAAGTAGCAACCCT
>Ga0187845_1001397_pt1 | contig 13850 bp, 10 predicted proteins | sample SpaLakP09_SKY_68_FD_134515 | JGI IMG/M metagenome (GOLD analysis project Ga0187845, IMG submission 134515) | Oligotrophic lake water microbial communities from Sparkling Lake, Wisconsin, USA - SP09_SKY_68 | ecosystem: Environmental > Aquatic > Freshwater > Lake | place: USA: Sparkling Lake... | reverse complement strand
GGCAGTCGTCGGCGCCGAGCGCAAAGCGCTCCTGGCCTGGAACGCCGCAGCCGGCCAGCAGGGCTACGCCAGCCTGGCACGGCTGGTCTTCGATGCGGCCGAGGCCGACCCCGTGAGCGACCCGGTCGCCACCGCTTTTGTGGTCGAGGCCGTGGCCGAGCTGGAGAAGCTCGCCCTGGCGCTGGACCCCGCCGGCCAGCTGCCGCTTTGCTTAAGCGGCAGCATCGCGCTGCGCTTGGCGCCGCAGTTTTCCGGCGCGATCCGTGCGCGTTGTGTGCCGCCGCAGGGTGATTCGGCCGACGGTGCTTTGCACCTGGTGCGTGGTGAACTTCAAAAATTGGGTTTCTGACTCCATGGCATTCCAATTCAAAGCTGACCCCCTCGCGGCCTCGCCGCTGTACATGCAACTTGCCCAGAAGCTGGCCCAGGCGATCCGCGACGGCCAGTTCCAGACCGAGGACGCGCTGCCTTCGGAGCGGGTGTTGTCGGAGTCGCTGGACCTGTCCCGCGTGACCGCGCGCAAGGCGATCGACCGGCTGGTGGAGCAGGGCCTGATCGTGCGCAAGCGCGGCTCGGGCAACTACATCGCGCCCAAGCTGGAGCAGCCGCTGTCGCGCCTGACCAGCTTTTCGGAAGAGCTGCACCAGCGCGGCTTCAAGCCCAGTTCGCGCTGGCTGACGCGCAGCTTCTCGCTGGCCGCACCCGACGAGCAGCTCTCGCTGGGCCTGGCCACTGGCGGCCGCGTGGCGCGGCTGGAGCGCCTGCGCCTGGCCGATACGGTGGTAATGGCCTACGAGGTGAGCGTGCTGCCCGAGGCCATGTTGCCCGACCCGCAGGCAGTGGGCGCCTCGCTGTATGAGCATCTGTCCGCCGCAGGCAACGCGCCGGTGCGCGCGCTGCAGCACATCCGCGCCATCAATGCCGAGCCCAAGCTGGCGTCCCTGCTGGAGGTGCCGGTGGGGCAGGCGGTGCTGTTCATCACCCGCGTCGGCTATCTCGAAGGCGGCCAGGCGGTGGAGCTGACGCATTCCTACTGCCGCAGTGATTACTACGACTTCGTGGCAGAGATGAGGCGCGAGGGATGAATTTTGCCGAGGGCTTTGTGCTGACGCCGCAGGGATTTGTGCGCGGCCGGCTGGAACACGCCGAGGGCCGCATCACGGCCATCACCGGCGCGCCGGTGGATGAGGCCGAAGTCCGCCATGGCGGTACAAATGAAAAAACGGACCTGCCCCTGATCCTGCCCGGCTTCATCGACATCCATGTGCACGGCGGCGGTGGCCGCGACACGATGGAGGGCGGCGACGCGGTGGCGGCAATCGCCCGCATGCATGTGCGCCACGGCACGACCTCGCTGCTGGCGACCACGATGACCGCGCCGCTGGAAGACATCCGCACCGCGCTGGCTGCGTTGGGCCCGGCCTGTCGCGAGCGCGCGCCAAGGTCTGCCCGCGTGCTGGGCGTGCATCTGGAAGGCCCCTACATCAACCCCGGCAAGCTGGGTGCGCAGCCCGATGCGGCACGCCCGGCCAGCATCGAGGAAATCTGCGCTCTGAGCGCCATCGCCCCGATCAAGCTGATCACCGTGGCGCCCGAGTTGCCCGAGATGCTGGACCTGATCGCGCCGCTGCGCGCGGCGGGCTTTCAGGTGCAGATCGGCCACACCCTGGGCACCTATGAAGACGGCGTGGCGGCTCTGGCCCGCGGCGCCGGCGGCTTCACCCATTTGTTTAATGCGATGACCGGCCTGCATCACCGCGAGCCCGGCATGGTCGGCGCGGCGCTGGCCCATGCGCAGTACGCCGAGATCATTCCGGACCTGCTGCATGTGCACCCGGGCGCGGTGCGCGTGGCGCTGCGCGCCATCCCCTGCATGTTCTGCGTCACCGACTCGACGGCCGCGGCCGGCATGCCGGACGGCGACTACAGATTGGGCAGCCACACCGTCACCAAATGCATGGGCGGCGTGCGCCTGGCCGACGGCACGCTGGCCGGCAGCACGCTGACGATGGACCAGGCGCTGCGCAACCTGGTGCTGCAACTGGGGCTGGATATTGCCGACGCTTCGCGGCGCGTCTCCACCCATGCCGCCGATTACATGGGCCTGAACGAGCGTGGCCGGCTGAGCCCGGGCGCCTGGGCAGATTTTGTCGTGATGGACCGGCGTGAGCTGCAGCTGCAGTCGGTCGTCGTTGAAGGGGAAGAGATCGGTCATGAGTAATACCAAGATGCTTGACGAGTGCATGAGCGCTCCCGCCGCGGTGGCCCGCCAGCTGGCCGCCGATCAGGGCGCGTACGCGGCCCTCGGCGAAGCGCTGCGCCGCCAGCCGCCCAGCTCGCTGCTGACGGTGGCACGCGGCAGCTCGGACCATGCCGCCCACTACATGGCTTATCTGGTGATGGCGCGCATGGGGCGCCTGGTCACCTCGTTGCCGATGTCGCTGATCACCCTGTACCAGTCGAAGATCGAGGCGCAGGGCCTGGTGTCGTTCGCCTTCTCGCAGTCGGGCCAGAGCCCCGATCTGGTCGCGCCGACGAAGTACTTCAGCGAGCAGGGCGCTCGCACGGTCGCCTTTGTCAACGCCGAGGGCTCGCCGCTGGCCGCCGCTTCGCAGCACGTCTTCCCGCTGCATTCGGGCCCGGAGCAGAGCGTCGCAGCGACCAAGAGCTATATCGCCCAGCTGGTGGCCGGCGCCAGAGTCGTGGCCGCCTGGAGCGAGGACCGAGACCTGCAAACCGCGCTGCAGACCCTGCCGCAAGCCCTTGAAGAAGCTGCCCGGCAGGACTGGTCGGTGGCGGTCGATGTGCTGACGGGCGCCGACAAGCTCTTCGTGATCGGCCGCGGCCTGGGCCTGCCGATTGCGATGGAAGCGGCCTTGAAGTTCAAGGAAACCTGCGCCATCCAGGCCGAGGCGTTCTCGGGCGCCGAGGTTAAGCATGGCCCGATGGCTCTGGTGGACGAGGGCTACCCGATGCTGGTGTTCGCCCCGCGCGGCCCGGCGCAGGCCGGCCTCCTGGCTCTGGCCGAGGAGATGCGCGGCCGCGGTGCCCGCGTGCTGCTTGCCGCGCCGGCCGGCACGCCCGGCGCCGAGCTGCCGCTGGTCTGCTCGGACAACGAGGACCTGGACGCGATCGCCGCGGTGCAGAGCTTCTATCCAATGGTCGAGGCGCTGTCGCGTGCGCGCGGCTTCAACCCGGACCAGCCGCGCCATCTGGCCAAGGTCACCAAGACGCACTGACGACGAGGCCCCGATGACAGCAGCTTTCCATCCAGGGCAACTGGTCATGGTCGATATTCCTGGCAAAACGCTGGATGCCGACACCGCTGACTTCCTGCGCAGTCACCACATCCGCGCCGTCTGCCTGTTCCGCAAGAATCTCGGCAGCGAGGCCGAGATCCGCCAGCTAACGTCCGATCTGCGCGCCGCCATGGGCGAGCGCGCGCTGATCGGTATCGACCAGGAAGGCGGCTCGGTCATCCGCGCCACCAGCATTCCGCAGGCCCCGGCCGCAATGGCGCTGGGCGCGATCGGCGACGAGGTGCTGGCGGGGGAGGTCGGTGCCGGCGTGGCGCGCGGACTGCGGCACCTGGGCATCAACTGGAACTTCGCACCGGTGCTGGACGTCAACAACAACCCGGCCAATCCGGTCATCGGCGAGCGCAGCTTCGGCGAGGACCCGGCCCTGGTGACCCGCATGGCACGGGCCTGGATGCGCGGCAGCTTGCGCGAGGGCGTGGCCTGCTGCGTCAAGCATTTCCCCGGCCATGGCGACACGCACGTGGATTCGCATCACGCGCTGCCCACCGTCGACAAGAGCCTGGCCGCACTGGAGGCGCTGGAGCTGCTGCCCTTCCGCGCGCTGGCGGCCGAGGCGCCCGCCATGATGACTGCGCACATCGTCTATCCGCAGATCGATCCTGATCATCCGGCCACTCTGTCGCGCCAGATCCTCACCGGCATCCTGCGCGAGAGCATCGGCTACCGCGGTGTGGTCATCACCGACGCGCTGATGATGAAGGCCGTGCACGATCGCTATGGCCATGCCCGCGCCGCCGTGCTGGCGCTGCAGGCCGGTGCCGACATGCCCTTGGCACAGGGCACAAAAGAAGAACAAGCGGCGGCTGTGCAGGCGATCACGCAGGCATTGCAGGACGGCTTCCTGAACCTGTCCGAGTTGCAGACGGCCAAGCAGCGCCTCGACGTGCTGGCTGCGGCCTATCCCTTGGCGCAGCGCGATTACGCGCCGGGCCAGCGCGAGGCTGACGACGAACTGATGCACCGGGCCTGGGAGCAGGGCCTGACGGCCATCAACGGCGCCACTGCTCCGAACAAGATGCAGCCGGTGCGGGTGATCACCCAGGCCAGCGTGATCAGTGACGGCGTCTCCGAGGCCGGCCTGCCCGCCGCTGCGGTGGCGCGCCTGTTCGAGGGCTTTGCCGATGTCGAGACCCTGCACTTGCCCGATCTGCGCCAGCTCAAGGCTGCCGATCTGCCACAGGACGAGCGCTTGAACGTGCTTGTCTCCAACCACCGCGGCCGCTACGGCAGCGCTGCGCGGGTCGCCAAGGTCGACCTGCATCTGGCCCTGTGGAACCCCTTCCAGGTGATCGACGTGAGCGCCCCGGCCCTCATCACCTGGGGCTACGGCGAAGGCGCGCTGGCCGCGCTGCGCGGCTGGCTGGAGGGCAGCGTCGCGGCCACGGCCAGCGCACCCGTCACCTTGAACTGAAAGCAGCCATGACGACCGAACCCAAGAAGCGTTCCCCGATCACCTGGGTGCCCAGCCTGTACTTCGTGCAGGGCCTGCAGTTCTTCGTCGTCATGTTGATCGCCGGCCTGATGTTCAAGAGCATGGGCGTGGCCAACGACCTGATCGCCCGCTGGACCGGCGTGCTGGGCCTGGCCTGGGCCTTCAAGCCGCTGTGGAGCCCATTTTTGGAAATGGCGCGCAGCAAGAAGCTGATCGTCGTGGCGATGCAGTTCACCGGTGCCGTCGGCCTGGGCCTGATGGCGCTGGCCTTGCAGCTGCCGATGTACTTCGCCGCCAGCATCGCCGTGCTCTTCCTGCTGGCTTATGCCTCGGCCACGCATGACATTGCCTGCGACGGCCTCTACATGGCGGCGCTCGACAACCAACAGCAGGCAGCTTACGCCGGCTGGCAGGGCGCCTTCTTCAATGCGTCCAAGTTCCTGACCCTGGGCGGCCTCTTGGTGCTGGCCGGCTACCTGGAGAAGCAGGTGGGCGTGTTCAATGCCTGGTCTGCCATTTTCGTGCTGCTGGCCGTCGTGCTTGCTGCTCTGGCCAGCTACAACGCCTGGGCCTTGCCTGGCACCTTGAATACCGAACATACCGACCTGACGGCGGCCAGCGTCATCAAGACCCTGGGCGAGGTGATTGCCGATTTCCTGAAGAAGCCTGGCATCTGGCTGGCCATCCTCTTCATCGTGCTGTTCCGCTTCGCCGAAGGCCAGGTGCAGACCATCGGCCCCTTGTTCCTAATCGAGGCGCGCGACAAGGGCGGCCTGGGCCTGAGCACCGAGCAGGTCGGTGGCATCTACGGCACGGCGGGCACCGCGGCCTTCCTGGTCGGCAGCATCCTTGGTGGCTACTTCACCGCCTGGCTGGGGCTGAAGCGGGCGATGCCCATCTTGATCATCGCGATGGCCATTCCCAACGCGACCTTTTACTACCTCAGCACCGCGCTGCCGCCCGACCTGTTCCACATCGGCCTGGCGATCAGCATCGAGATGTTCGGTTATGGCTTCGGTTTCGTCGGCATGATCCTGTACATCATGCAGGCCGTCGCCCCGGGTCGTTTCCAGACCGCCCACTACGCGCTCGGCTCGGGCGTGATGCAGCTGGGCTTCATCCTGTCCAAGACCATCAGCGGCGACATCCAGCTGGCGATGGGCTATCAGACCTTCTTTCTCTGGACGATGGCCTGCGGCGTGCCGGCCTTCGCGCTGATGTTCTTCGTCAAGATCCCGGCCAAGGGACCGGCTGCTGCCGCAACCGAGGTGGTGACGGCGTGAAGCGGCTGCTGATGGCCGCGCTGGCCACGGTGACGCTGGCGGCCGGCGCTGCCGAAACTTTCTTTGATGATTTTTCGCAAGCCGACGCGGCCGGCCTGCGCGCTGGCGGATGGGTCTTGCGCGACAAGCCGGGCCACCCGGGCATCGAAGGCGCACGTTGGGTGCCCGAGGGCATGAGCCTCATCGCCGACGAGCAGGCCCGGGGCAATCGCCTGCTGCGCCTCGCCGCCCACACCGATGGCACGGGCCCCGGCACGGCGCAGGTCCAGCTTTGCCATGCGCGCAAATACCTGAACGGCACCTATGCCAGCCGCGTGCGTTTCGACGACTCGATGGGCGGTGACGCGCTGGTGCAGACCTTCTACGCTATCGCGCCGCTGCGCTTCGACTACGACCCGCAGTACAGCGAGCTCGACTGGGAGTACCTGCCCAATGGCGGCTGGGACAGCGAGAAAGCGCGTCTCTACGGCGTCAGCTGGCAGACGGTGCGGCTCGAACCCTGGGATGCCTACAACCAGGCCCACCAGGAGTTCGGCGTCCTGAAGGGCTGGCATGTGCTGATCACGCAGGTGGCCGATGGCCGCGTGCGTTGGTTCCTCGACGGCCGCGAGCTGGCTAGCCACGGCGGCCGCAACCATCCCGTTGTGCCTATGGCCATCAGCTTCTCGAACTGGTTCATCAGGCAGGGCCCGTTCGCTGCCGGCACCGTGCCGCGGCACTACCGGCAGGACGTAGACTGGGTGTTCCATGCCAAGGACGCGGTGCTCAGCCCGGCCCAGGTCGAGGCTGCGGTGGGCGACTACCGTCGCCGCGGCGTGCGCCGCGAGGACAGCGTGACGGCCAGCGGCCTGGAAAGCCGCTGCGATTTGTAGGGAGCAGCCTCATGAAACCGGTCGAGTGCTGGTCAGCCGCCGATGAGCCGCAACTGAAGGGACGACTGGAGCAGCGCTCCAAGCCTGTGCTGCTGAAGGGCCTGCTCGGCAACTGGCCCGCCGTGGCCGCCGGGCGTGAATCGGGCTTCAGCATCTGCGACTACCTGCGCCGCTTTGACCAAGGCGTGGAGGTCATGGCCACCAAGACTCGCGCCGCGGCGCGTGGCGTGATGGGCTACAACGCCGACCTCACCGATTTCGCCTTCGTCAAGGCGCGCATGGGCCTGCCCGAGTTCATGGCGAACCTGCAGGCCTATCTGCCCGTCGAGGGCGCGCCGTCGATCGCCGCGCAGTGCGCCAAGGTGAGCGAGGTCATCCCTGGCTTCCTGGATGAGAACGTGCTGTCCGCACTGCCGGGCGTTGTTCCCAACTTCTGGCTGGGCAACGCGCTGACGGTGCCCGTGCATCACGACCATCCGTACAACCTCGCCTGCGTGGTGGCGGGGCGCCGACGCTTCACCTTGTTCGCGCCGGAGCAGGTGGGCAATCTCTACATCGGCCCGCTGGAGCACACGCCCTCGGGCGCGCCGATCTCGGTCGTGCATCCCAATCCGCCAGATCTCGAGCGCTACCCGCGCTACCGCGAGGCCTTGGCTTCGGCTCAAGTCGCCGAGCTGAAGCCGGGCGACGCGCTCTACATCCCGCCGCTGTGGTTCCATCAGGTCGAGGCGCTGGAGAAGGTGAACTTGCTGATCAACTACTGGTGGCCGGTGCTGGGCGATGCGCACGGCGCGACACCTGTCGCCAGTCTGATGCAAGCGATCAAGGCCTTGAACGCGCTGCCTGCCGCTCAGCGCGATGCCTGGGCAGCGATGTTCGGGCACTATGTGGTGCAGCGCGAGCAGGAGCCTGCGGCACACATCCCCGAACATTGGCACGGCGCGCTGGCGCGGCGGCGCTGAGGACGATCTTCATGCAGCCGATGAAAGAGCTTGAGGGACTGACGCGCGAGCGCTTCCAGCGCGAGGTGCTGCCTGCCTACGAGCCGGTGGTGCTGCGCGGCCAGGTCAAGGCTTGGCCGCTGGTGATGCAGGGCCGTGCGGGTCTAGAGCCCTGCCTGCAATACCTGATGGGCTTCGACCACGGCGAGGCGGTAGATGCCGTGCTCGCCAAGCCGGAGCCCTCGCGTGCCTTCAGCTACAAGCCCGGTCTGGATGGCTTCAACTTCATGAAGGACAAGCGACCCTATGCCGCCTTGTTCGAGCAGCTCTGGCGCTACAGCCACTTCCCCGATCCACCAGCCCTTGCGGCGCAAAGCGCGCTGATGTCTGCGGCCCTGCCGGGCCTGGAGTGCGCCAATGTCTGCCCGCTGCTGGATGCCGAAGTGGCCCCGCGCATCTGGATCGGCAACCGCGCGACGGTGCCGGCGCATTTCGATGATTCCCACAACCTCGCCTGCGTAGCGGCCGGCCGGCGCCGCTTCACCCTGCTGCCGCCGCAGTGTGCGCCGCTGCTCTATCTGGGCCCGCCGGACTATGCGCCCACAGCGGCGCCGATGTCGGTGCTGCCCGATCTGCACCGGGCCGATCCGGCGCAATTTCCCTTGGTGAGTGAGGCGTTAGAGCAGGCCATGGTGGCCGAGTTGGAGCCTGGCGATGCGCTCTACATCCCGCCGCTATGGTTCCATCAGGTGGAGGCCCTGGCGCCGCATCTGAATATCCTGATGAATTACTGGTGGCGGCCGCTGGCGGCGCCGCAGCGCAAGGACGACCTGCACCTGGCCGCCATGCGGCTGGCCATGCTGGCCCTGCGCCATCTGCCGGAGGGCGAGCGCGAGGGCTGGCGCGCGCTGTTTTCGCACTATGTTTTCGGGGCGAGGGGGGCAGAGCTGACGCATATTCCAGAGGGGCAGCGCCATCTTTTTGGCGATATTGGCTCAGCATCCGATGCTGCGATCCGCAAGGACATCGTGGACAGGCTGAATCCCTGAACCCGGCTGCTCACCAGAGATAGAGTTGCAAAGACTTGTCGCCTACGCGCGGTGGAATATTGGCGAGCAGTTCGCGGTGGTCCGGAAAGTTCAGGGCGCTGCGCTGGACGAAATCATCCACGGTGTCCATCCGATGGCGAGCTTGATGGGCAGTCGGCGGCTGCAGATCCGCGGCGTCGGGAAAGACGCCCATGCCGGCCAGCAGCGCGTACCAGGACACGATCGGGTAGCCCTGCCCGAAGCGACCCGACTTGAGGCCGGCTGCGAGGGGCTTGCGGGACATCCAGGTCGTCAACACCTGCTGCAGCGACGCTGACAGGTTCATGTTCTCGGCGTTGGCCCGCCAGTAGTCGGTGTCGGTGCGCGAGTTGGTCTTGTAGTGGGCCACGATGTAGTCGCGCGTGTTCTCGAAGCGGATGCGCATCGTTTCGTTGAACTTGTCCTGCATGGCGGGGCCGAGCTCGCCGTTTTCCAGCGCCTCGACCAGCATTGCGGCCGTACGTTGCACGAAGAGCAGGGCGGTGGCCTCCAGCGGTTCGATGAAGCCTTGCGACAGGCCCACGGCCACGCAGTTGCGATGCCACTGCTTGGCCATGCGGCCGACTCGCATCTTGAGATGTCGGGCCGATACGTCGGAGTCCAGCATGCCGAGGTGTCGGCGCAACTCGGTCTCGGCCTCGTCCGCCGAGCAATGGGCGCTGCTGTAGACATAGCCATTGCCGCAGCGGTTGGTCAGCGGGATCTTCCAGGCCCACCCAAAGCGCAGCGCCGTGGAGACGGTCTGCGATTCGATCGGGCCCTCCAGCGGAGTGGGCATGGCGATGGCCGCATCGTTGAATAGGTTTTCCGCATACGGGATGAAGGGGGTCAGCAGTGCCTTGCCGATCAGCAGCGATGCAAAGCCGGTGCAGTCGACGAAGAAATCGGCGGCCAAGGTGTCACCGTCATCGAGTTGCAGTCGGTCGATGTCTCCTCCTTCCTTGAGCAGCACCTGGGTGACGTGGCCTTGCAGATGGCGGACGCCGTGCTCCACCGCCTTGCGCCCCAGGAACTGTCCGAGCAAGGTGGCGTCGAAGTGATAGCCGTACCAGACGTCGAAGGGAAAGGTGCGAGCCGGCCGCGGCCCTCTAGCCTGTCGCGCCAGTGTCGCGGCGACAAAAAATCTGTCGGGGTGGGCGTGGACATCCGCGCCATCCAGGCGCTCGTGAACGTTGTCCACGAACTGATGCATGGTCATGTTGTCCAGCATCGAGGCGAAGGGGTGGAAATAGCGCTCGAAGCCTGGCTTGGTGGACCAGTCCTGGAAGGTGATTCCGCTCTTGAAGGTGGCATTGCAGGCAGGCATCCATTCCGACTCCTCGATGCCCAGGCCGTCGAAGAAGCCGCGCAGCCAGGGCGTCGAGCCTTCGCCCACGCCGATGATGCCGACCTGCGGCGACTCCAGCACCGTCACCTTCAGGCGCAGCCCGTAGGCCGAGGTCGCCAGCATCAGTGCTGTCATCCAGCCTGCCGTGCCGCCGCCGACCACGCAGACATGCCGCACCGGGGGCTGCGCTTCGGTGGAGCCGCCCAGCGGGCGCGGGGCAATGTGCTGGTTGAAGACAGTGGCAGTGTCGTGCATGGCGGGCTCGAATTGAAAAAGGGGAACGTGTCTTGTACGTTCCCCTTTGATCGGTGGGCAGGGCCCCTGCCGCAACCCTGGGGTCTTGGCAGGTGTCGAGCATCAATACTTGATGCGAGCGGTGAGGTAGAACTGTCGGCCGTTCGTGTAGATGGCGCGTGGCTGAACTTCCGAGGCGTAGTACTTCAGCTTCGGATTGTTCAGGTTCTGCGCATCCAGGCTCAGCGCGAACTTGTCGCTGAACTTGTAGCCCAGCGACGCCGAGACCACGCCAGTGCCCTTCTGGAAGTAGTCCGTGCCACGGTCGGTGCCGATGAAGACGTCGTCGGTATAACCGTAGTTCAGACGCGCCGAGAACTGGTCGTTCTCGAAAAAGCCGCCGAGGTTGAACGAGTTCTTGACGTTGCCGCGCAGCACGTGCCCGTCTTCGTCATGACCGTTCGAGAGGGTGTAGTTCGCGGCCACGCCGAAGTTGTTGAAGACCGGTGTTTCGACCGCGAATTCCAGACCGGTGACCGATGCCTTCTTGTTGGTCAGGCCGGTGATCACGAATTGACGACTCACCAATTGCTGGGTTGCGGCCGCGGGGGCCGTGCCCAGCAGGGCTTGGTAAGTGCCGGTGAAGGTGCCGTTGGTGATGTAGCTGCCCATCTCCATGTGGAAGGCTCCCATCGACACGAACGCGCGCGGCGCGAAGTACCACTCGACATTAGCGTCGAAATTGGTCGAGCGGATCGGCTTCAGGTCCGGGTTGCCCGCCGTGCCGCTGCCCACGATGGCGTTGTTGACGTACATGCCGGCGGTGTTCAACTGCGTGAAGGCAGACAAGGCCGTGTAGTCGGCTCGGGTCACCGTGCGGCTCACTGCCAGACGTGCGACCACGTCCTTCGCGACATCCAGGCGCACACTGGCGCTGGGCAGCAGGTCGGTGTAACTCCGATCAGCCGTGGTTGCAGTGAAGTTGCCGAACAGGGATGCCACGTCCGGGGTCTCTCCCGGCGTGCTGGGTCGGAAGGAGCCAGAGGCCTGCTTGGTGCGCACCGCGCGCAGACCGACGTTGCCGCTCCAGCTTTCGCCTTCCAGGTTGCCTTGCAGGTAGGCCGCGGTGGTGGTTTCCTTCACGCTGTACTCGCCACCGTCGAACGGCGAACGTCGGGCGATCGGATCGCGGTTGGTGAAGGCGGCGTTGTAGGCGGCCAGCGCCTCGGCGGAGATGTAGGGAATGTTGGTCGGGAAGCCGCTTCCCAGGCCGCTGCCGAAGTTGCCCGGATAGCTGTTGGTGAACGGCGGCACGTTGGCAGCTGTGTTCCATGCACCCTTGGGACCCTGGTTCAAGGTCGGGTCGGTATAGCGCTTGTGCTCAGCGGTACGCGCGCCGAACTTCAGGGAGCGCAGTGCGCCAACGTCCAGCGCGTATTCGCCGTCGACCTGGGCCCAGCTTTCCTTGTCGTTCACGATCACGTGTTCGGTACCGAAAATCCAGTCCGCGCCCAGCACTGGAGACGCGAAGTTGAAGGAGGGCGCCGAGCCGCTGCCGTTGAGCTGGTAGCTGGCCGAGGTTGTGTTGATGTGGTCTTCGAGCACATCCTGGCTGAGTGTCTGGCCTTTGCCCTTGGAGCTGCCTGCATTGATGGACAGCTTCAAGGAATCGCTGACCTTCCACGAGCCCTCAAGGCTCAGGAAATTGCTCTCGGCAGCGGCCTTGCGCGAGATCATGTCGTAGTAGCCAGCGGTCGAGGCTGTCGCCCAGTTGAAGGTCGCCTTGCTCAGTGTCTTGACGCCCTTGCTGTCGGTGACGATCTGGTAGTTCGAGATGGTGGCGCTGTCGATGAGGTTCGAGCGCGCCGCAATCATGTAGTTGCGGTTGTAGTTGTCCGCATCCATCTTGGACGAAAAGCCCGTCAGCGTGAGATCCACATCCTTGGTGGGCTTGAACTCGGCCTTGATCAGGCCACCCTTGCGTTCACGCTCCTGGGTGAAATAGGCGGAGCCGATCAGGTCAGGTGTGTAGACGCCGATCAGGTCGGGATGAGCCGCGGTGAGCGTCGGCGCATTGGCGGTGGTCAGCTGGTTGATGAAGCCCAAGGTTTCCACGCCATCACGACGCAGGCTGCGCTTTTCAGAGAAGGCCTGCACCAGCACGCCGAAGGTCTTTTCTTCGTTGCGGAAGTTCAGCAGGGCGCTGAACTGCGGGTCAGTCTTCTTGGGCAGGTCCGCGTAGACGGCACCCACGCTGGCTTCCAGGGTCAGTGCCTTGGAGAAGTCCAGCGGCTTGCGGGTGATGATGTTGACGGAACCTGCGGTACCGCCTTCCACCAGGGAGGCTTCGGCGCTCTTGCGCACTTCGACGCGGCTCACCAGCTCGGAGGGCAGCAGGGAGTAACTCACGCTCCGACCGACGCCAGCGCCGGTTTGGTCCAACACGAACCAGTCGCCGTTGGCGATGCCATGACCGTCCAGCAGCGTCTGCGTCAAGCTGGGGTTGGTGCCGCGCAGGCTCACGCGGTCACGTTCGTCGAACCCCCCTGAACCGCCTGCAGGGCTGTTCATGACGGTCACGCCAGGGACCCGGGCCAGCGAGTCGGCCACGTTTTTGTCAGGCATCTTACCGATGTCTTCGGCACTGATGACGTCGATGTGGGCGTCCGCATTGCGCTTGACGGACAGGGACTTCTCTTGCGAGGCGCGAATCCCCGTGACGACCACGGTATCCAGTTGCTCCGCGCCGGCAGGCTTCTTGTCAGCCTGCTGGGCTTGCGCCGACAAGGCGACGCTCAGCAGCGTGAGCGTGACCGCTGCTGCGATAGGGCTCTGTTTGATCTTCATAACTGTTCCTCGATGTGGCCAAGAGTTCGAGAATTCGGCCGTTTGCGACGCGGAACCGAAGCCATACCAGTCCACCAACTGGCATGCGCTTGGTACCCCCAGTGACTTCAATGTGCAACCAATGCCATGCCACTATACGGCGATGTAGTGCCACTTTGCTACCAGTTAAGGGGCCGTGTTTTCCCTGCTGTGGTGACGGTGCCACCCCGAATAAACGCGGCCCTCAGTGAAGCGCAAGGCTGTCTTCGGGGCAATCCGGCAGTTCGCTGGTTGGGCTTGGTAGTAGATTGGTATTGCTTTTGGCATCTGCGCGGCCTGAGCTCCCTGCGGCCCCTTGCTTCGTGCTCAAGCGGGTGGCTGCACCTCGGTATTTGCGCGGCACCCGAAAATGCTTTGCGCACCCGAAATTCGGTGCTATAGTTGTGGGCTTGCCTTGGAGGGGTGGCCGAGTGGTTAAAGGCAGCAGACTGTAAATCTGCCCGCTAACGCGTACGCTGGTTCGAATC
>Ga0187845_1001394_pt1 | contig 13867 bp, 12 predicted proteins | sample SpaLakP09_SKY_68_FD_134515 | JGI IMG/M metagenome (GOLD analysis project Ga0187845, IMG submission 134515) | Oligotrophic lake water microbial communities from Sparkling Lake, Wisconsin, USA - SP09_SKY_68 | ecosystem: Environmental > Aquatic > Freshwater > Lake | place: USA: Sparkling Lake... | reverse complement strand
CCAGTCATCTATAATGGCTGTTTTCGCCAATTTAATTTGCCAAATCATGGAATTAGCCAAGTCTTTCGAGCCTGCCGACATTGAACAGTTCTGGCGCAGCGAGTGGGAACAACGCGGGTACTACCGCGCCTCGCTGGACGCCGGTAAACCTTCTTTCAGCATCCAGCTGCCGCCGCCGAATGTGACCGGCACCCTGCACATGGGCCATGCTTTCAACCAGACCATTATGGACGGTCTGACCCGCTACCACCGTATGCTGGGCCACAACACGGCCTGGATTCCAGGCACCGACCACGCCGGCATCGCCACCCAGATCGTGGTGGAACGCCAGCTGGACGCGCAGAAAGTATCGCGCCACGATCTGGGCCGCGACGCCTTAATCAAGAAAGTCTGGGAGTGGAAAGAAAAATCCGGTTCCACCATTACCGGCCAGATGCGCCGCCTGGGCGCCTCGCCGGACTGGGAACGCGAATACTTCACCATGGACGAAGCCCGTTCCAAAGTGGTGACGGAAGTGTTTGTGCGCCTGCACGAGCAGGGCCTGATCTACCGCGGCAAACGTCTGGTCAACTGGGACCCGGTGCTGGGCACCGCCGTCTCCGATCTGGAAGTGGTGTCGGAAGAAGAAGATGGCTCGATGTGGTACATCAAGTACCCGCTGGCTGACGGCAGCGGCACCCTGACGGTGGCTACCACCCGTCCGGAAACCATGCTGGGCGACGTGGCCGTGGCGGTCGACCCGACCGACGAGCGCTACCAGCCGCTGGTGGGCAAGATGCTCAAGCTGCCGCTGTGCAACCGTGAAATTCCTATCATCGCCGACAGCTATGTCGACAAGGAATTCGGTACCGGCTGCGTGAAAATCACGCCGGCGCACGACTTCAACGACTACGCCGTAGGCCAGCGCCACAATCTGGGCATGCCGTCCATCCTGACGCTGGAAGCCAAGATCACCGACGACGCCCCCGAGGCCTACCGTGGCCTGGACCGCTTCGAAGCGCGCAAGAAAATCGTCGCCGATCTGGAAGCGCAAGGCCTGCTGGAACAGGTCAAGCCGCACAAGCTGATGGTGCCGCGCGGCGACCGTACCGGTGTGGTGATCGAGCCTATGCTGACCGACCAGTGGTTTGTGGCCATGAGCAAGCCTGCACCGGAAGGCACGTTCAACCCGGGCAAATCGATCGCCGAAGTGGCGCTGGAAAAAGTCTCCTCGGGCGAAATCAAGTTCGTGCCGGAAAACTGGACCACCACCTACAACCAGTGGCTCAACAACATCCAGGACTGGTGCATCTCGCGCCAGCTGTGGTGGGGCCACCAGATTCCCGCATGGTATGACGATGCCGGCAATGTGTATGTGGCCAAGACGGAGGCCGAAGCGCAGGCACAGGCTGCTGCCAAAGGCAACAATGGCCCGCTGCAGCGCGACAACGACGTGCTCGATACCTGGTTCTCGTCCGCGCTGGTGCCGTTCTCCACGCTGGGCTGGCCGGAACAAACCCCGGACTTGAAGGCTTTCCTGCCATCGTCGGTACTGGTCACGGGCTTCGACATCATCTTCTTCTGGGTGGCGCGCATGGTCATGATGACGGCGCACTTCACCGGCAAAGTACCATTCAACACGGTGTACGTGCACGGTCTGGTACGCGATTCGCAAGGCCAGAAGATGTCCAAATCCAAGGGCAACACGCTGGACCCGATCGACCTGATCGACGGCATAGGCGTAGAAGCGCTGGTGGAAAAACGTACTACCGGCCTGATGAACCCGAAAGCGGCCGAGAAAATCGCCAAGGCGACCCGCAAGGAATTCCCCGAAGGCATAGCCGCCTACGGTACCGATGCCGTGCGCTTCACCATGGCCTCGTACGCTTCGCTGGGCCGCAACATCAACTTCGATCTGGGCCGCGCCGAAGGCTACCGCAACTTCTGCAACAAGATGTGGAACGCCACCCGCTTCGTGCTGATGAATACCGAAGGCAAGGATTGCAGCGCCAACGATGCCGATCTGTCGATGGCCGACAAGTGGATCATCTCGCTGCTGCAGAAAGCCGAACTCGACATCGCCAAAGGTTTCGAAGACTACCGCTTCGACAACATCGCTTCGACCATCTACAAATTCGTCTGGGACGAGTACTGCGACTGGTATCTGGAAGTGGCCAAAGTACAGGTGCAGAGCGGCACCGAAGGCCAGCAGCGCGCCACCCGCCACACCCTGCTGCGGGTGCTGGAAGTGGTGCTGCGCCTGGCCCATCCGATCATTCCGTTCGTCACGGAAGCGCTGTGGCAAGCCGTTGCGCCGCTGGCCGGCAAGACGGGCGACACCATCATGCTGCAGCCCTACCCGATCGCCAACCCGGCCAAGATCGACGAAGCGGCCGAAGCCTGGATGCAGCAGCTCAAGGCCCTGACCGACGCCACCCGCAACCTGCGCGGCGAAATGCAGCTGGCGCCATCGCTGCGCGTGCCGCTGATCGTCGAGCCGGGCAATACCGAGGACAAGGCGGCGATGAGCGTGTTCGCGCCTTACATCCAGTCGCTGGGCAAGCTGGCCGAAGTGCAGATCGTGGACCTGCTGCCGGAGTCGCCGGCGGCTGTGTCCATCGTCGGCACCACCAAGCTGATGCTGAAAGTGGAAATCGACGTGAAAGCCGAGCGTGAGCGCCTGAGCAAGGAGATCACCCGTCTGGAAGGCGAGATCAACAAGGCCAACGGCAAACTGTCGAACGAAAGCTTCGTGGCGCGTGCGCCAGCCGAAGTGGTGGCGCAGGAAAAGGAACGCGTGGCCAGCTTCAGCGCCACCCTGGCCAAGATCCGCGAACAGTTCGCCAAGCTGCCCGCCTAAGCAACAGCTAGCCAGCCCCGGCCCCGCAGCCCTGCGGGGTCAGCCCAAGTGGGCAGGCCGGGCATCACGACCAAGGCCGGTTCGAGCAAGGGAAAACTTGCACGAACCGGCCTTATGCTTTTCGAGCCAGCCATTTTCGGACCGCCCCGTTTGTCCAGCCTGCTCCGCTCCTAGTCTGCCAGCAAGGCGGCGTAGCGGGCGATATCGACGTTGCCGCCACTGAGTATGATGCCGACGCGCTGGCCTTGCAGTTGCTCTTTCATGGCGCGCGCAGCAGCAAAACCAAGGCAACCAGTGGGCTCCACCACAATCTTCATACGCTCGGCAAAGAAGCGCATGGCGGCGCGCAGTTCGCCATCGCTGACGGTCAGGATGTCATCAACGTCGCGGCGGATGATGGGGAAAGTCAGATTGCCCAGATGCTGCGTCTGCGCCCCATCGGCGATGGTCTGCGGGGTATCGATGTGGACGATGCTGCCGCTACGGAACGATTGCTGACCATCATTGCCAGCTTCCGGCTCCACCCCGTACAAACGGGTCTGCGGCGACAACGCCCGTGTCGACAAGGCCGAACCGCTGAGCAATCCGCCGCCGCCCAGGCAAACGAACAGGGTGTCAAGCGCGCCAACCTCCTCGAACAGTTCCTTGGCTGCCGTGCCCTGTCCGGCGATCACGTCGGCATGGTCATACGGCGGGATCAGGGTCATGCCCTTCTGCTGGGCCAAATTGCGGCCTATCTCTTCCCGGTCCTCCTTGTAGCGGTCATACAGCACCACTTCGGCACCATAGCCGCGCGTAGCCGCCACCTTGGCTGCCGGGGCGTCCAGCGGCATGACGATGGTGGCCGGGATGCCCATCAGGCGGGCCGACAGGGCGATGGCCTGCGCGTGGTTACCGGAAGAAAACGCCACCACCCCGGCGCGGCGCTGTTCGGCATCGAAGCGGGCCAGCGCATTGTAGGCACCGCGGAACTTGAAAGCGCCCATGCGCTGCAGGTTCTCGCACTTGAAAAACACTTCAGCGCCCAGTTCGGCGTTGGCCGTGCGCGAAGTCAGCACGGGCGTGCGGTGGGCAAAGCCGTCGATGCGGGCGGCGGCGGCCTGTACGTCGGCGTAGGTAGGCAGATTAGGGGTGTTCATGCTGATCCTGTGGTAAGTGTTTCCAACCGCAAATGATAGCCGTTTTTGGCTTTTTCACGACAGTTACAGAAAAATAGCACGAACGGTCATGTTATTTGCTACACTCGTTTGCTACACTCGTCGGACCCAAAAAACCACTCTGGAGACATGCAATGAAATGGATCGCTTTCGCCCTCGCCGCCGCCGTCAGCATCGCCCCGGCATTTGCCGATGACAGCTCGCCGGTAGGCCTGTGGAAGAATATTGACGACGTGACGGGCAAGCCGAAGGCGCTGATCCGTATCTCGGAAAGCAATGGTGCACTGCAAGGCAAGATCGAGCAGCTGTTCCGCGCGCCGAGCGAAGAGCAGAATCCTAAATGCGAGAAGTGCGAAGACGCCCGCAAGAACCAGCCCATCATCGGCATGGTATTCATGTCCGGCCTGAAAAAAGATGGCGACGAGTACACCGGCGGCGAGATTCTTGATCCGGACAACGGCAAAGTCTACAAGAGCAAGATGCACCTGAGCGACAACGGCAAAAAACTCAATGTACGCGGCTACATCGGCGTACCGATGCTGGGCCGTTCGCAAGTCTGGCTGCGTCAGGAATAAGCCCCGCTAGACGGGCGCGCCAAGAGCCTGACTCTACTGGCGCTCTTTTGTATCTAACCCTGCTGGCGCGCCTGTGCGCGCAGCAGCTTGCTCAGGTGGCGGTCCAGACTGTTGGCAAAATTCTGCCGGTCGCTCTGGCTGAAGGCCGCTGGTCCGCCCGTATCCACGCCGCTGCCGCGCAATTCATCCATGAAGGCGCGCATGGTCAGCATCTGCGCGATATTGTGCTCGGTGTAGAACTCGCCGCGCGGATTGAGCGCATACCCGCCTTTTTTCAGCACGTCGGCCGCCAGCGGGATATCACCCGTCACCACCAGATCGCCGGGCGCCAGCAAACGTACTATCTCCCGGTCCGCCACATCCGCCCCGGCCGGCACCTGCACGGCGCGGATATGGCGCGACGGCGGCACCCGCAGCAGCTGGTTGGCCACCAGTGTGAGCGGCACGGCCAGCCGGTCCGCCACGCGGTACAGAATTTCCTTGATGACGGCGGGACAGGCGTCGGCATCCACCCAGATCTGCATCACAGTTCCCACAGTTCGCCGTTGGGGCTGGTACGGGGCGGATTCACGCCGAAGTGCTTATAGGCCGCCGCCGTGGCCACCCGGCCACGCGGCGTGCGCTGCAGATAGCCTTGCTGGATCAGATACGGTTCCAGCACATCCTCGATGGTATCGGCCGCTTCGCCGATGGCGGCGGCCAGATTGCCGATGCCGACCGGCCCGCCGCCGAATTTGTACAGCACCGCCTCCAGCAGCTTGCGGTCCATCACGTCGAAGCCCACCGTATCCACATCGAGCATCACCAGCGCGGCATCGGCGATAGCCTTGGTGATGTCGCCATTGCCTTTCACTTCGGCATAGTCGCGCACGCGGCGCAGCAGACGGTTGGCGATACGCGGCGTGCCGCGCGCACGGCGGGCGATTTCATGGGCACCGTCGTCATCGATATTCGCCTTGAGCAGCATGGCGCTGCGCTTGACGATCAGGGTCAGCTCCGCCGTGTTGTAGAACTCCAGCCGGGCGACGATGCCGAAACGGTCGCGCAGCGGATTGGTCAGCATGCCGGCGCGGGTGGTGGCGCCCACCAGCGTGAACGGCTGCAGGTCGAGCTTGACGGAACGTGCGGCCGGCCCCTCGCCTATCATGATGTCGATCTGGTAGTCTTCCAGCGCCGGATACAAAATCTCTTCAACCACCGGCGACAGGCGGTGGATTTCATCGATGAACAGCACATCGTTGGCTTCCAGATTGGTCAGCAGCGCGGCCAGATCGCCGGGCCGTTCCGGCACCGGACCGGAAGTCTGGCGCAGGTTCACGCCCATCTCGCGCGCGATGATGTTGGCCAGCGTGGTCTTGCCCAGCCCCGGCGGGCCGAACAGCAGCGTATGGTCGAGCGCCTCGCTGCGCTTGCGCGCCGCCGATATAAAGATTTCCAGCTGATCGCGGATCTTGGCCTGGCCAACGTATTCATCGAGCAGTTTGGGCCGCAGCGCCCGTTCGATGGCCTCCTCGTTAGGCGAAGATGGCGCCGCATCAATGATGCGCTGTTCAGTGAAATTGTCGGTTTGGATAGTCATGCCGGGCCAGTAAAAGGTTCAGGTAATGATTTTATCAAGGGCGGCCTGTACGCGGGCCTTTTCAACTGGTTTAGACTGTGCGGGCCCCGCCATACTGAAACGAAAGGATACCGCCCATGTTGCGCCACCTGTTCGCTGGTTGCGCTGCGCCAGCCAGATATGCTGCCGCTTCCGCTGCTTCCGCTGCTTCCGCTGCTTGCGCTGCTTGCGCTGCTTGTGCCACTTGCGCCGCTTGGGCCGCTGTCGCATTCTGCATCGGCACGGCACACGCCGCGCCCACCGTCGTGCTGCAGGCCGGCCTCGGCGACGGCCAGCAGGCCTGGCGCCCCATATTACCTGCCCTGCAGCAGCACGGCGCCGTGTTCGCCTACGACCGCGCCGGCTATGGCGACGCCGCCAGCGTGGAGGGCGCGCGCGATCCCTGCACCATCGCGCGCGAACTGCATGCTCTGCTACAGCAGCAGAAGATAGCAGCACCCTATCTGCTGGTTGGCCATTCTATAGGCGGCCTGTACCAGTATGTCTATGCACGCCTGTATCCAGCCGAAGTAGCCGGCATGGTCTTGCTCGATCCCACCCATCCCGAACACTGGGCCAGCATGCAGCGCGAGGTGCCGACCCTGGCCGCTGTGGTGCGCAGCATGAACGCCCTCAGTCTGAGCAGCGCCAACCGGCGCGAATTCCGCGACCAGACGGTCTGCCTCGACCAGCTCGACCAGCGCCAGCCGCTGGCCATGCCCGTGCGCCTGCTGGTCAGCGGCATCAGCGAAACCGGCGCCACGCCCGCGTTCCGCACCATGCTGGAGCGACTGCGCAAAGACTGGCTGCGTCTAAGTGGAGCCTCACAGCTGCAGGTGGTGGCGGAATCCGGCCACTACCTGCAAAAGGATGCGCCCGAGGTCGTACTGCAAGCCATCGAAGCTGTGCGCACCAGCGTCACCGCTTCGACCAGCGCTGCTCCATCGCCCGGCGTCAGCCCTGCAATCAGCACCGCCACCTCGGAGCGCATCGACCCGACGACTGACATCAGCCCTTCGACAAAGCCTTGAGCGCCTGCTTGATGCCGTCCGAAACGCTGGCGCCGGCCGGCACGGTTTTCAGCGCCTGCAAGGCTTCCTTGTCGGAATAACCGAGCGCCAGCAGCGCATTCAGGATATCGGACTGCGAATCCGGCACGGCATGGGCGCCGCCGGCACCGATGTCGGCACCGAGCTTGCCTTTAAGTTCCAGCAGCAGACGCTCGGCAGTCTTCTTGCCTATGCCCGGCACTTTGACCAGCCGGCCCGATTCCTGCAGCGTCACGGCCTGGGCCAGATCGGCGATCGACATGCCGGACAGGATGGACAGCGCGGTGCGCGCGCCCACGCCGGTAATCTTGATCAGCTGGCGGAACACGGCACGCTCCTCGGCATTGCCGAAACCGAACAGCAGATGGGCATCTTCACGGATGGCCTGATGGGTAAACAGCACCACTTTCTCGCCCACCCCGGGCAGATTGTAGAAAGTGGTCATGGACACATCGACTTCATAGCCGACGCCGCCGCAATCGACCAGCAGCTGGGGTGGATTTTTTTCGAGCAGAATACCGGAGAGACGACCGATCATATTGCAATGCCTTTAGTAAATGTTCAGCCTTAAGATTTCAGCCTAATAAGTTCAGCGTTAAGCGTTCAGCCGACCAGCCGGCCGCGCCGCATGCGCAAGCCGGCCAGCGGGCCGTGAGATGCCGTGCCTTCCGCCGGACCGCCGCGCTGGCCAGGACTCTGACTACGTCCCTGGATCAGCGTCAGGGTTTCACGGTTGTGGGCATGGCAGATGGCCACGCCGAGCGCGTCGGCGGCATCGGTGCCGGGCAGGCCAGGCAGCGCCAGCAGGCGCGCCACCATGTCCTGCACCTGCGCCTTGACGGCACGCCCGGTGCCGACCACGGCCTGCTTGACCTGGGTAGGCGAATATTCGGCCACGGTGAGTTCAGCCGACACGAGCGCGCAGATGGCGGCGCCGCGCGCCTGCCCAAGCAGCAGGGTGGACTGGGGATTGACGTTGACATACACCTGCTCGATGGCAGCATAGTCAGGCTGATAGGTGCGCGCCACTTCGGCCACACCGTCGAGTATCACTTTGAGGCGGGCCGGCAGATCGCCCTCGCCGCTCTTGATGGTGCCGGAGGCGATGTAGTGCAGCTTGCTACCGTGCTTTTGGATGACGCCAAAGCCGGTGGTGCGCAAGCCTGGGTCTATGCCGAGAATTATCATTCCGCGATTGTAACCGCGAAACTTGAATGCTGTATATAAAAACAGTGTGGCGACCTGAACCGGGTCGCCACACTGTAAGGTCTAGCCCGGCGCGCATCACCCCAGACGCGCCAGCCATCCTAGCCACGGCGCTGGTGCGCGGCGCAGCCCTGCTGCTAAAAGATTAATGACGGAAGTGACGGGTGCCCGTGTACAGCATCACCACGCCGCGCTCGTCGGCTGCATCGATCACTTCCTGATCGCGCATCGAGCCGCCCGGCTGGATCACGCAGCGCGCGCCAGCGTCCACCACCACATCCAGACCGTCGCGGAACGGGAAGAAAGCGTCCGACGCCACCACCGAATTTTCCAGGCTCAGACCGGCGTTCTGCGCCTTGATCGAAGCGATGCGGGCCGAATCGATGCGGCTCATCTGGCCAGCGCCCACGCCCAGCGTCATGTTATTACCGCAGAACACGATCGCATTCGATTTCACATACTTGGCCACGCGCCATGCAAACATCAGGTCCTGCAGCTGCTGCTGGGTAGGCTGCAGCTTGGTGACGACTTTCAGGTCCGAGATCAGCACGTTTTTGGCATCGGCCGACTGCACCAGCAGACCGCCACCCACGCGCTTGAAGTCCATGGCGTTAACGCCCGTGCCCAGCGGGATTTCCAGCAGACGCACGTTCTGCTTGGCCGACAGGATCTGCTTGGCTTCCGCCGTGAACGATGGCGCGATCAGCACTTCGACGAACAGCTTGGCCAGTTCGGTGGCAGCAGCGCCATCCACTTCCACGTTGAAGGCGATGATGCCGCCGAAGGCCGAGGTTGGATCGGTCTGCAGGGCGCGCTTGTAGGCTTCCACGGCGTTGGCACCGAGTGCCACGCCGCATGGATTGGCGTGCTTGACGATGACGCAGGCAGCGCTTTGGTCGAAGCCGCCCATGCTCTTCACGCATTCCCAGGCTGCATCGGCGTCAGCGATGTTGTTGAACGACAGTTCCTTGCCTTGCAGCTGGCGGTAGTTGGCCAGAGCACCTGCGGTGGCCGTGACGTCGCGGTAGAAGGCGGCCGACTGGTGCGGGTTTTCGCCGTAGCGCATGTCCTGCACTTTTTCGAAGGCCACGTTGAGCGACTGCGGATAGGCGTTGCGCGCTGCGTGGCTGCGGCTGGCGTCCAGGCTGGTCAGGTAGTTGGCGATGGCGCCGTCATACTGGGCCGTGTGCGCATACACCTTGGTAGCCAGACCGAAGCGGGTGTCGTAGCTGACCACGCCGTCGTTGGCCTTGATTTCGTCCAGCACCTTGCTGTAGTCGGTCGGATCGCAGATCACCACCACATCCTTGTGGTTTTTCGCCGACGAACGCAGCATGGCCGGACCGCCGATATCGATGTTCTCGATCGCGTCTTCCAGCGTGCAGTCATCCTTGGCCACGGTAGCCTGGAACGGATACAGATTCACCACCACCATGTCGATGGTGGGGATGCTGTGCTCGGCCAGCTTGGCCATGTGCTCAGGGAAATCGCGGCGCGCCAGAATACCGCCGTGCACCATCGGGTGCAGGGTCTTGACGCGGCCATCGAGCATCTCCGGGAAGCCGGTGTAATCGGCCACTTCGGTCACGGCCACGCCGTTGTCGGCCAACAGTTTGGCCGTGCCGCCGGTCGACAGGATGTTGACACCCATGGCGGACAGGGCGCGCGCGAAATCGAGCACGCCGGTTTTGTCGGATACGGAGATGAGAGCTTGTTTAATCATGGCTTTTCAGGCTAGTGGGGGTCCAGCGTGAACTGGACGGGTGGTTAAATATACGATGCGTATTCGTTGCTATCCGATGCGGATTCGATGCGGAATGCACTGCAAGGTGCTGCAAAACGATATTCTGACGGCCGGCCACAGCGGCCGTCCCCAGCCACTGATGCCGGAAAGAGCGCGGTTTACAGCAGACCGTGTTCCTGTAATTTCTTGCGCAGGGTATTGCGGTTAATGCCCAGCATCTGCGCGGCATGCGACTGGTTACCATCGGCGCGGTGCATGACCACTTCCAGGATCGGCTTTTCTACCGTCAGCACTACCATGTCATAGATATTCGAGGCTTGCTGCTCGCCCAGATCGTTGAAGTACTCTTCAAGGCTCTTCTGGACTACTTCCTGGATACTTTCTTTGCTCATTTTGTTTCGTTCGCTGTATTTATTTAACTGTAAAGCGGATGAATCACGAGGGGCTTGTGGCCGCGGTGTTCACCGTTCTTATCCGACTTTTTTGACGTCTTTTTCTCTGCCGGCGGCCAGTTCAGGCCGCCTCTCGCTCGGCTTCCGGCTGCGGCGAAGGGCCGTATTGTAACCGTTCGCCGTACTCGGCCTGCGATTCGAAGAACTGGGCCACGGCCTGCAATTGTTCGTCGGTCGATTCCAGCAGGTTCATACGCTGTCGGAACGGCTCGCCGCCGGGCAGTTCGCGCACATACCAGCCGATATGCTTGCGTGCCGTGCGCACGCCCAGATATTCGCCGTAGAACGCATAGTGGGCGCGCAGATGCTCGTCCATCAGGTGGCTGACCTCGGCCACCAGCGGCGGCGGCAGATGGCTGCCGGTGCGCAGATAATGGTCGATCTCGCGGAAGATCCATGGGCGGCCCTGCGCGGCGCGCCCTACCATGACTGCATCGGCGCCCGTTACATCGAGCACGTAGCGGGCCTTCTCCGGCGTGGTGATATCGCCATTGGCCACCACGGGGATAGAAACCGAGCGCTTGACCGCCGCAATGGTGTCATATTCGGCCTCGCCCTTGTAACCGTCGGCGCGGGTACGGCCATGCAGGGTCAGCATGGCGATACCGGCGTCTTCGGCCATCCGGGCGATGGTCAGCGCATTCTTGTTGGCACGGTCCCAGCCCGTGCGGAATTTCAATGTGACGGGCACATCGACTGCCGCCACCACCGTCTTCAATATCGTCTGCACCAGCGCTTCATGCTGCAGCAGGGCCGAGCCGCACCATGCGTTGCAGACTTTCTTGACCGGGCAGCCCATGTTGATATCGATGATCTGGGCGCCGCGCTCGACGTTGAAGCGGGCGCAATCGGCCAGATCCTGCGGATCGGCACCGGCAATCTGCACGGCTTTCGGTTCCATCTCGCCCGTATGGTCGGTGCGGCGCGAGCTCTTTTCCGTGGCCAACAGGCGCGGATTCGAGGCTGCCATTTCCGATACGGCATAGCCGGCGCCCAGCTGTTTGCACAGCTGGCGGAACGGACGATCCGTCACACCGGCCATGGGAGCGACGAAAACGTTGTTGCGCAGGACATAAGGACCGATTTGCACTGAGTTACCTGAGGCGAAGGAAGGAACCCTCTATTTTAACCCATCGGCTGCTCAAATAATAAGCACTATTTTTCATACTTGCGGTCGCTGACCGCGTGCAACGGCATGTAGTGACGACGGTCTGGCCTTAGATAATGTCGTCCAGCGCGGTCGGCGCTAGGTGGGCGACATCGCCCCAATGCTCCAGCTGGAGTTGCGCGCCATCCCAGACAAAACGGTTAATGCTGGCGTTCTTCACCTGAAAATCGCGCGGGCTGTCGAGACTCATGCCGCGCGCGGCGCGGTAGGCGCATTCGAGCACACCGCCGTGAGCCACGATGGCGATGGTCTGGCCCGGATGGCGCCGGGCCCAGCCGGCGATCGCATCCAGACAGCGCTGATAGAACTGGCGGAAGCTCTCCGCCGGCCGCGCGCCGTCAGGCATCACGGCATCCACCTCGCGCGCCTGCCAGCGCGCATAGTCGTCCGGATACTGCTCGGCGATCTCGCTATACAGCATGCCCTCGAACACGCCGTAGCAACGCTCGCGCAGGCACGCGTCAGTCTGCAATGCCAGCCCGGCCTGCCGCCGGCTCAGGGCCTGCGCCGTCTGCATGGCGCGCTGCAGATCGCTAGCCACCAGCACATCCACGCCCTGCTCGATCAAGGCGCCTGCCAGCGCGGCGGCCTGGCGTTCGCCTTCCTGGTTGAGGGGAATATCGGTATGGCCCTGCAGGCGGCGGATGGCATTCCACGGCGTTTCGCCATGGCGGATCAGAAGTATGGTGCTGTTATTCATATGATTTCAAGAAAACGCCACGCATGACGGCGTGACCGAACGGCGGCAGCGAAACTGCCCGCAGACCAGGCAGTCGCCGTCACGCCTGCCGGTGTTACGAAGCGGCGACTGCCTTGGGCCGGGTCTGCAGCCAGAATGTCACGGGGCCGTCGTTGGTCAGCGAGACTTTCATGTCGGCGCCAAACTGGCCACATGCGACTTTCGGATGGCGCAAGCGCGCCTGCGCCAGAAAATAATCGAACAGGCGCTTGCCTTCAGCGGGCGCGGCAGCCGGCGTGAACGAAGGCCGGGTACCGGAGTTGGTATCCGCCGCCAGCGTGAACTGCGGCACCAGCAGCAGCGCGCCGCCCGTATCCGTGACGCTGCGGTTCATCTTGCCCGCCGCGTCGGCAAACACGCGGTAGGCCAGCAGCTTGTTCAGCAAGGCGTCGGCTTCCTGCTCGCTATCGTGACGTTCGGCGCACACCAGCACCATCAGACCGCCCTCGATGGCGCCGATGGTGGCACCATCGACCACCACACTGGCGCTGCTGACCCGTTGCAGCAGCCCTATCATGCCGTCAGCGTGACGCGGGCGAACTTGCGCTTGCCGACTTGCAGCACCAAGGTGCCGGCGTCGACTTTCAGCGTCTTGTCGCTGATGACGCTGCCGTCGATACGCACACCGCCCTGCTCGATCATGCGGCCTGCTTCCGACACGGAAGCGCACAGACCGGCAGCTTTCAGCAGCTGCTGGATGCCGGCCGGAGCGCCCGGCACGGTGATTTCGGCGATATCGTCAGGAATCCCGCCTTTGGAGCGGTTGACGAAGTCGTTCAGCGCCTGCTCGGCTGCGGCCTGCGAGTGGAAGCGCGCGACGATTTCCTGCGCCAGCGCCACTTTGGCATCACGCGGGTTGGCGCCGCCCTCGACCGCCGCTTTCAGAGCCGCCAGATCGGCCAGCGAACGGAATGACAGCAGTTCGTAGTATTTCCACATCATGACGTCGGAAATACTCATGATCTTGGCGAACATGGTATTCGGCTCTTCGGTGATGCCGATGTAGTTGTTCTTCGACTTGGACATCTTTTCCACGCCGTCCAGACCTTCCAGCAGCGGCATGGTCAGAATGCACTGCGGCTCCTGACCATAGTCCTTCTGCAGCTCGCGGCCAACCAGCAAGTTAAATTTCTGGTCGGTTCCACCCAGCTCAAGGTCGGCCTTCAAAGCCACCGAATCGTAGCCTTGCATCAACGGATACAGGAACTCGTGGACGGCAATCGGAGTCCCACCCTTGAAACGCTTGCTGAAATCATCGCGTTCCATCATGCGTGCCACCGTGTAGTGCGAGGCCAGCTTGATCAGGCCGCGTGCGCCGAGGGGATCGCACCATTCGGAGTT
>Ga0187845_1001389_pt1 | contig 13882 bp, 10 predicted proteins | sample SpaLakP09_SKY_68_FD_134515 | JGI IMG/M metagenome (GOLD analysis project Ga0187845, IMG submission 134515) | Oligotrophic lake water microbial communities from Sparkling Lake, Wisconsin, USA - SP09_SKY_68 | ecosystem: Environmental > Aquatic > Freshwater > Lake | place: USA: Sparkling Lake... | reverse complement strand
GGCATAAGTAGCTGCGATGGCCAGGCAAGGCTCGTAACGCAATTGGGTTGCATTATGCACACTCCGTAGGCCAAGGGCGTCATTGCTACTGCAGACAAAACAACACAAGAGATTCGCCCGTTTGAGTGGATGGGCGAGAATCACCGAGGAGCTTAGGGGTGACAGGTCGGATACCACGCACAGATAGGCAATTGAAGATGACTATTAGCATGCAAAGACAGTTGGAACTGTTGGACCAGTACAAAAAATCTCAGGGTACTTTTTCTAATTTTACGGCCACGCTTTCAGTACTAATAACTACATTACTCGGATCCTCGGGGATTCAAGTTCACACAGTCACGCATCGGTTCAAGAGTTATGAAAGCCTTGCTGGAAAGCTCTCTCGGCCAGATAAAACCTACGATCTGCTCACCGAAATAACAGATCTCGCAGGTATCCGCATCACCACATACTTTGCCGGGGATGTTGATCGAATTGCCAAAGTTCTTGAGCGCGAATTTCAGGTCGATCCAAACGCTTCTGTCGATAAGCGAAAATACATTGAGCCCGAACGATTTGGCTATAGTTCACTTCACTATGTTGTCGAATTGTCTGCCGCCAGAACAAATTTATCAGAATATTCAAAATATCAAGGACTAAAGTGTGAAATCCAGGTTAGATCCATACTTCAGCATGCATGGGCGGAAATAGAGCATGATCTAGGTTACAAATCTGCGGCTGGGGTTCCAATAGACATTCGGCGTAGATTTGCACGAGTTGCAAGCCTCTTGGAATTAGCGGACGACGAATTTAGTCATATTCGGGTTGCATTGAAGGAATATGAAGCTACGGTTGCGGCGAAAATTTCTCAATCACCAACTGACGTCAGTCTTGATCTTGCCTCTTTTAGGGCGTTGTACGAGATTGATTCCCATGTCGAGCGCTTGGATCAATTGGTCCTTAGCATTGGCAATGGGCGTATAGGCAGTCAAGACGACCTTCGTGCGGACACTTTGGTTGAAAGACTCCACTCCTTTGGGGTTGCCAATATAGGGCAGCTAGAACACATCGCTCAACGCGAAGTTGAGGCTGTTTCGGCATTTGTGGCCCTCTGGGTGGAAGAGGAGCTTGGCCCCGTCAGTCGCGGTATTGGCATTTTTTATCTTTTATATGTTCTCGCGGCCAGCACCAAGAGCAAAACTTCGATCGAAGAATATTTGACCAAATTTAATATCGGCACCGACGAGGATCGCCCAATGCTAATAGATAAAATACTTGAGTTTGGGTTGAGTCAAAGTGGCGCGGATTAATCTATTTTGCAAAATAGAGTATTAACATCCAGTAAAAATAATTTGTGATTCATTAAGCAATGCAGGCAAAGGGAATTTGATTGATTTTCATTGTAGGCTTCAGGAATATTTGAGGTGTAAATATTATTAATCTTTGTGAAAGTGCAAATGGGCTATGGCAGTCAGGAAATTCAATCGCGTAAGTACCGCGCAAACGTCTTCCTGAACTTCTCCACCTTCGGCCCCACCACAAACGCGCAGTACCCCGCATTGGGGTGGTTCGCGAAGTAGTCCTGGTGGTACGCCTCCGCCATGCTGTAGTTTGCGAGCGGCTTCACCTCGGTGGTGATCGGCGCGCCAAACAGCTTGTCTTGCGACATCTGGCGAATCATGTCGTTGGCAATGTCGCCATGCGCAGGGTCTTCGTAATAGATGCCGCTGCGGTACTGCGTGCCCACGTCGTTGCCCTGGCGGTTGAGGGTGGTCGGGTCGTGGGTGTGGAAGAAGATTTCCAGGATTTCTTCCAGGCTGATCTCGTCGGCATCAAACGTCAGCCGCACCACCTCGGCGTGGCCGGTGTCGCCCTGGCAGATCTGTTCGTAGCTGGGGTTCAGCGTGTGGCCGTTGGTGTAGCCGCTTTCCACGTCGGTGATGCCGCGCACGCGGTCAAACACGGCTTCGGTGCACCAGAAGCAGCCGCCGCCCAGGGTGATGGTTTGCAAAGTCATGGGGTCCTCGGGTTCAAACGGAGACAGGGCCCCTGATTATGAATTGACGCCCCATCCCGTGCTTGCTACATTACTAACCGGTCAGTCATTAACTCAAACACCTTGTCTCCCACACCCTCTTCCCCTTCGACAGCCGCAGGCACCAAGCGCGAGCGCCGCAAGGAAGCCCGCCCTGGCGAGCTGCTGGAGGCCGCGCTCGACCTGTTTGTCGAAAAAGGGTTTGCCGCCACACGGGTGGACGAGGTGGCTGCGCGGGCCGGGGTGTCCAAGGGCACGCTGTTTTTGTACTTCCCCAGCAAGGAAGAACTCTTCAAGGCCGTGGTGCGCGAAAACATCGCAGGGCGCTTTGCCGAGTGGAACAACGAGCTGGAAAGCTTTGTGGGCACCACCAGCGAGGTGCTGCGTTATTGCTACCAGGTCTGGTGGGAGCGCATTGGCGCCACCAAGGCGTCTGGCATCACCAAGCTGATGCTGAGCGAGGCGCAAAACTTCCCCGAGATCGTCCAGTTTTACCAGCAGGAAGTGATCCTGCCCGGCCAGGCGCTGATCCGGCGGATTCTTGAACGGGGTGTGGCGCGGGGCGAGTTCCGGCCCGTGAACCTGGACTACGCCGTGTACCTGGTGCTGGCACCCATGATTTTTTTGATGTTGTGGAAACACTCCATTGGCGCCTGCGTGCCCGATGCCTTGGGCATGACACCCGAGCAGTACATCGAGATGCAGGCCGACAACATCCTGCACGGGCTGTGTGTACGGCCCGGTGCCACCCCGCCCTCCTCTTCAACCCCTGTCTGATCAGATCATGAAACGCTGGATTCCCTGGATGGCGGCAGCCGTCGCCGTTGTGTTGGTGGGCAGTGGGGTCTGGCGCGCCATGGCCGCGCGGCAGGCGCAGCAAAAAGCCCTGGGCGAGGCTACCGCGCAGCGCGTGGCAGCGCCGCTGCAATTGGGCGCCGACGAGGTGCTGCGGGTGGTGCAGGTCAACCTGCCGCTGGGTGTGCCGGTGTCTGGCGCGCTGCGGGCGGTGGATTCGGCGATGGTCAAGGCCCGCGTGGGTGGCGAGCTGCAAGGCCTCACGGTGCGTGAAGGCGACAGCGTGAAGGTGGGCCAGGAGGTCGCGCGCATCGACCCCACCGAGGCACGCGCCCGCCTGCGCCAGGCGCAGCAGCAGGCCGATGCCGCCAAATCCCAGGTGGACATCAACCAGCGCCAGTACACCAACAACCGCGCGCTGGTGGACCAGGGCTTTATTTCCCCCACTGCGCTGGTCACCTCCCAGGCCAGCCTGGAGGCCGCCCAGTCGAGCTACCAGGCGGCCGTGGCTGCCGCCGATGTGGCGCGCAAGGCGCTGGACGACACCGTGCTCAAAAGCCCCATCAGCGGCCAGGTGGCCCAGCGCCTGGCCCAGCCCGGCGAGCGTGTGGCGGTAGACGCCCGCATCATCGAAGTGGTGGACCTGTCGCGCCTGGAGCTGGAGGCGCTCCTGCCCCCGGCCGACTCCGTGGCCGTGCGTGTGGGCCAGAAGGCGCAACTGTCTGTCGAAGGCATGCCCGCACCGGTGACAGCCACGGTGGTGCGCATCAACCCCAGCGCCCAGGCGGGCAGCCGCACGGTGCCGGTGTACCTGCGCGTGGAACAAACCCAGAATGCAACCCCCCTGCGCCAGGGCCTGTTTGTGCAGGGCACGCTCGACACCGGCCGCGCCGATGTGCTGGCCGCGCCGCTCGATGCCGTGCGCACCGACAAGCCCGCACCTTATCTGCAAACACTGAAAGACGGCCGCGTGGCCTACACCGAGGTCAAGACCAGCACCCGCGCTGTGGTTGGCGGCCAGACCCTGGTGGCGGTGGAAGGGGTGCCTGTGGGCACACCCGTGATTGCCGGCCGCATCGGCCAGTTGCGCGAAGGCACGGTTGTGTCTACCGCCGGGGTGGCCGCTGCGGCTGCCGCTGTGCCTGCCGCCTCCCGCACGGCCCCCTGAGCGCCCCGCCCCGCCATGTGGTTCACCAAAGTCAGCCTCAAAAACCCCGTGTTCGCCACGATGGTGATGCTCGCCATCGTCGTGCTGGGTTTGTTCTCGTACCAGCGCCTCAAGGTCGATCAGTTCCCCAACATCGACTTCCCGGTGGTGGTGGTCACCGTGGACTACCCCGGTGCGTCACCTGAAATTGTCGAGAGCGAAGTCACTAAGAAGATCGAGGAAGGCGTCAACTCGATTGCGGGTATCAACGCCCTCACCTCGCGCAGCTACGAGGGCACGGCGGTCGTCATCATCGAGTTCCAACTGCACATCGACGGCCGCAAGGCCGCCGAGGACGTGCGCGAGAAGGTGGCCACCGTGCGCCCCAACCTGCGCACCGAGGTCAAGGAGCCGCGCGTGCTGCGCTTCGACCCCGCCAGCCGCGCCGTGTGGTCGCTGGCCGTGCTGCCCGATGAAAAATCCAGCCGCAGCGCGGTCGAGCTGACGACCTGGTCTGAACAGGTGCTGAAAAAGCGCCTGGAGAACGTGCGCGGCGTGGGCGCGGTGAACCTGGTGGGTGCCACCAAGCGTGAAATCAATATCTATCTGAACCCCCAGGCGCTCGAAGCCTTTGGCGTGACGCCCGAGCAGGTGGCCAGCGCCGTACGCAACGAAAACCAGGACCTGCCCGTGGGCGCGATCCGCTCGCTGGCGCAGGAGCGCGTGGTGCAGATCGACGCGCGCATGGAGCGGCCCGAGGACTTCGGCAAGATCATCGTGGCCCGCAAGAACGGTGCCCCGGTGCGCCTGGACCAGGTCGCCCGTGTGAACGACGGCGCGCAGGAGGTTGAAAGCCTGGCCCTGTACAACAGCCAGCGCACCCTGCTGCTGTCGGTGCAGAAGTCGCAGGGCGAAAACACCATCGAGGTGGTCGATGGCCTGAACGCGGCCGTGGCCGAACTCAAGAACCAGCTGCCCCCCGGCGTGCGGCTGGAGAGCATTGGCGACAGCTCCCGCCCCATCCGCGTGGCGGTGAACAACGTGCGCCAGACACTGATCGAGGGCGCCATCCTCACGGTGCTCATCGTGTTCCTGTTCCTGAACTCCTGGCGCTCCACCGTCATCACTGGGCTGACCCTGCCGATCGCGCTGATCGGCACGTTTTTGTTTATGAACATGTTCGGCTTCACCATCAACATGATCACGCTGATGGCGCTGAGCTTGTGCGTCGGGCTGTTGATCGACGACGCCATCGTGGTGCGCGAGAACATCGTGCGCCATGTGCAGATGGGCAAGGGCGCGTATGACGCGGCCATGGACGGCACGCAGGAGATTGGCCTGGCCGTGCTGGCCACCACCCTGTCCATCGTGGCGGTGTTCATGCCCATCGGGTTCATGGGCGGCATCATCGGCAAGTTTTTCCACGAGTTCGGCATCACCATCGTCGCGGCGGTGATGATTTCGATGTTTGTGAGCTTCACGCTCGACCCCATGCTGTCGAGCATCTGGCACGACCCGAGCATCCACGCGCACGGCCAGAAGGCGGTGCCCGTCACCCTCTACGACAAGACCATTGGCCGCGTCACCGGCTGGTTCGACCGCGCCACCGATGCGCTGGCTGAGGGCTACCAGCACATCCTGCGCTGGTCGCTGGTGCACAAGCTGGCCACCATGGCCATTGCCGTGGCGATCTTTGTGCTGAGCGTGGTCATGGTGCCGCTCCTGGGCACCGAGTTCGTGCCCAAGGCCGACTTTTCGGAGACCAGCCTCAACTTCTACACCCCCGTGGGCTCATCGCTCGAAGCCACCGAGGCCAAGGCCAAACAGGTGGAAGGCATCCTGCGCGAAATGCCCGAGGTGCGCTACACCCTGTCCACTATCAACACCGGCAGCGCCCAGGGCAAGATCTACGCCAACATCTATGTGCGCCTGGTGGACCGCAAGGACCGCAGCCGCAGCGTGGACCAGATGTCCGACGTGCTGCGCGAGCGCCTGAAAACCGTGCCCGGCATCACCATCACCCATGTGGGCCTGCTGGACGCCGTGGGCGGCAACAAGCAGGTGGAGTTCTCGCTGCAAGGCCCCGACCTGCAGGAGCTGGAGCGGCTGACCAAGGTGGTCACCGAGAAGATCCGCGACATTCCCGGCCTGGTGGACCTGGATACCAGTGCCAAGCCCAACAAGCCGGTGATTGCACTCGAAGTCAAGCGCGACGTGGCCTCGGACCTGGGGCTGTCGGTGGCGCCCATGGCGGCATCGCTGCGCACGCTGGTGGCGGGCTCCACGGTGGGCAACTGGCGTGCGCCGGACGACCAGACCTACGACGTGAACGTGCGCCTGGCCCCCGAGGCCCGCACCCAGCCCGCCGACCTGGAGCGCCTGCCCTTTGCGCTGGCCGCTGCCGACGGAACCACCCGCATCGTGCGCCTGAACCAGGTGGCCCGTGTGACCGAATCCACCGGCGCCAACCAGATCAACCGCCGCGACCTGACCCGCGAAGTGGCCGTGAACGCCAACGTGGCCCAGCGCTCTGCGGGCGAGGTGTCGGCAGACATCAAGAAGGCGCTCGACACCGTGGCCTTCCCGCCCGGCTACCGCTACCAGTTCGGCGGCTCCACCAAGAACATGGCCGAGTCCTTCGGCTACGCCATCTCGGCCCTGGCCATGGCGATCATCTTCATCTACATGATCCTGGCCAGCCAGTTCAAGAGCTTCCTGCAGCCGCTGGCGCTGATGACCTCGCTGCCGCTCACGCTGATTGGTGTGGTGCTGGCGCTGTTGATGTTCCGTTCCACGCTGTCGATGTTCTCCATCATCGGCGTGGTGATGCTCATGGGCCTGGTGACCAAAAACGCCATCCTGCTGGTGGATTTCGCGATCCGCGCGCGCGAGGAGCACGTGAACGACGCAGGCCAGACCGTGCCCGGCCTGCCCCGTGCCGAGGCCCTGCTGCTGGCCGCCCGCGTGCGCCTGCGCCCCATCCTCATGACCACGCTGGCCATGATTTTTGGCATGGTGCCGCTGGCGTTTGCGCTGTCCGAAGGCTCCGAGCAGCGCGCTCCCATGGGCCAGGCGGTGATTGGCGGGGTGATCACCTCGTCGCTGCTCACGCTGGTGGTGGTGCCGGTGGTGTATTGCTATATGGATGATCTGGCCCGCTGGGCACGCCGCAAGTTCTCCGGTGCGCCTGCAACGCCCAGTAAAATCGAGGGTTTGTCCTAGACGCCCGCCCCACGGAGATATTCCATGAACATGCCCCTGAACACGTCCGCCAACATCAGCGACCCTGTCGCCCAGGCCCGCTACAACATGATCGAGCAGCAGATCCGCCCCTGGAACGTGCTGGATTTCGACGTGCTGGAGTTGCTGGCCGTGGTGCGCCGCGAAGACTTTGTGCCCCCGGCCTACCGCAGCATGGCGTTCATGGACATTGAAGTGCCCCTTCTGGGCAGCGACGCCGAAGAGGCCGTGCGCCGGGGCCACAGCATACTGCAGCCGCGCGTGGAGGCCCGCATCCTGCAAGACCTGCAAATCAAGTCCACCGACCGCGTACTCGAAATCGGCGCTGGTTCGGGCTACATGGCCGCCCTGCTGGCCCACCGCGCCGAGCGTGTGGTGTCGCTCGAAATCAACCCCGAACTGGCTGAAATGGCCCGCGAAAACCTGCGCGACGCCGGTATCCAGAACGCCGATGTGCGCCAGGGCGACGGCGCCCGCGATGCGATCCCGGACGGCCCCTTCGACGTCATCGTGCTCAGTGGCTCGGTGGCCGAAGTGCCCGCCGCCCTGCTCGCGCTGCTGAAAGACGGCGGCCGCCTGGGCGCCATCGTGGGGGGGGAGCCTGTGATGCGCTTCACCCTGACGCGCCGCACCGGCGACCGCTTTGAAACCACGGCCCCTTGGGACACCATCGCGCCCCGCCTGGTGAACTTCCCCGAGCCCTCCGGCTTCACCTTCTGATTACCGTCCTTCGGAGTTCTGCATGATCGATCACGTCCGCCCTGCCCAGCTGTCTGCCTGGTTTGCCACGGCACCCGAAGGCAGCCAGCCCCTGGTGCTGGACGTGCGCGAACCCTGGGAGCTGCAAACCGCCAGTGTGCGCGCTGAGGGCTTCGAGCTGGTGGCCATCCCCATGGGCGAGCTGCCCGCACGGCTGGCCGAGCTGGATGCTGCCCTGCACGCGCAACGCCCCATCGCCTGCCTGTGCCACCACGGCGCACGCAGCCTGCGGGTGGCCGCGTTTTTGCAGCACAACGGTTTTGAACGGTTGGCCAACATCACCGGCGGCATTGAGGCCTGGTCGCATGAAAACGACCCCGCCGTGCCCCGGTACTGACGTTTGGCCACGGCCCACGACCGCCCCGCTCGCTCGCATCTTCCATCGAACCGCAGACCCTTCCGAAGGACCTCCATGACACCGTTCCGGCCTTTTTCCCTGTCCCTCCTGTCCCTGGCACTGGGTGCGGCGCTCACCGCCCCGGCGCAGGCCCAGAGCCTGCTGGAGCTGGTGGAATCGGCCCGCACCTATGACACGGCCTGGCAGTCGGCCCGCGCCCAGCTGGATGCCGCAGGCCGCAAGGCCGACCAGGCCCGCGCGGGCCTGCTGCCCTCGGCGGCGCTCACGGGGGGCCTGACCCGCAGCAATGTGGAGCTGAGCAGGCCCAAAATTGAAAACACCGGCACGGCGCAGACGGTGGGCATCAATGCCTCGCAGCCGCTGTACCGCCCGGCCAACCGCATCAACCTGGAGCAAGGCCAGCGCGGTGTGGACGTGGCCCAGGCCCAGCTGGATGGTGCCACCCAAGACCTGCTGGTGCGTGTGAGCCAAGCCTACTTTGACGTGCTGGCCGCGCAGGACACCCTGACCTTTGTGCAGGCCCAAAAAGCCGCCGTGTCGGAGCAACTGGCCTCGGCCAAGCGCAATTTCGAGGTGGGCACCACCACCGTCACCGATTCCCGCGAAGCCCAGGCCCGCTACGACCTGGTGATTGCGCAGGAGATCGCGGCTGAGAACGATCTGCGCGTGAAGCGCCTGGCGCTGGACCAGCTCGTGGGCATCACCGGCACCCAGCCACGCCCCCTGGCCCTGCCCTTGCAGCTGCCTAGCGTGCAGCCCGCCAACGTGGCCACCTGGGTGGACACCGCGCGCGACCAGCAGCCCGGCGTGCGCCAGGCCGCCATTGCGCTCGACATCGCCCGGCTGGAAACCAAAAAAGCCGAAACCGGCCACCTGCCGACGGTGGACCTGCAGGCGGGCTACAACGTCACGCGCAACCTCAACGGCACCATCAGTGCCCCCGGCGTGACCAACCGCAGCAACGCCGCCAGTGTGGGCGTGGCGCTGAACCTGCCGCTGTTCGCGGGTTTTGCGGTGCAAAACCGCGTCAAGGAAACCCTGGCCCTGGAAGAAAAAGCCACGGCCGACCTGGAAACCACGCGCCGCAACGTAGCCCAGGCCACGCGTGCCGCCTTCTTTGGCGTGCAGTCGGGCCAGGGGCAGGTGCAGGCGCTCGAAGCGGCTGAGGCCTCCAGCCAGAGCGCGCTCGACGCCAACAAGCTCGGCTACCAGGTGGGCGTGCGCATCAACATCGACGTGCTCAACGCCCAGAGCCAGCTGTTCCAGACCAAGCGCGACCTGGCCCAGGCGCGCTACAACGTGCTGCTGGGCACGCTCAAGCTGCGCCAGGCGGCGGGCACGCTGACGCAGCAGGACGTCGAAGCCATCAACGCGCTGCTGGTGAAGTAAGCCCTCAAATCACCGCATCGGGGATGTTGCTCTCCTCCCCGGCCAGCACCTGCGGGTGCGCGCGCAGCTGGTCGGCCGCCATGGGCCGCCCCAGCAGGTAGCCCTGCAGGTAGTCGCAACCCTCGGCCTTGAGGATTTCGTACTGGCGCCAGGTTTCCACCCCCTCGGCCACCACGTTGAGGTGCAGGCTGTGTGCCATCGAGATGATGGCGCGCACCAGCGAATGGTTGCGGCTGCTCTCCTGCAGGCCCATCACAAAGCTGCGGTCGATCTTGACGGTGTTGAGGCTGAAGCGTGAGAGGTAGCTCAGCGACGAATACCCGGTGCCGAAGTCGTCCAGCGACAGCCCCACCCCCGCGTCGTGCAAACGGTGCAGCAGTGCGGGCAGGTCCTCCTGGTCGCTGGCCAGCAGGGTCTCGGTCAGTTCCAGCTCGATGCCTGCGGGGGGCACGCCATAGCGCTCCAGCAGGGCAAACACCTGGCTCTCAAACCCGGGCTGCGCAAACTGCCGCACCGACACATTGATGCTGACCACCGGCGCCAAACCCGACTGGGTGCGCCACTGCGCGGCTTGGCGGATTGCCTCTTCCAGAATCCACTGCCCCACTTCCAGGATGAGCGAGGACTCCTCGGCCGCCGGGATGAAACGCCCGGGCGGCACCCAGCCGAGTTGCGGGTTTTCCCAGCGCACCAGCGCCTCGGCCTTGGTCATGCGGCCGGTGCTGCAGCTGTAGATGGGTTGGTAGTGCAGGCGCAGCTCCCCGCGCGGCACGGCCTGGCGCAGGGCCGACTCCAGCCGCAGCGATTCGGCCAGGCGCTCGTCCATGTCCGACTCGAAAAAACACCAGCTGCCCCGCCCGCGCGCCTTGGATTCGTACATGGCCACTTCGTCATGCTGCAGCAGCACCGAGGCCTTGATGCCTTCTCGGCCCGAAAACGCGACGCCAATGGTGGCCTCGATCTGGTAGTCCATGCCATCGCCTGCCCGGAACTGGCGCCGGACCAGCTGCAGCAGCGCGAGCGCCCGGGCTTCCACCTCCAGGATGCTCATGAGCGACGGCAGCCCGGCCATCACCAGCGCAAACTCGTCGCCACTCAGGCGCGCCAGCAGGTCGCCGGGTTTGAGCTGGGCCTGCAGGGCCTGGGCGATGTCGCGCAGGATCTCGTCGCCAAACGCATGGCCGAGTGTGTCGTTCACCTTCTTGAAATGGTCCAGGTCGATGAGCAGCACGGCGCACTGCGTGTGCTGGCGCTGCGCGATCCAGAGCACGGCGTCGAGCTGCTGCTCCAGAAAACGCCGGTTGGGCAGGCCGGTCAACTGGTCGGTGTTGGCCTGGTGCAGGCGCTCCTCCTCGCCCCGCTTGCGCTCGCTCAGGTCGCGGATCAGGCCCAGGATGACGGGGTAGCCCAGGTCCATGTAGCTGGAGAAGATGATCTCGGCCGGGAACGGCTCGCCCCGCGCGGGGGTGACCGACCGCTCCAGCCGCATGGGCTCGTCCATGGGGCCCGACTGCACCATGGCATTGACCTTGCGGAACATGGCCTCGGCCTCTTCCTGCTCCCGGGTCAGCAGCGGCACCTGCTGGCCCTCCAGCTCTGCGGGGGACGCGCTACCCGCCAGCTGGGCAAACCGGTCGTTGCAAAACAATATCTTGCCGTCGAGCCTGCGGGCCACCAGCGCGTCGGGCAGGTGCTTGATCACGTTGGACAGCCGCTGCCGCGTCTGCGCAATGGCTGCGTCCACCAGCACCAGCCCCAGCAGCACGCTGGAGACCCAGCCCACCGACAGAATGTCCGGGTTCTGAAACGGCGTGCCGATGGTGGACGGCTCCAGAAAGTACAGCAGGAAGGCCGCCGTCTTGAGGGAAAACGCCGCCGCCAGCAGCCGGTAGTGCATGCGCAGGCACAGATAGGCCGACACCCCGTACACCAGCATCATCAGCCCCAGCACCAGGATGCTGGCCGCGCGCTTGTCGCCCCCGATGCCCACCACCGCGATCAGGAACGCCACCCCCAGGCTGCGCCCGATCAGGGTGCCGGGGCCGATGATGCGGCCCCTGAGGAAGTTGGTGCCCCCGTGCAGGCTGGCCAGGAAGAAGCCGGTGAGCAGCGTGGCCATCACCCCCAGCCACAGCGATTCAGGCTGCAGGTGGTAGCGGTAGCCAGTGAAGGTGGCCCCGGCCAGCGACAGGTGGGCAATGCCCCAGAGCAGCGTGGCCTGGTTCAGGCGCGCACTGCTCCAGCCGATCAGGAACGCCACGCCCAGAATCGCGAGTGCCGCAACGCCCAGGTCGTGAACAGGAACCACAGGACACCGCCAGATACAGTTGTTTCACACCATCGTAGCGGTTGCGGCTTGTTTTGTGCTTAGGGTCGGACGCTGTTTGTCATCTATTGATCAACACAAGTCGGCGCTTGAGGGCGCCAACCCCTCACCGGCGCTGCACCAGGCCCAGCACGGCCTGTGCCGTGGCCTGCGCGGCCCCCCGGTGGACGGTGGAAAAGCGGCTGGCGCGCTCGCTGGCCGCCGCGTGGGCGGCCGGGTTCAGGGCCAGGCCTGTAGCCTGGGCGATGCCTGCGGCCATGTCGGGCACACGCTGCGCGGCGCCAGCGGCGCAGGCCAGCTCGGCGGCCTCGGCAAAGTTGAAGGTGTGGGGGCCCAGCACCACCGGGCAGCCGCAGGCGGCGGCTTCGATGAGGTTCTGTCCGCCCAGCGGGGCAAAACTGCCGCCCAGCATGGCCACATGGGCCAGGCCGTAGTACAGCGCCATCTCGCCCAGCGAGTCGCCCAGCCACACGTCGGCGGCGCCGGGTGCGCCTGTCCATGTGCTGCGGCGGGACACAGTGAGGCCTGCCTGCAGCAGCAGCTGGTGCACCTCGTCAAACCGCTGCGGGTGGCGCGGCACGATGAGCCACTGAACGGGGTGCGCGGTGCGCGCCGCAGGCTCTGCGGAGGATGCTTCACTATTGATAGCTGCTTGAGCAAGCTGGACGCGCGCAGAGGCCGTTTTTGACCTTAAGTTTTCCAGCCACAGCGCCTCTTCGCCCTCGCGGCTGCTGGCCAGCATGACCACCGGGCGCTGTGCCTGCGCGCGCCAGCTGCGGCCCTGCGCCAGCTGGGCGGCGTCGGGCACCACGTCGAACTTGAGGTTGCCGAACACGCCTGCCACCCGCGCGCCGATGGCGCGCAGCCGCTGGGCATCGTCGTCCGTCTGGGCCCAGACGGCGGCCAGGTTGCTGTAGGCGGGGCGCGCCAGTGCTGCCAGGCGCTGCGCGTTGCGCAGGGATTTGGCGTTGAGCCGCGCATTGGCCAGCACCAGCGGCACGCCCCGCTTGCGGCAACCAGCCACCAGGTTGGGCCAGACCTCGGTCTCCATCAGGATGCCGATGGCCGGGCGGAACTTGCGCAGAAACCGCGCCACGGCGCCGGGCGTGTCCCAGGGCTGCCACACCTGCACGTCGCCGGGCAGCAGCAGCTTCTCGCCCTCGGCCCGGCCGGTGGCCGTGCCATGTGTGAGCAGCAGGCGCATGCCGGGCAACTGCTCGCGCAGCGCAGCCAGCAGGATGGCGGCGGCCCGGGTTTCGCCTAGCGATACCGCGTGGATCCACACAAACCGGCCCAGCGGGTCGGAGCTGCTGTGCATCATCAGGCTGTCGATGGGCGCGGGATAGCGGCCAAACCGCTCGCCAATGGCCACGCCGTAGCCCGGCTCGGCCCTGGCGCGGCGGCGCAGCTTGCGGCGCAGCAGGGGCTGGGCGCCCCAGGTCACCACCGAGTACAGGGCGCGGGCGGGGTTCATGCCACGGCGAGGTGCTGGAGGTCCACGGACACCACGCCGCCACTCCAGCCGCTGTCACCCCGGGCGGCCCAGACCAGGCTGGGCGCATCGCCCTCGGCCGCCACCACGCAGCGGCCGCCGGGCTCCCAGACCGCGCTGCGGCCTGCGCTGACGTAACCGCCGGACGGCCCGCTGTAGTTGGCCAGCAGCACGGCCATGGCGTGGTCGCGTGCGTAGCCCTGCAGCAATGCAGATTCGGGGCCGTAGCCCTGGTGGGTGATCAGAGCCCCGGCCGCATACAGCGCCGCACCCGCGCCATGTGCGGCGCTCGCGTGCTCTGGGTGGGTGATGTCTGCGCACACCGCCATGCCCGTGGGCTCGCCCGCCAGCAGGTGCACCTG
>Ga0187845_1001386_pt1 | contig 13889 bp, 12 predicted proteins | sample SpaLakP09_SKY_68_FD_134515 | JGI IMG/M metagenome (GOLD analysis project Ga0187845, IMG submission 134515) | Oligotrophic lake water microbial communities from Sparkling Lake, Wisconsin, USA - SP09_SKY_68 | ecosystem: Environmental > Aquatic > Freshwater > Lake | place: USA: Sparkling Lake... | reverse complement strand
GCAAGCCGCTGGTGTTCGGCCACCGCGGCGCCAGCGCGTTGCGTCCCGAGCACACGCTGGCCTCGTATGCGCGCGCCATCGCCGATGGTGCCGACTACATCGAACCTGATCTGGTCAGCACCCGCGATGGCGTGCTGGTGGCGCGCCACGATGCCTTCGTCAACGAAACCACGGACGTGGCCACGCGGCCGGAGTTCGCCAGCCGCAAAACCCGCAAGACCATAGACGGCGAAACCCATGAAGGCTGGTTCGTCGACGACTTCACGCTGGCCGAACTGAAAACCCTGCGCGCCATCGAACGCCTGCCGCAGTTACGTCCAGGTAGCGCCGCCTACAACGGCATGTTCCAGGTGGTTACCTTCGAAGAGATCATCGACTTCGTCGCGGCCGAAGCGGCTGCACGGGGGCGTCTGATCGGCATCGTGCCGGAACTGAAAAGCTCGACCTACTTCAGCAGTGTGGGGCTGCCGCTGGAAGACCGCTTCCTCGCCATCCTCGCGGCGCACGACTACACGCGCCGCAATCCGGTGGAGATACAGTCGTTCGAGGTCAGCAATCTGAAGTATATGCGCGGCAAACTGGGCCAGCGCGCCAATCTGCGCCTGATGCAGCTGGTAGTGAACGAGCCGGTGCGGCCTATGGATGTGGCCAAGGCTGGCGGCACGCTGACCTTCCAGCAGATGTGCACCCCGGCGGGTCTGCGCGACATCGCCGCCTATGCCGACGTGGTGGCGCCGCCTACCCGCGCCATCATCCCGCTGAAAAAAGACGGCACGCTGGACGCCCCCACCTCGCTGGTGGAGGATGCCCACCGCGCCGGCCTGCGCGTGGAACCGTGGACTTTCCGTCCCGAGAACTACTTCCTCGCTGCGGAATTCCGCAGCAATGGCGGCCCTGCTGCGCGCCATGAGGCAGGCTCGATTGCGGAGATGCAGCGCTACATCGCCACCGGCATCGACGGCTTCTTCACCGACGATCCGGCACTGGGCCGCGCTGCCATCGGCAGTTAGCCTGCAGCTCTGGCGGGCTGCCGGATCGCTGGGTCGCCGGCCGCCGGAGCGCCGGCCGCCGGAGCGCCGGCCGCTAAAAGCAGATCTTCAGTTGGCGGTGGCGCGCATGCCCACCGCCTTTTTTATTCCGGCTGCACTGGCGTGGCCAGATAGTTGTTCTTCACCCGGACATAATGCTCGGCCGAATAGCGCAGATAGGCGATTTCCTCTGCCGACAGTGCGCGCACTTTGGCAGCAGGACGGCCCACGTACAGGTGGCCGCTTTCCAGCACCTTGCCGGGCGCAACCAGACTGCCCGCGCCCACCATCACGTGGTCTTCAATCACCACATCGTCCATGATGATGGAACCCATGCCGATCAGGCATTCGTTGCCGATGCGGCAGCCATGCAGCAGCACCGAATGGCCGATGGTCACATAGTCGCCGATAATCAGCGGCGAGCCTTCCGGCTTGTCGGGCCGGCGGTGCGACACGTGGCACATGCTGAAGTCCTGAATATTCGAGCCCTCGCCCACCACGATGCGGTTCACGTCGCCGCGCAGCACGGCGTTGCACCACACCGAGCTATGCGCACCCAGCTTCACATCGCCGATCACCTGTGCGGTGGCATGCAGATACACGTCGGCAGCCAGCTCGGGCGCCGTATCAAGGTAATGCTGCAAGGGCATGCTCAGGCTCCTGCCGTGACGGGATAGGTGCCATCGCCATATGGTGCGGCGCTAAATTCTGGCAGGGCTTCGGCCTGCTGCGAAAACGCCTGCAGCAGCGGGTAGCGGCTCGCCACCACCACATCGCCCAGCATCTGCTGGGTGAAGTACCACGTCACCGCCGTCATCACGCTGGCATGGTCAGGCTTGTGCAGTTCAAGCGGCTGTTTCGCCAGTTCTGCCTCCAGCGCGTCGAAGGCTTCCAGCAGCTGGCTGCTAACCCGCGCCACCCAAGGCTGGTGCAGCTTTTCCAACGGGCGCAGTTTGTGCTCGTACACCAGCTGCACCGCCTTGTCGCAGGCCGCCAGTGCAACGCCCAGCACGCGCAGGGAGCGCAGCAGCTCGGCGGGCATGGATGGCGTCATGCGGCAGGCCGGCATGGCCAGCGCTTCGGCGTACTGGATAATCAGGGTGGAATCCATCAGCACCGTGCCGTCATCGGCCAACAGCGTAGGCGCCTTGACGACAGGGTTAATGGCGCGGAACTGGTCATAGGTGCTGAACACGGACAGCGACTGGTGTTCGAATTTCAGCCCCATCAGTTGCAGCGTTACCGCCACGCGGCGGACATAGGGCGAATCGAGCATGCCGATCAGTTTCATAATAGCTCCGGTTGTAGGTCGATAAGAGAAAATAGAGGAAGACAGGCACCCATGCCAGTGGGCCGCAGGTAGCATGCAGCGCGGTCACTGGGTTTTGCGGTACTTGTTGACGTAGTCGCCCAGATGCAGACGATTGGTATCCAACCAGGTCCACAGCGCTTCCACCTGTTCCGGGTGGGCGCGATAGTAGCCGGCATTGAAGGCCATCCACAGGCGGGTGTTAATCAGCGGCTGTTGCAGCTGCACGATGCTGCCGCCATAGCGCTTGAGGGTAGCATCGAGGTGGCCCGGCTTGACCAGATTGGTCACCACGGCATCGACCCGGCCCAGTTTAAGCTTGGCCAGATTGCGGTCCAGATCACGCGCACCATCGTCGACCGCCAGCCCCATTTCGCGCAGGCGCGCATTGATAGGACTGCCCTGCGATGCGCCCACCGTTTTACCGCGCAGGTAATCCTGCGGATTGCTGTTGGGCGGCACGTGGTCCTTGGCGCGCACCAGCACCACCATGGTGTTGGGCATGGCACGGTTGCGGTCCACATTGCCGTCGCGGTCGCGCGGCAGGGCGATCTCGGGCGAGTAGCTAGGCTGCTCGCCGATCGGCGTCATATCGATGTCGCCCGCTTCCAGCGCCATCTTCAGGCGCGCCGCCGGCAGGCGGATCAGGATGGGTGGACAATTGAAGCCGCTGCCCTGCACGGCAGCGCGGATCAGATCAACGGAAGCGCCGGCCGGTTCCGGCACCACTTCGCCCTCGCCCAGCCAGTACGGCGGGCGATGCTGGTCGATATAGCCGACGCGCACAGCTACGCACCCGCCGCCACTGTAAGCCAGCGGTGCCTGCAGCACCAGCAACAACAGGAAGGCGTAGCGCATCAACATCGCGGCCTCAGCGTGTTTCGGGACGGGGAGCCGGCGGTGGCGGTGGAGTAGCCTGCCCTTTGCCGACGATCTGGATGAAAATCTCGTTCTGTTTAATCATGCTCAACTCGTAGCGGGCCCGTTCTTCCACGGCCCCTGTACCATCTTTCAGGTCCATCACTTCGGAGTTGAGTTTGGCATTGCGGGCGATCAGCTCCGCGTTCTTCTTGTGCGCGGCGTTCACCTGCGCTTCGAAATCGGCTACGCGCAGCCAGCCGCCCTTCCCCAGCCAGAGCGGGTACTGGATCAACAGCAGCAAGGCTGTCAGGGCGATGGTAATCAGGCGCATAACTTGAAAGCGGCCGGCGGGGAGCCGGCCGCACTATCTGAATTACTTCAGATTATAGAACGCATCGCGGCCTGGATAGGAAGCGATGTCGCCCAGATCTTCTTCGATACGCAGCAGCTGGTTGTACTTGGCCATGCGGTCCGAACGCGACATCGAGCCGGTTTTGATCTGCAGGGCGTTCAGGCCAACAGCGATATCGGCGATGGTCGAATCTTCGGTTTCGCCGGAACGGTGCGAGATCACGGCGGTGTAGCCGGCGCGCTTGGCCATTTCGATGGCAGCGAAGGTTTCGGTCAGGGTGCCGATCTGGTTAATCTTGATCAGGATGGAATTGGCGATGCCTTTGGCAATGCCTTCTTTCAGGATCTTGGTGTTGGTGACGTACAGATCGTCGCCAACCAGCTGGACTTTCTTGCCCAGCGCAGCCGTCAGAATCGCCCAGCCGTCCCAGTCGCCTTCGTGCATTGCATCTTCGATCGAGATGATCGGGTACTTGTCGCACCAGGTCGCCAGCAGGTTGGTGAACTCGGTCGCGCTCAGCGACAGGCCTTCGCCTTCCAGTTCGTATTTGCCGTCTTTGTAGAACTCGGAAGCAGCGCAATCGAGACCGATAGCCACTTGCGTGCCTGGCTCGTAGCCAGCTTCTTCGATCGCCTGGATGATCAGCTTGATGGCTTCTTCGTGGTTAGCCAGCGAAGGAGCAAAGCCGCCTTCGTCGCCCACGGCGGTGTTCAGCCCCTTCTTGTGCAAGATCTTTTTCAGGGTGTGGAACACTTCCGCGCCATAGCGCACGGCTTCCTTGAACGACGGTGCGCCCACTGGAATGATCATGAATTCCTGGATGTCCAGGTTGTTGTCGGCGTGTGCGCCGCCGTTGATCACGTTCATCATCGGCACTGGCAGCTGCATCGCGCCCGAACCGCCAAAGTAGCGGTACAGCGGCAGGCCGGCTTCTTCAGCGGCGGCTTTGGCCACGGCCATCGACACTGCTAGCATGGCGTTGGCGCCCAGACGGCTCTTGTTCTCGGTGCCATCCAGATCGATCAGGGTGCGGTCGAGGAAAGCCTGTTCATTGGCGTCCAGGCCCATGATGGCTTCGGAGATCTCGGTGTTGATGTTTTCGCAGGCTTGCAGTACGCCTTTGCCGAAGTAGCGCTTGGCGTCGCCGTCGCGCAGTTCGATCGCTTCGCGCGAACCGGTCGATGCACCCGAAGGTACGGCAGCACGGCCCATCACGCCCGATTCCAGCAGCACGTCACATTCGACGGTAGGATTGCCGCGCGAATCGATGATTTCACGGCCGATAATGTCAACAATAGCACTCATGTCATTCTCCAAAGTTAGGCGATACGATGTCGCACCGGATGCTAGCGCATCTTGTACGAGTCAGGATAACGGGAATTTCCCGCACACCCGACCTGTCTGGTGCGCGGGCTTGTTGCTTTTAGTTGAAGCTGTTCTCCAGGAAGCCAGCTTTCTTGGTGATGCGATCCAGTTCGATCAGGGTGGACAGCAGCTCGCGCATGCGGCCCAGCGGTACGGCGTTCGGACCATCCGACAGCGCTTGCGCCGGATTCGGGTGGGTTTCCATGAACAGACCGGCCACGCCCACCGCCACGGCAGCGCGCGACAGCACCGGCACCATCTCGCGCATGCCGCCCGAGGAAGTACCGTTACCACCCGGCAGCTGCACCGAGTGGGTCGCATCGAATACCACCGGGCAGTTCGATTCGCGCATGATGGCGAGCGAACGCATGTCCGACACCAGATTGTTGTAGCCGAACGAAGCACCGCGCTCGCAGGCCATGAAGTTGTCTTCGTTGAGACCCTTGGCACGGGCGGCCAGACGGGCTTTGTCGATCACGTTCTTCATGTCGCCGGGCGCGAGGAACTGGCCCTTCTTGATGTTAACGGGCAGACCGGACTGGGCGCAGGCGGTGATGAAATCCGTCTGACGGCACAGGAAGGCCGGAGTTTGCAGCACGTCGACGACGGCCGCCACTTCGGCGATTTCTTCCACATCGTGCACGTCGGTCAGCACCGGCACACCCAGTTCGCGTTTGACGTCACCCAGTATCTCCAGACCTTTTTCGCGGCCCGGACCACGGTAGGAAGTACCGGAGGAACGGTTGGCCTTGTCGAAGGACGATTTGTAGATGAAGGGGATGCCCAGTTCGCTCGTCATTTCCTTCAGGGCGCCTGCCGTATCGAAGGCCATCTGGCGCGATTCGATCACACAGGTACCGGCGATCAGGAAGAAGGGCTGATCCAGACCGACGTCAAATCCGCACAGTTTCATGCTGCATCTCCTTGTACGGCGCCAGCGGCCTTGTGAGCCAGTGCAGCCTTGATATAGGACGTGAACAGCGGATGGCCGTCACGCGGGGTCGATTTAAATTCCGGGTGATACTGCACACCCATGTACCACGGGTGAGCGTTGTCTCCGCTGCGTGGCAATTCCATAATTTCGCACAGGTCTTCGGTCGGCGTACGCGCTGCCACGACCAGGCCGGCCGCTTCCACGCGTGGCAGATAGTGGTTGTTGGCTTCGTAGCGGTGACGGTGACGCTCGGTCACGACGGCGCCGTAGATTTCCGCAGCCAGCGTGCCCGGCTTGATGGCGCAGGTTTGCGCGCCCAGACGCATGGTGCCGCCCAGATCGGAGTTCTCGTCGCGCTTCTCGACCTTGCCATCCTGGCCTTGCCATTCGTCGATCAGGGCCACTACAGGCTGCGGCGTATCCAGATCGAACTCGGTGGAGTTTGCGCTGGTCAGACCGGCCTTGTGGCGGGCGTATTCGATCAGGGCGACCTGCATGCCGAGGCAGATGCCAAGGTAAGGGATCTTGTTTTCACGGGCGAACTGGGCCGCCATGATCTTGCCTTCCACACCGCGCTTGCCGAAGCCGCCCGGTACCAGAATCGCATCGTACTTGGACAGTTCGGCGCAGCCGGTGGTTTCGATCTCTTCCGAGTCGATGTACTCGATGTTGACCTTGCATTCGTTGTGGATGCCGGCGTGACGCAGCGCTTCCGTCAGCGACTTGTACGACTCGGTCAGTTCCACGTATTTGCCGACCATACCAATCGAGACTTCCGACTTCGGATGTTCGAGGGTGTAGATCAATTTGCTCCACACCGACAGATCGGCCGGCGCCGGGTTCAGGTCGAGCGCGTCGCAGATGATCGCGTCCAGACCTTGATCGTGCAGCATCTGCGGCACTTTGTAGATGGTGTCCACGTCCCACACGGAGATCACGGCCTGCTCTTCGATGTTGGAGAACAGCGAGATCTTGGCGCGTTCGTCTTCCGGAATGCGGCGATCGGCGCGGCACAGCAAGGCATTCGGCGAAATACCGATTTCGCGCAGTTTCTGTACCGAGTGCTGGGTCGGCTTGGTTTTCAGTTCGCCGGCGGAGGCGATGTAAGGCACCAGCGTAAGATGTACAAAGGCCGAGTTCTTGCGGCCAGCGCGCAGGCTCAGCTGACGTGCGGCTTCCAGGAATGGCAGCGATTCGATATCGCCCACGGTGCCGCCGATTTCGCACAGCGCGACATCGTAGCCTTCCGCGCCACGGCGGATGTAGTCCTGAATTTCGTTGGTGATGTGCGGGATCACCTGCACGGTCTTGCCCAGATACTCGCCGCGGCGTTCCTTGCGGATCACCGATTCGTAGATCTGGCCGGTGGTGAAGTTATTCACCTTTTTCATGCGGGTGGAAATGAAACGCTCGTAGTGGCCGAGGTCGAGGTCGGTTTCCGCCCCGTCGTCGGTAACGAATACTTCACCGTGTTGCATAGGGCTCATCGTGCCCGGATCGACGTTGATATACGGGTCGAGTTTGAGCATGGTGACTTTGAGGCCGCGCGATTCGAGGATCGCAGCGAGAGAGGCGGCGGCTATCCCTTTACCAAGGGAAGACACGACGCCACCAGTGACGAAGACAAATTTGGTCATTGCAGATGGTGCCGAACGGCACATGCGGGAAATTGAAATTATAGCCTAAAACGCGCAAATCTTCAGCATCCCGCCCTGAAAAAACCTCCATTACCTCGCAATTAACTACTGGTGATCGCTCTTTTTTTGACCAGAATTCAGCTGTGCGTGTGGTGAGCATATAGGATTTGATAGAATCGTCTGCGAGGTGAACATGCGTGACAAACCTATGGTTTGGATAGGCACTTCCCTCCAAGATTTGACCAATGACGCCTTGTTCTCTGCTGAGGCGAAGCGGTACGCAGGAGTACAGTTACGCAAGATTCAACGCGGATACGAACCCGATCACTGGAAGGCATTCGAAGAACTTGGCGCCGGAGTAAGAGAAATTCGCATCAGGCTGCCTGACGGTGCTTTCAGCGTCATGTTTGCGGCCAAATTTGCGGAAGCGGTCTATGTATTACATTCCTTCAAGAAAAAAACGCAAACGACTAGCGAGTACGGCAAGGAAATTACCAGACAGCGCTACAAGACTGTCATCAGGGCAAGCAGGACGCCATGAATCCTGAACCAGTCATCACCCATATCACTCCCGCTGACGGCAATGTCTTCGCCGATCTCGGATTTCAAGCCGCCGAAGCCAGTAAACTGCTCGCCGAAACTGATGCTATCATTTCCGCAAAATTAGCAATCAAACACTCTCTGATGACCGAGCTGGCGGAATGGATACAAAAGCAGAATCTCCAGCAAGCCGATGCAGCAGTCATACTCGGAATCAACCTTCCTCGCGTCTCCGATCTTATGGACGGGAATAGTGTCAAATTCACTATCGATGCGTTGATCGACATGCTGGCTAGAACAGGAAAACAGCTTCAGGTATCGATTCGCTAAAGCTGCTCCCGCTTGCCTCTCTGCTCTGCAGCACTACCCACATGACGGCTGCGGCCGCCATCCAGATCAGTGAAAATCACGACTGACTGACTGCAGACGTCCCATCAGGTGGGACATATCGACTAAGCGCTTTGCCACCAGATGGCAGACCATGCCTTCGCGCTGCCACACGCCATACACGCCAAGTAAGGCCGCGCCGAGTGCTTCGCGGCGCTGCTGTTCCAGCAGCGCGGGCCAGACGATGACGTTGATATTGCCCGTCTCGTCCTCCAGCGTCACAAACAGCACGCCCTTGGCCGTGCCGGGCCGCTGGCGTACCGTCACCATGCCGCAGGCACGCGCCAGCATGCCGTTGGTGTACTGACTCAGTGTACTGGCCGGCAGGAAGCGCTGTGCCAGCAGCCGTTCGCGCAGCAACGCCAGCGGGTGGCGCCCCAGCGTCAGACCGTGCGAACGGTAATCGCCGACGATGTTTTCGCCTTCCGACGGTGCGGCCAGCTGCGGCAGCGCCTCATCCGGCGCGGTGGGGCGCAGGATATCCTTGTCCGGCACCGCGCCCACGGCCTGCCACAGCGCCTGCCGCCGGTGTCCGGCCAGCCCCGCCAGCGCATTGCCCGCCGCCAGCACCTGCAGATCGTGCCGTTCCAGATCTGCCTGCCGCGCCAGTTCAGCCACGCCAGGCCAGCCCCCTGCCGTACGCGCTTGCACGATGCGCCGCGCTGCCGCTTCGCGCATGCCCTTCAGCATCAGCAAGCCCAGTCGCACGGCCGGCTGCTGGCGTTTGCCAGCCGGTTCTTCCAGCGTGCACTCCCAGTCGCTATAGGCCACATCCACGGGACGTACCACCACACCATGACGGCGCGCATCCTGCACCAGCTGCGACGGACTGTAGAAACCCATGGGCTGGCTATTGAGCAATGCACATAAAAACGCCGCTGGCTCATGGCACTTCAGCCATGAGCTGGCATAGGTCAGCAAGGCAAAGCTGGCTGCGTGCGACTCGGGAAAACCGTACTCGCCAAAGCCCTGTATCTGGCTACAAATGGCTGCCGCAAACGCCTCGTCATAGCCATTCTTGCGCATGCCATCCATGATGCGCTGCTGATAGCGGTCAACGCCGCCCTTGCGCTTCCATGCGGCCATGGCACGCCGCAACTGATCGGCATCGCCCTCGGTAAAATCAGCCGCGATCATGGCAAGCTGCATCACCTGCTCCTGAAAGATCGGCACGCCCAGTGTGCGCTTCAATGCTTCATCAAGGCCGCGTGGCGAATCAATCGGCGCCTGTCCCGTACGCCGCTGCAAATACGGATGCACCATGCCGCCCTGTATCGGCCCCGGCCGCACCAGCGCCACTTCAATCACCAGATCGTAGAACTTCCGTGGCTGCAAGCGCGGCAGCATACTCATCTGCGCACGCGATTCAATCTGGAACACACCCACCGTATCGGCAACACACATCATGTCGTAGGTGGCACCATCCTCAGCCGGAATATCCTGCATGCGGAAAGGCTGGCCACGCTGCTGGCTCACCAGATCAAGCGCGCGGCGCAAGGCCGTCAGCATGCCTAGCGCCAGCACATCGACTTTCATCAGCCCCAGCTCTTCCAGATCATCCTTATCCCACTGGATCACGCTGCGCCCTTCCATCGTCGCCTTCTCGATCGGCACAAGGCGCGACAGCTTGCCCTGCGCGATGACAAAGCCGCCCGGGTGCTGCGACAGATGGCGCGGAAACCCCAGCAAGGTCGTGGCCAGCGTCGCCCACTGCTGCGCCAGCATGGAGTCGGGCGCCAGCCCTACTTCAGCCAGCCGCCCCAGCAGATCAGCCTTGCCATCGAACCAGTGATGCGCCTTCGCCACCTGCTCGACTATCGCCAGATCCACCCCGAGCGCCTTGCCGCTATCGCGCAGCGCACTGCGGGGCCGATAGCTGATTACCACCGCCGCCAGCGCCGCCCGCTCGCGGCCATATTTATCGTAGATGTACTGAATCACCTCCTCGCGCCGCTGGTGCTCAAAATCCACGTCGATGTCGGGCGGCTCGTTACGCTCGCGCGACATGAAGCGCCCCACCAGCAGATTGCCCCGCTCCGGATCAACTTCCGTCACACCGAGGCAATAGCACACCGCCGAATTGGCTGCCGAACCACGGCCCTGACACAATATGTTCTGTGCACGGGCAAAGCGCACGATGTCATACACGGTGAGAAAATACGGCTCGTACTTCAGATCGGCGATCAGTTCCAGCTCCAGCTCGATCTGCTTGCGCACCTTGCCCGGCACGCCCTGCGGATAACGTCCGCGCGCACCGCACTCCACTTCCTGCCGCAGATAGCTGGCCGAGGTATGGCCGTGCGGCACTACCTCGTGCGGGTATTCGTAGCGCAGCTCATCTAGGCTGAATTTGCACAGCGACAGGATGCGCAAAGTCTCCTGCATAGCCGGCAAGGGATACAGATTGGCCAGGCGCAAGCGGGGACGCAAATGCTGCTCGGCATTCTGCGCCAGCGCGTAGCCGCATTCGGCCACGGATTTACCCATGCGCACGGCACACAGGGTATCGAGCAGCGGCTTGCGCGAGCGCACGTGCATGCACACGTGGCCCAGTGCCACCACCGCCATGCCATGCTGAAGCGCCACCTCGGCAATACTCTCGCAGTGCGCCTCATCGAGCGCCCGCTGCAGCAGATTGAGCCCCATCCACGCCCGCCCCGGAAACGTGCGCTCCATCCATGCCGCTTGCACGTGCAAGGCATCCACATCCTCCGGCTGGAACACGGGATATTGCGGCAGCAGGATCAGCAGGCAATCGGGCAGCCCCTGCAGATGGGCATACTGCGCAGGCGGTGCCGCCAGATCCGCCGGCGTGAGCAGATAACTGCCTTTCGCCACCCGGTTGCGCGCAATGGTAATCAGCTCGCACAGATTGCCATAGCCATTGCGGTTCTGCGCCAGCGCGATCAGCGACAGTGCCACCCGTCCGTCCGGTTCGCGCAAATGGAAATGGCTGCCTATCACCAGCGGCAAGCCGTGCTGCTTGGCCTGTGCGTGAGCGCGCACTACGCCGGCCAGCGAGCATTCATCGGTAATCGCCAGCCCGGCGTAATCGAGCTGCACAGCGCGCGCCACCAGCTCCTCGGCGTCGGACGCGCCTTGCAGAAAGGAGAAATTAGTCAGGCAGAACAGCTCCGCATAGGCGGGCAGGCTCTGGGCCGACACTGGAGGCAGGCTGGACATTTTCAATGAAATACTGTTTTTATATACAGTATTTTACACCTTCCTCCGCCATACTCAAGGCTGGAACTGCCCCGGCTATTTACGCTGTGCCACCATCAGATCCTTGATGGCCTGAATCACCACCTCGGGCGATGCCGTCTGCATCTGATGGTCCGAATCCACCACCACGGTTTTCGCCTGCGGATACATGGCCCGCACGGCAGCGATGGTCTGCGGATCACTGTTGACGACGCCCAGATCAATCGGTATGGCCGTGGCCCCCTTGGGCTGGTTCACCAGCCGTATCATGGGCAGCTTATCGATATTCCCCTGCGCCTGCACCTGCTGACTGGTCTGGTCGATGGCGTTGATTTCGCGCCGCACGCTATTCGAGAAGAACAGCACGGCACCTAAGCGCGTCAGTACAGGAAAATCTTCCGGCTTCTTGATCACTCCGGGATAAAGCGCATCGACCAGCACGATACCGGCCACTTCATCCGGATAGCGCTTGGCAAACAACTGGACATACAAGCCGCCCAGCGAATGTCCCACCAGAATATATGGCGGCTTCAGACCTTCGTGCTGTAGGTCGCGGCGCAGTTCTTCCACGATGCTCAGTCCGTCACGCGCAGCCGGGGTGCTGTCGCTTTTGCCATAGCCGGGACGGTTATAGGCAAACACCGAGGCCTGCGGCGCCACGCCTTCTATCACCTTGTCCCATTTATCGAGCGTCACGCGCGAGCCGTTTTCAAACACCACCGTGTAAGGTGCAGCGGGTTGCTTGAGCGTCATGCACTCCACCTGACGCCCATCAATCAGCGTGGTTGCCACCAGCGCCGCCATGGCAGGTGCGGCAGCCAACAGGCTCAGCACAGACAGGACTTTACGCATTATGATATTCCTCCAAATTTAATCTGTAGACATTCTTGCATTAACAAGCGGGCCCAACTGCGAGGATGCGATGAAGTGCCTAATCCGGGGATCAGAATGCTAAAAACCAGCGTGCAGCAACTATTGTGCTTCGGCATACAGGCAGGAACGGGTAATCCCGCATTGGTCGTCCAGCACGACCATCAGGACGTAGTGCAGCGCCAGCAATTTGCACAGCACCGCAACCAGCCTGCTTGCGTCTACATCGACCGCAGCGCCGACGGCACCATCACGCTCGACTATTACTACCCCCATGCGCGCAGCCCGCTGTGCCTGCACGCCACGCTGGCAGCTGCACGGCTGCTGCTCTCGCCCGATCAGCCGCAGCTGCAAGTCCGCACGGCCATGCATGGCCAGCCCCTCACGCTCATCCTGCGCGGCGACCAGGTATATATCCGGCTGGCGCCGCAGCCGGTTGCCCAGCCGGACATCGGGCCCGATCTGCCGGCGCGTCTGCTGTCCATGCCCCGCATCGCGCTGCGCTCGCCCCCGGTGGTGGCCTCCGTCGGCAGCCCCAAACTGCTGCTGCAGGTGGCCGACAGTGCGACGCTGCAGGCACTTGCGCCCGATCTGGCGGCCATCAGCGCATGGGGCAAAGCTCAGGGTGTCAACGGCTGTTATGTATGGTGCGAGCGCGCCGACGGTAGGCTGGAGGGACGCAACTTCAACCACCTCGATCCGGCCATGGAAGATCAGGCCACCGGCGTCGCGGCGGGCGCCCTGAGCCTGCATCTGGGCCGGCCGCTGGCGCTGTATCAGGGCGAAGCGCTGGGTCAGCCCTGTCTGATCCGCACTGAACTCGACGGCAGCACCGTACTGGTCGGCGGCCGGGCGGAATATCTGGAGGAAGTCTGACGTAACGATTGCTTACATCTCGCTAACGGCAGAAAACAGCGCAGCGCCCTACACTGGCTCCATCTTAGGCACAGGAGCACATCATGCGCCGCGCAATGTTACTCATGCTGTTTCTTTCCGTACTGCAAGGCGCATTGGCCTATGCAGCGCTGGGCAGTTCGCCCTCCTCGTTCGACCAGAATGGCATCCAGATGGCCGCCCGCAGCATCATGCCGCGCAGTGCCGACAGTATCGCCGTGTACACGGTCAGCCAGAACCGGCTGGCCAGCGGCACCATCGTGCGCGAATATGCCAATCTGCAGGGCGCGGTGTTTGCCGTCAGCTGGAATGGCCCTAGCCTGCCCGATCTGCAGAATCTGATGGGCCAGCAGTTCACCATGCTCAGCAACCACAGCACGCCAGACAGTGCGCAGGTAGGCGCACCACAGCGCCAGCTGGCGCTGTCGCCGGCGGACATGATGATGGTGGCCAGCAGCCATCAGCGCAACTATGTGGGACGGGCATGGATACCGGCGGCCCTGCCACCGGG
>Ga0187845_1001385_pt1 | contig 13891 bp, 19 predicted proteins | sample SpaLakP09_SKY_68_FD_134515 | JGI IMG/M metagenome (GOLD analysis project Ga0187845, IMG submission 134515) | Oligotrophic lake water microbial communities from Sparkling Lake, Wisconsin, USA - SP09_SKY_68 | ecosystem: Environmental > Aquatic > Freshwater > Lake | place: USA: Sparkling Lake... | reverse complement strand
GGCTGCGATGCATGACGCAGAAGGCAATAAACTCAAAGTGCCGCACATGGGCTGGAATCAGGTGTATCAAAAACAAGACCACCCGATGTGGAAAGATATTCCGGATGGTGAGCGTTTCTATTACGTGCACAGTTATTATGTCCAACCCTATGACACGACTTTAGTTGCAGGTGTGACTGAATATCCTAAAGCGTTTACAGGCGCTATCGCGCACAACAATATTTTTGCAGTTCAGTTTCACCCAGAGAAAAGTCAGTACGCTGGATTACAGTTGTTATCAAACTTTGTTCAGTGGAATGGCAAACCTTAATTTTATTAATCTCATTTAATTTGTAAAACAGCCTTCATATTATGTTAATTATTCCTGCTATCGATTTAAAAGACGGTCACTGTGTACGTTTAAAACAAGGTTTGATGGAAGATGCTACGGTGTTTTCTGAAGATCCAGGCGCGATGGCGCGCCATTGGGTAGACCAAGGTGGTCAACGTTTACACCTTGTAGATTTGAATGGCGCTTTTGCGGGTAAGCCAGTCAATGAAGGTGCGATTAAAGCCATTGTTGAAGCTTGCCGTGGCGAGATCCCAATTCAGTTAGGTGGAGGTATCCGTGATTTGGAAACTATTGAGCGCTATCTTGATAGTGGAATTGACTATGTCATTATCGGCACAGCTGCAGTAAAGACCCCAGGTTTCTTACACGAAGCTTGTTACGCATTCCCTGGCCAAATTATGGTGGGCTTGGATGCTAAAGATGGCAAAGTGGCGGTTGATGGTTGGTCAAGATTAACGGGTCATGACGTGATCGATTTAGCCAAGAAATTTGAAGACTATGGTGTTGAGGCGATTGTTTATACAGACATCGGCCGTGACGGCATGTTGAATGGCGTGAATATTGAAGCGACTGTAGCCTTGGCGCAAGCCTTAACCATTCCAGTGATTGCAAGTGGCGGTATTACCGATTTAGAGGATGTCCGTAAACTTTGTGCCGTTGAAAGCGAAGGCATTATGGGCGCTATTACTGGCCGTGCTATTTATGAGGGCACTTTGAATTTTGAAGCAGCTCAAGCATTAGCAAACGAGTTAAACGGTTAATGTTAGCTAAACGCATCATTCCATGTCTTGACGTGACCGATGGTCGCGTTGTGAAAGGTGTGAATTTTCTTGAACTGCGTGATGCAGGAGATCCTGTTGAAATTGCGCGTCGTTACGATGAGCAAGGCGCAGACGAATTAACCTTTTTAGATATTACGGCGAGTTCTGATAATCGTGGATTGATTCTGCACATTATTGAAGAAGTCGCTTCGCAAGTATTTATTCCGTTGACGGTAGGTGGTGGCGTTCGAGAAGTGGAAGATGTACGACGTTTACTGAATGCAGGCGCCGATAAAGTCAGCATTAATACCTCTGCTGTGGTTAATCCGCAGTTGGTTGCGGATGCATCAGACCGCTATGGTTCGCAATGTATCGTCGTTGCGATTGATGCTAAACAAGTTGGCGTAGATGCTTCTGGTCAACCTAGATGGGAGGTATTTACCCATGGTGGCCGCAAAGAAACAGGTTTAGATGCTGTTGAGTGGGCCCGAAAAATGGTGAGTCTCGGCGCAGGTGAATTACTTGTCACTAGCATGGATAGAGACGGAACTAAGATTGGCTTTAATTTAGGCTTGAATAAAGCCATTAGCGATGCTGTTGATGTGCCAATTATTGCTTCTGGTGGTGTTGGTAATTTGCAGCATCTCGTGGATGGCGTGAAATTGGGCGGCGCTGATGCGGTTTTAGCCGCCAGTATTTTTCACTATGGTGAATATACGGTGCGCCAAGCTAAAGAATATATGCGTGAACATGGCATTGAGGTGCGACTTTGAGCTGCTTAGATAAAGTGAACTGGACTGATGGCCTGGTGCCTGTGATTACGCAAGAGCTTGGCACCAATCAGGTGTTGATGTTTGCTTTTATGAACCGTGAGGCTTTGCAGCTCACTGTTGAAACGGGACATGCTGTTTATTGGTCACGCTCACGTGGCAAACTCTGGCACAAAGGCGAGGAGTCTGGGCACATGCAAAAAGTGCATGAGCTTCGTTTGGACTGTGATGAGGACGTTATTCTAATGACGGTTGAACAGATAGGCGGGATTGCCTGTCATACTGGACGTCATGACTGTTTTTTCCAAAAGCTTGAAAATGGTGAATGGAAAACAGACAAGCCTGTGATTAAAAATCCAGAGGAAATTTACAAACATGAATGAAATTCTTCAGCGATTGACTGAGTTGCTAGAAGCAAGAAAAGAAGCAGACCCACAAACTTCTTACGTTGCTAAGCTTTACAGCAAAGGAATGAATAGCATCCTTAAAAAAGTGGGCGAAGAAGCGGCAGAAACTATTATTGCGGCCAAGGATGGCAGTAAAGAAGACTTGATTTATGAAACAGCGGACTTGTGGTTTCATACCATGGTGATGTTGGCGCAAGCTGGCTTGAGTGCTCAGGATGTTTTGGTTGAGTTAGCTCGTCGTGAGGGCTTGTCTGGTATCGCTGAAAAAGCTTCACGCCCTAAAGAATAAGTTTCGCCAGATTTTCATAAAAAAGATTAGAGATAAAGATGAGCGCAGATTGTATTTTTTGCAAAATCACGAAAGGTGAGATCCCTTCAAAGAAGATTTTTGAAGATGAAGATGTCATCGTTTTTCATGATATACATCCAATTGCGCCGGTTCACTTTTTAATTGTGCCAAAGTTACATATTGAAAGCCTTGCGTCGGCAGAGTCTTCGCATCAAGCCTTGCTTGGTAAGATGTTGTTGTTAGCCCCCAAACTCGCTGCAGATCAGGGCCTAAAAGGCTTTCGCACTATGATTAATACCGGTCGTGAAGGTGGACAAGAGGTATTTCACATTCATCTCCATGTATTTGGTGGCGGCTCGACTCTTCCTAGGACTTAATCAGGAGATTTATGATGTTTAAAGAATTAATCGTTATTTTGGTCATTGCACTTGTTGTGTTTGGTACGAAAAGACTACGGAATATGGGTGGGGATTTAGGCGGCGCGATTAAGAACTTCAAGGACGCGATGAAAGGCGAAAAAAAGCCAGAAGAAGATCGCAAAGTTGAAACAATCGAAGCTGAAGTGATTGATAAAACGAAACACTAATTTATGTTTGATGTAGGATTTTCAGAGCTGGTACTCATTGCAGTCGTTGCCATGATTGTGATCGGCCCTGAAAGACTTCCCAGAGTTGCTCGCACAGCTGGCGCATTGTTAGGGCGTATGCAGCGCTATGTGGCCAATGTGAAATCTGAAGTCGAGCGCGAAATGCAATTTGAAGACCTCAAAAAATTGCAGCAAGAAATTCAGGCGCAATCTCAGCAATTTGAAAATTCTATTCTTACACCGGAGTCTCCACTAAGCTCTGAAGAGTTGAAGCCAGTTCAAAGTGAGCTTCAGTCAGATCAACCTGCATTGTCTGACAACTCTCAATCAACTATAAAGCCAAAATCTAAATGAGTGTGACTGAGAATTTAATTTCTCATTTGCTTGAGCTACGCCATCGCTTGCTAAAAATTGTATTGGGTTTAGTGGTGAGCGTGATTGCTTTTCTGCCATTTTCAAATGAACTTTATACTTGGCTAGCTCAGCCACTTCTTAATCATATGCCAATAGGGACACATATGATTGCAACGGCAGTCACCACCCCATTCTTAGTGCCAATGAAAGTGTCGACATTAGTGGCAATTGTTGTTTCATTGCCTTACACGCTTTATCAAGCTTGGGCGTTCATTGCGCCGGGACTTTATCTTCATGAGCGTCGTTTTATTGGCCCATTAATTATAGCGAGTACTTTGCTATTTATTGCAGGGATGGCATTTTCCTATTTTGCTGTATTCCCAGTCTTATTCGGTTTTATTACTTCATCAGCCCCTAAGGGCGTAGCTGTGATGACTGATATTGGAAGTTATTTGGATTTCGTGACGACAATGTTTGTTTCTTTTGGTTTGGCATTTGAAGTGCCTATTATTGTAATCATGCTGGTGAAATTCAATATTGTTAGAATTGAAGTACTCAAAGAAGCAAGGCCTTACATGATTGTTGGTGCATTTATTGTTGGCGCAATTTTGACTCCACCAGATGTGATTTCACAAATTATGCTGGCAGTACCACTGTGGCTTTTGTATGAGTTTGGTGTTTTTGTTGCCAAATTTGTTATTCCGCATGGCGACGAAGCTAATACTAATTAGCTTTTAGTTTTGGTCTTAAGCCAATCATCACAGGGATTTCAATCTCTTTATGGTTGCGAGCAATTTTTAAGATGGCTTGTTTATTTGGATTCAGTTCAGAAATAATGCCTATCATACTAGTGCCATCAATGACTTTCATGCTGTTGATTTCAATCAACACATCGCCGACTTTTAGTCCTGCTCGTTCGGCCGGGCTGCCTTTAATGATTCCTGCAATTAAGGCCCCATGAGTAGTCCTGAGTTGGAATGAGTCGGCAAGCTCCAATGTTAAATCCTGAGCTTCAATGCCAAGCCAGCCCCTGGTTACGCTACCTTGTCGAACGATTTGCTCCATCACCTGTTTTGCGATGCTGACTGGAATGGCGAATCCAATCCCCATTGAACCCCCATTACGTGAGTAGATAGCGCTATTTATTCCAACTAAATTACCCTCTGCATCGATCAGCGCACCACCAGAATTGCCTGGATTAATTGAAGCGTCAGTTTGTATGAAACTTTCAAAAGTACTAATGCCAAGATGATTGCGCCCTAGCGCACTAATGATGCCTTGAGTGACGGTTTGTCCCACACCAAAAGGATTGCCGATGGCTAAGACAACATCGCCGACTTTGTTTTTCTTTGGATCAGCAAAAGTGATGGATGGAAGATTTTTAACGTCAATTTTTAATACAGCAAGATCCGTGTCTGGGTCAGACCCAACAATGCGGGCTCTCACAGAGCGGCCATCCTCTAGTGCGACCTCAATTTCATCTGCGGCTTCAATTACGTGTTGGTTGGTGAGAATAAGACCGTCTGAATTGACGATTACGCCAGAACCAAGGCTATTATCATGTTGTGATGGTTCTTCCATTTGATCACCAAAAAAGCGTTTGAATACAGGATCGTCTAAAAACTGTTGGTGGGGGTTAATTGCTTTCTTTTTGCTTGTGAAAATATTGACGACGGAGGGCATTGCCTTCTCGGCAGCAACGCTATACGAACCAGAAGAACTTATTCGGTTTGAATGGTGAAAGTTATTTTCAATGGATTGAAGTTCCGAGTTCAGTATTCTTGGATAAAAAATTTGCACTACAAAAACAATAGCGAGGGCAGTGGTGACGGTTTGTGCGAAAATGAGCCAAAGCTTTTTCATGAAATATAACAGCCTAAAAAACTAACAAAACAATGATGGAATGAAAAATGGAACTTAAGCATTTAACAAATTATACCCGACAAATTTTGCAGGCGGACCAGTTCAAGGACTATTGTCCCAACGGACTTCAGGTTCAGGGGCGATTGCATGTGAATAAGCTGGTGACTGGCGTGAGTGCTAGTTTGGCACTTCTTGAGGCGGCTAAAGATGTGGGAGCAGATGCCGTATTAGTCCATCATGGTTATTTTTGGAAAAATGAGGATGCCTGCTTGGTGGGCGTCAAACATAAGCGTATTAAGTTTTTAATGGAAAATGATATGAGTTTGTTGGCTTACCATCTTCCACTGGATGCGCATCCTGAGCTAGGAAATAACGCCCAATTGGCTAGGGTTTTAGAGATTAACGCTGAACCTAGCTTGACTAATCAAGGTCTAGTAGCAACAGGAAGTTTAAATGCACCTCAAATCTTAGATCAGTTTTCAAGGTTGATTGAGTCGAAATTAAAAAGAGCCCCATTGGTGATTGGGGATTTAAATCGACCAGTTCAAAATGTAGCTTGGTGCACAGGCGCTGCTCAAGGCTATATTGAGGAAGCAATCGCGCTTGGTGTGGATCTGTTTATTAGTGGTGAGATTTCCGAGCAGACGGTTCATCTTTCAAGAGAGTCTGGCGTTGCATATATTGCTGCTGGCCATCACGCCACAGAGCGTTACGGAGTAAAGGCATTGGGTGAGCATCTTGCCAGCCATTTTGACTTAGATCACGAGTTTATTGATATTGATAATCCAGTTTGATTGCCTTCATTCAAACAATTAAAAATTTGAGGTGTGCGGCATAAATTAAAGGCTTCAAGGGTTTAAGTTTTGAGCTGAAACCTGTAAAATACATCGCACAAATTTTAATATTGTATTGATGCAGTTCAGAAATTAAGGACATTTGATGGCGAATCAAGAAGTAGACCAAAGTAAGCGTAAGTTTCTTATTGCGGCAACATCTGTTGCAGGTGGTGTTGCAGCAGCAGCTGTTGCAGTGCCTTTCGTAACAAGCATGCTCCCTAGCGAGCGCGCAAAGGCTGCAGGGGCTCCTGTAGAGGCAGATATTAGCAAGATTGAGTCTGGCTCAATGATTACTGTTGAATGGCGCGGAAAACCAGTTTGGATTGTTAACCGCAATCAAGCAATGCTTGATGCGCTCTCAAAGCATGATGATAAGTTATCTGATCCGAAATTGGCTGTGACTAGTCAACAGCCGGATTACTGCGCAAACCCAGCACGCTCGATTAAGCCAAATATCATGGTGCTAGTGGGTATTTGTACGCATTTGGGATGTTCTCCATCGCCTAAACTTCAAACAGGTGGTGATATGGGCGCTGAGTGGGCGGGTGGATTTTTCTGTCCATGCCATGGATCTCGATTTGACTTAGCTGGCCGAGTATTTAATGGTTCTCCAGCGCCAATTAATCTGGTTGTTCCACCGCATAAATACATCAGCGATGCAATTTTGCTCATTGGTACTGACGATAAGGGAGTTGCATAATGGCAAACAGCACTCATCAAGAATCTAAAAACTTAGTTGGTTGGATTGATGCTCGATTCCCGCTAAGCTCGACGGTCAAAGCCCATATCACCGAATATTACGCACCCAAAAACTTTAATTTTTGGTACTTTTTTGGTGCTTTAGCCACGTTAATTTTGGTGATACAAATCCTAACAGGCATTTTTCTAACCATGAATTACAAGCCAGAAGCCTCGTTGGCGTTTGCTTCAGTTGAGTACATCATGCGTGATGTTTCTTGGGGGCGCTTAATTCGTTATATGCATTCTACAGGCGCTTCAATGTTCTTTGTGGTGATTTATCTGCATATGTTCCGTGGCTTAATGTACGGCTCTTACAAAACACCGCGTGAGTTGATTTGGTTGTTTGGCGTTGGCATATTTTTGGTGCTAATGGGCGAGGCATTTTTTGGCTACCTATTGCCTTGGGGTCAGATGTCCTATTGGGGCGCGCAAGTGATTATCAATTTGTTCACTTCTATTCCGTTTATTGGTCCAGATATTTCACTATGGTTGCGTGGTGACTACACTGTTTCAGACGCTACGCTTAATCGCTTCTTTGCATTTCATGTCATTGCATTGCCCCTTGTTTTGCTTGGCTTAGTTGTGGCGCACTTAATTGCATTGCATGAAGTTGGTTCTAATAATCCTGATGGTGTTGAAATCAAGAAGAATAAAGATCCTAAAACTCATATTCCACTTGATGGTATTCCATTCCATCCTTACTACACAGTTAAGGATTTGATGGGTGTTTCAGTATTCCTGCTTGTTTTCTCAGCGATTATTTTCTTTGCACCAGAAATGGGTGGTTATTTCCTTGAAGCAAATAATTTCATTCCAGCAGATCCATTGAAAACACCAGCGCACATTGCCCCTGTTTGGTACTTTACGCCTTATTACTCTATTTTGCGGGCAGTACCACCTATCCTCAATTCGCAATTCCCTGGAGTAGCCGCAATGGGATTGTCCGTCGTGAGTTTTGCATTTTTGCCTTGGTTAGATCGTAGCCCGGTAAAATCAATTCGCTATCGCGGTAATTTATATAAAAAATGGCTTGCGGCATTTGTCGTGAGTTTCTTGATCTTGGGGTACTTAGGAACCGAGCCATCAAATGTTTGGGGTCAATTCTCAGTCAACATCCCTCTCTTTGGTGGCGCTGATCGGGCAACAGTGGTAGCAAGAATATTTAGTGTGGTTTATTTCTCATTCTTTGCTTTGATGCCTTGGTATACCAAGAGAGATAAGACAAAGCCAGTGCCAGAAAGGGTAACAGGATAATGAAGACTAAAATTTTATTGTTGCTAGCTTTGTTAGTGCCTTTGATGGCAGTAGCAAACGAAGGGGTTAAGTTAGATCATGCACCGATTGATCCAAATAATCAGGCGTCATTGCAGCGCGGTGCAAAAACCTTTGTGAACTACTGCCTAAATTGTCATAGTGCAGCTTATATGCGTTATAACCGTCTTCAGGATATTGGCTTAACAGACGAGCAAATTAAATCTAATTTGATGTTTGCTGGTGAAAAAGTTGGCGACACAATGACGGTCGCCATGCAAAAAACTGAAGCTAAAGCTTGGTTTGGCGTTACCCCGCCGGACTTATCGGTTGAGGCACGTGCTCGAGGCGCTGACTGGATTTACAGCTACTTACGCAGTTTTTACCGTGATGATACAAGGCCAACAGGTTGGAACAATCTTGTGTATGAAAAAGTGGCGATGCCACATGTACTTTGGACATTACAGGGTGAGCAAGTTTTAAAGGTTGATGAGAAAACTGAAACGCATCGTCTTGTGTTGAATAAGCCAGGCATTCAGACGCCAGCTGAATATGATCAGACAATTGCTGATCTCGTTAACTATTTAGTTTTCATGGCAGAGCCATACAAAGAACGTGACAAACATCTTGGTTTGTTAGTGCTGGCCTTTTTAGGTCTGTTATTTGTACTAAGCTACTATTTGAAAAAAGAGTTCTGGAAAGATATACACTAAAATAACAACTTAGCGGGAGGCCAGCTATTCGGCTGGCTTCCCGCTTTGCTTTTTGTAAGCGAGGAATCAAAATTATGATGACACTTTATTCAGGCACTACAGATCCATATAGCCATCGTTGCCGTATCGTATTATTCGAAAAGGGCATGGACTTTCAAGTCATTGACGTAGATTTGGCAAATAAGCCAGAGGACCTAGCAGTGATTAATCCGCACAATACTGTGCCTGTGTTAGTTGAGCGCGACTTGGTGTTAGAGCAAGCAAATATCATTAATGAATATATTGATGAGCGCTTCCCACATCCGCAATTGATGCCAGCTGACCCTGTAATGCGTGCCCGTGCGCGCTTGTTCCTTCACAACTTTGAAGAGCAGTTATTTGATCATATTAAAGACCTTGAGTCAGACAATCAAAAAGCTGCGGACAAAGCGCGTTCAACGATTCGCGACAATCTAACGCAAATTGTGCCTTTGTTTACCAAGCAAGAATACATTCTTGGTGATGACTTCTCTATGTTGGATGTGGCCATCGCCCCATTGCTATGGCGCCTTGGTTATTATGGAATCGAGTTGCCTAAACAAGCTGCGCCATTGTTGAAATATGCGGAACGTATTTTCTCGCGCCCTGCATATATTGAAGCGATGACACCTTCTGAAAAAGCGATGCGTAAATAAGTATGAGTGAGTTAACTTCAACCAAGCCTTACATGATTAGGGCTATTCATGAGTGGTGCGTTGATAATCAATTGACGCCCCATCTCTTGGTTGAGGTGAGTGCACAAACAAAAGTGCCAATGGCCTATGTTAAAGATGGTGAAATCGTCTTAAATCTGAATTATTCAGCCACGAAAGATTTGCAGTTCACCAACGAGGCTATTACTTTTTCAGCGCGTTTTTCAGGTGTTTCAAATAACTTATATGTGCCAATTAGTGCAGTAAAGGGTATTTTTGCACGAGAAAATGGGCAAGGCATGTTTTTTGAGGTGTTGCCTGAAGACGTAAATGAAAATAAAAACAATGAGATAGATTTTTCTGGTGACAAAGAAAAAAATATTTCACCAGAAGTGAAAAAAACCACCCTAAAGTTGGTAAAATAGCGTCCGTTGTAAATGCAGTTGATTAATTAGTACTTGCCGAATTAGCTCAGTTGGTAGAGCAGCGCACTTGTAATGCGAAGGTCGTCAGTTCGATTCCGACATTCGGCACCACCCCCTTAATCACCCGAAGCTAAATCTATTGTCCTCAATCGCGATTTTAATTTGGGTAATCAATGTAACACTCGATACCGTTGGTCATGTAGCGCTGAAATTTGCCGCTACAGCTGATCAAAATGAATCCACAGAAGTCGCACGTTGGAAGTCAATGCTTGGCTCATTCCCATTGTGGGTTGGTATTGTCTGCTTCTGCCTCGAGTTCGTTGTTTGGCTAGCTTTTCTTTCAGTACTTTCTTTGTCGCAAGGCGTTTTATTGGGCGCGATTAATATGGTGTCTATCGTTATTGCCGGCCGCCTAATCTTTAAAGAAAAATTAGATCGTATGCGCCTATTAGGCATGGGGCTGATTACAGTTGGCGTTATTTTTGTCGGAATATACGCGTGAAGAAAACCCAGTTCTACATGATTGGTTTTTCCGCCTTAATGCTCTGTGATACCTTGACTCAGGTCTCCTTCAAGCTCGCATCAAACCATGGTGGTGAGTTCGTTATGAATCTCGCATGGTTCTTATCAATTTTTTCTCAGCCTTGGATATACGGTGCTGTTTTGGGCTATTTGGGTTCATTTATTGCGTGGATGACATTGCTTAAACATGCGCCGGTTGGCCCAGCATTTGCGGCATCGCATTTAGAAGTGGTTTTGGTGTTAATTGTTTCAGCGGTTTATTTTGGTGACAGGCTTGCACCGATGCAGATCCTTGGAGCCCTGTTGATTGTAATTGGTATCGTTTGTCTAAGCTTTAGTGAATCAGAGCACGAGCATGTTGAAAGTCACTGAAGCGTCTCCCACCGCTGGTTTGATGCTCTCATGGCGTGATTTTATTCCTCAAGTTCTTTTGCGTCGCCCCCAAAAAACGCTTGAACAAAAAATAGCCGATTTTGTTGGCATTGATGAAGTTCAGATTGAGTGTTCTGGAACAGCGGCATTAGTTGTTGCCTTAGAGGCTCTAAAAACTATCAGCGATAAGAAGTATGTGGTTATAAGCGCTTATACCTGTCCTTGGGTGGCGCTAGCTGTCATCAAAGCAAATTTAATTCCAGTGCTTGCCGATTCCAAACCAGGCCATTTTGATTTTTGTGAAAATTCCCTAAAGAGTGTCGTTAATAACCAGTCTTTGGCCGTTGTTCATACCCATCTTGCAGGTCGAGTTGCTGATGTTTGCAGGACAATAGAGATTGCAAGAGGTGTGGGTGCTTTTGTCATCGAAGATGCCGCGCAGTCTATGGGGGGGCAATTGAATGGCAGGGCTGTTGGTACTTTTGGCGATGTTGGTTTTTTTAGTTTGGGTGTTGGCAAAGGCCTGACAATCTTTGCAGGTGGAGTTGTAATGAGCAATTCCCCTCGCATCCGTCAGGCGTTAAGACAAGCTGGGAAGGCACTGGCACCAAATCATTTCTTAGAGTCGCGGCGCATTTTAGAGCTTCTTGCATATTACTTACTTTATCGTCCAGTCGGCATGGGCTTAGCATTTGGCCAACACTTAAGGCGCGCGCTTAAACGCGGTAATTTAATTGAGGCAGTTGGGGATGATTGTTCGTTTGATTTTTCAGTGCATCAAGTTGGTAACTGGCGAAAAAAAGTTGGTGCTAAAGCGGCAGAACGTTTGCCAAATTACTTGGCGTTAACAAGAAGTTTGGCTAAGGCCAGACTTAGGCGATTAAATGCCATTCCTAATATTAATGTGCTCGCTGATGTTGGAGGGGGTGAGGGGGTATGGCCCTTTTTTATAATACGAATGCCTAATGAAGTCTTGCGTGATGCTGTGCTTAGCTCCCTTTGGGATAAAGGTTTAGGGGTTGGCCGTCTATTTATTCACGCATTAAAGGATTATGGGTACTTAGCGCCTTATTTTAAAAATGCGCAAACTCCAAATGCGCAACAATTTGCTTCACAAACGTTTATCATCACTAATTGCATTTGGTTAAGTGAGCATGATTTCGCTAAAATATGTGAGGTGATATCGGAGCAAGTAGCGCATGTATAAAATCCAGTGGCATTCATCAGTAGAAGATATTTCTGAGGCTTTGTGGCAAGAATGTTTTGCTGCACCTTATGAAGGAAAATGGTGGTATGCAGCAATTGAACGTGCAGGTTTGGATGCCCAATTCAAATTTATGTATGGACTGGTTTCTTATAACGATAATCCTGTTGCAATTGCCCCGGCATTTCTAATGGATGTACCAATTGCTTTGGTCATTCCCCCTGCATTACTTCCCATTTTTAATATCTTAGGCAAGTTTTTTCCTACTTTGCTTTATCAGCGTACATTTTTTATTGGCTCTCCGTGTAGTGACGAAGGTCGCGTGGGTCTTGTTCACGGAGTCAATCCGGCAGAGGTGTTCGCAGTTATCAATAAAGCGATGCGGACTAAGGCTGATGAGCAAGACGCTTCGATGCGTGTATGGAAAGATTTTGCGCAGGAGCAGCAACTCGCGCTGCTTCCTTTGATAAAAAATGAGGGTTTGTTTCATCTAGTGAGCTTTCCTGGCACGAGTTTGCATTTGGACGGCAAAAATAAAAATGACTATATCTCGTCACTCAAGGCTTCGCGTCGTAACAAGATAAGAAAGAAAATGAAACAGGCAAATGATGCGCCTGTGTATGTGGAGATTGTTTCTCAGCCCAATGCGGCGATAATAGATGAAGTTTTTAGCTTATTTTGGCAAACATACGAAAAAGGGAATACCAAGTTCGAGCAACTGAATAGAGTGTTCTTTGATGAAATCTCTCAATATGAAAATTCACATTATGTGATTTTACGTAAAAATGAATCTAAAGAAATGTTGTCCTTTATGCTGTGCTTTAAGCTAGGCGAGCATGTGGTGAATAAGTTTATTGGGATAGATTACAGTCAGCCCAAAGAATGGTTCTTGTATTTTAGGCTATGGGATGCTGCGGTTGAGTGGTCTTATAGTATTGGTGCTACTTCAATTCAAAGCGGTCAAACTGGCTATGCGCCAAAAATCGAGCTTGGTAACGACATGGTGCCGTTGAGTAACTATTGTCAGCACAAAAATCCAATCGTCAATTTCATCTATCAAATGGTTGCCAAAACCATCAATTGGGACACTTTGGATCCTGATTTGGCGATTTACGTGAAAGCCTATCCAGAGCTTAAGCCTGCAAACCTAAAATGACTTAGATTGTGCGTTTTGAAAAGTCTCATTAATAGTCAATATTAGGATTGACAGCATCTAAGAATATCTGCATAATCTTGGGTTCGGTTTGGAGGGGTGGCCGAGTGGTTAAAGGCGACGGACTGTAAATCCGTTCTCTCAGAGTACGAAGGTTCGAATCCTTCCCCCTCCACCAATGTATTTTAAACCAAGAAATTAAACTGTTTGATTTGAAGTAATTGGAGCCAAGTGAAGGCTTTTATTGCCGAGCTAGCCTCGATTGCGGGGTTCGTATAATGGTAATACCCTAGCCTTCCAAGCTAGAGCCGCGGGTTCGATTCCCGTACCCCGCTCCATTTAAGTCAATCTTTTAAAGAATATTAGCGCCCATGTGGCTCAGTGGTAGAGCACTCCCTTGGTAAGGGAGAGGTCGCGGGTCCGATTCCCGCCATGGGCACCACGTACGGTGCTGGTATTACGGTGGTGCGTTATGCATTTGCGTACATATGTGCACCTAACTTAACTTGATGAAGTCAGTTAAAGGAAGAAAAAAATGGCAAAAGGCAAATTTGAACGTACCAAGCCACACGTTAACGTAGGCACAATTGGACACGTTGACCATGGTAAGACAACACTAACAGCAGCGATTACGACTGTATT
>Ga0187845_1001383_pt1 | contig 13900 bp, 9 predicted proteins | sample SpaLakP09_SKY_68_FD_134515 | JGI IMG/M metagenome (GOLD analysis project Ga0187845, IMG submission 134515) | Oligotrophic lake water microbial communities from Sparkling Lake, Wisconsin, USA - SP09_SKY_68 | ecosystem: Environmental > Aquatic > Freshwater > Lake | place: USA: Sparkling Lake... | reverse complement strand
GCGATGCCGGTCATTTCGCTGGCGTTGTGGCCCTCCAGCTTGACAATAGGCGCCACCTCGCCGCTCGGTCGGATCACGCAGATCTGCATGTCGCCGCCGTCCTCTGCTACATAGACATCGCCCAGGGCCGAGACTATGACGTTGTCCACTCCGGTCAGCACCGGGTTGCTGGCCGTGTTGTCGTCGTAGAGGATGCTCAACCGGTTGGCTGCGGTTTCATAGGCCCATACCCGGTTGTCGCCCTTGGTCGTGAAGTACACGACGCCCTTGTGGAACCAGCAGCCTTCGCCACCATTGAAGCTGGAACTGGAGCTCACCTGCTTGCGCGTGCGCGTGCCCGAACTGCTGGGGTTGGGTGTGGGAACGCTCAGCCACTGCAGCGAGTAGGGCGCGGCCGAGCCGACGCGCCGGGCCACTTCCAGCGTGCCCGAGCTCAGGTCGTTCGCCCGCGTTGGGCGGAAGCGGTAGATGCGTCCGTCGCTCTTGTCCTCGGTCAGGTAGATGAAACCGGTCGTCGTGTCGAAGGTCAGTGCCTCATGGTCGAACCAGCCCAAGGCATTGCGCACCACCGGCGCCTTCTGGCCGAAAGGGTCGCACTCCACCACGCGACCGCGGTCGACTTCCTCGCAGCTGAGCCAGGTTTTCCAGGGGCTCATGCCGCCGACACAGTTGCGGCTGGTGCCACTGCAGATGGAGTAAGCGCTGGTGATGCCGCCCGTGGAGTTGAATCGAATCGCCGAGACGCCGCCTTTGCCACCATCGAGCTCGCAATTGGACAGATAGATCCAGCCGCCGTCGCCACTGGCCAGACAGGCGCCGCCGTCCGGTGTGCTGTGCCAGGTGTAGCCGGTCGATGCCACCTTCTGCCCGCTGCGTGCGATCACCCGCGAGCTGAAGCCTGAGGGCAGGCGCAGTCCATTGGCGTCAGGTGCCTGTAGCGGCCCAAGCGCCGCCAGTGAGGCGATGGTCTGCAGGCCTTCGGACCCTTGCGGATTGGCGGGAACGGCCGGCAGGCTCTGGGCCCAGGCGCTCGAGGACCCCACGGACACCAGGCCTGCGCCGATCAGGCTGCGCCTTAGGAAGTCTCGGCGAATTTCCAGGGACGAGGCGGTGTTTACAGCGGTCTCACTCATCGAAAGTCTCCTTCTAGTTGGATATTGGCAACGAACCGATGCCGCAAAGAAGTATTCCTGCTGACGATGACAGTCGCGTAAGCGAGAGAAAATTTCATGCAGTGCAAACCAATGGTTATGCACAGTGGTTGTCGGTCATTCATCGTCACGGGGGTCCAGATGGGAAATCCATCAGTGCGACGCGATTTGGCCCAGAAACTGCGCATGGCCTGCTCTCGAACGCAGTGGCTTTAGCTTGCTGATCCCTTCATCACGACGTCATGAATGCGGGCGAGCATGAAGGTTTTGATTTCCTCGGTGTCGTCGCATATGAAGGCTCTGTTGATTGCAGGTATGTGCTGCGTGTTGGCCAACCAAGCCAACGCCTTCGCGCAGGAAACGCACAAACGCATCGCCATGGATGCCGTGGCGTATATGCAGCGCAACCCGAGCAGCACCAATTTCGTCAAGCTGCAAGCGGGCCTGGTCAAGGCTGGCTATACGGTCGAACAGTTTGCTCAACAGCTGGGCCAAGGTGCCTACGACGTGGACGACTTCGCCGACACCTATATCTGCGGCGCAGTCACCGGTGATTGCCAGTTGGCTCCGGTCTGGGGTTTGGGCAAAGGCATCGTCAACTACACCTCGTATTGGCATTTCCAGAATCACACGCAAGGCCCGGACGTGCATGGCAACCCCTTCGGTGGCTACAACTATGCCAAGCTGACCGTCAAAGGCGACATTGACGACCTCGCCGCGACCTGGCTGGTGGGTGATCACTTGGACGACGGTCGGGGCGGCATGAAGGGTTGGTTCAGCGACGGCAGCAAGTACAACACCTACGGCATCACCGAACGCAACTACCGCCAGGGCAGCACTTCGACGCCGGCGATGTATGCGGACTTTGAAAAAATGCCTTTCCAGCCCATCGACAACCTCGGCCAATACTGGTGGAGCCAGTTTCTGGCCAAGCCGACGGTGCAGAGCTTGGGCTTTGTGATGCACACCACCGACCTGCTCCAGCCGCACCACACCTGGACCACTTCGGCACGCAATCACACCGGCTGGGAGACCTGGGTCAAGGACTATTACGACCAGGAGCGTCTGAGCGAAGACGCGCTGGTGACGGAGGCCTTGGGCAGCTTCACGCCGCTGGCGCCGACGGCGACGGACATCCGCCCGCTGCTGCGTCAAGGTGGCGCGCTGTCTTACGCACGCGGCGGCATCGTGCTCAGCAGCACCGACCACAAGGACCGCAAGACCGTCGGTCGCGTGGTGGTGCCCCATGCCATTGCCATGGTGGTGCATCTCTTGAACCGCGCCGCCGAGCGTTTCTGAGCCCATGGGCGAGCGACGCGGCTGGCGAGGCCGGTGCCGGACTGGGCTGGCTTTGGTCTTTGGGCTGTGGACAGTCTTGCACGTTTCTGTGAGTGCCCGAGCGGCTGCAGTGGCTTCGGCGCCGCTGGCTGATGTGGTGGTTGAGGGAGTGACGCTGTCGGCCCATGCACAGGCGGCCTTGTGCCAGCTCGCGCAGCGCCAGGAGCCTGATCTGCCCTGCGAGCGGGTGGCGCAGCAATGGCTGCGGGATTGGGTGGTGGGGCGCCAAGTCGCACAGGGCATTTCGGCCGAGCGCTTGTTCCCGGCTCGGCATGTGGCCTATCCGCTTGAGATCGAGGTCGAGCGGCTCTGGATCCATCTGCTCACACAGCTGAGCGGGCCCGCTTTCTCGCAAGCCTGGGCTGCGGAACGCAAGCGCCTGGGCTGGCAGGCCGTCAAGCCGGGGGCGATGCACCGCGCGTTTCTCGCCGCAACGCCGGCATTTCGCCTCGATGACCGCTTGTCGCCGGCGCAACAGCGTCTGGCGGCCCGGCTACCCGTGCTGCGGCAATGCGTTCACTCTGCTTGCACTTCCTTGTCCTTGAGCGAACTCTGGGGGCGCATGAATGTGCAGTCGCGCACCGCGGTGCTGGACGGCGATTGGCGCCCCGTGCAAGCGGCTGGCGACGAACTGCTGCAAGCGCGCTTCGCCGACCGTTGGCTGCCCAGCCAGCCCGGCTGGCAAGCCCAGGATGTGGCGGCGCTGCGTGGTGGGCTGCAGGCGCGACTGCAGCGCGCGGCTTGGGTGCGGCTCCGTGGTCTGGATGGTGATCCGCATGGCCCGCGCGAGGGCTGGGCCGAGCTCAGCGCCACCCTCACGGACGTGGACATCGAGGCCTATTACCGCGCCCACAGCGATGACTTCGCTCGCATCGAGTCGCTGCAGGGCTGGCGCGGCCGATGCGCGACGGCGCTTTGCGCCCAGCAGATCGAGGCGCGTTTGCGGGCCCTGCAAGCGCCGGCACAGCTCAGCGCCCTGGCTGAGGCGCCGGTGGCGGGCTGGCAGCTGGAGCCCGTGCATTGGCGCCTGGACGATTCAGAGGCCAAGCAAAATGCGCGTGAGCGCTGGTCGCTCAGTTTGTTGATGGCGGCGCAGCCTGGCGAGCCGCCCTTGGGCGTGCGCCCACCGGGCGTGGACAGCGTCGGTCGGGAGTGGGTGCAGCTCAGTGCACGCAGCATGGGCGTGCATCCCTTGAGTAGCGAAACCGTTCGCTACCAGTCGCGCTTGGCCCTGACCCTGGACCGCATGCGCGAGGGCTGGGCGCAGGCCCAGGTCCAGTGGCTGCAGGATGCGGATATTCGCTGGGGCGACGGCCGGCGCGGCTGGCCTGAGTCGTGGACCGCTGCGGTGCTGGCCTGGCCCGACGCGCAGCAGGGCCATGGGCATTCACATGACTGATCCTAGGGCCCGCTCGCAGGTCGCGCCGTTTGGGTCGAGCCAACAGGGCGGCGCAAGCAGTTCTCTGCTACTGGCCAGCGCCCTGGTCGCGGCACTGGTGCTCGCCGGCTTGTCCATGCAGCCCGAGCAGGCGCCACCGGCCGAGGTCGCGCGGGTGTCGCGCCAGGCGCCGGCGGCTTCTGCGCCGCATCCGCAGCCCGCGCTTGCTTCGGCCTCAGCAGCAGCACAGGTGCCGGTGCCACCGGCTACGCCAGCAGCACTTCCTTCGCCTGTGGCCTCCGATGCACAGCAGCCTGCCCACTGGAGCATGGCTGACGCGCGCGTGAATGGCGATCCGCGCACACCACCCCTGCACCGCCCCGCGCCGGAAGCTCAAACCCCGGCCTGGCAGCTCAGCGATCACGAGGGCCACCTGCGTCGAGAGTTGGACGAGCACCGCGCCGTTCAGCAGGCTTTCGTTGAAGCTGCGAACGCCGAGCTGCCCAAGCTTGAACACTGGCTGGCCCTCGGTCGCGCGCAGGGTGTGTCCGCCGAGCAACTGGCGGTAGCGGAGGAGAAGATCCGACGCCTCAAGGCCCAACGCGAATTGACCCTGAAACGGCTTGAAGGCGCGAAGCCCTAAGTGCCGAGCGTCTCAGCGCCGTCAACCCGCTTCCCGCTGGATCTCGCCCAGCTCCAAGACGAAGCAAGTGCCCAGGCCGGGGGTGCTTTGCACGCTCAGGCTGCCGCCCAGCCGGGCCAAGGCCAGGTTGTGGCAGACATGCAGGCCCAGGCCGCTGCGGCCCTGGCCGAAGCGGGTGCTGAAGAAGGGCTCGAAGATGCGGCCCAGGTCGGCCTCGGCGATGCCGCAGCCGTCGTCGCTCAGGCTCAGGCGCAAGCCGGTGCCGCCGGGCAGTGGTTCGGCCAGCAGGCGCAGCCGGCCTTCGCTGCGGCCCGCGAAGGCGTGCAGCCGGGCGTTGTGGCAGAGCTCGGCCAGCAGCTGTTGCAGGGCCACCGGGTCGCTGTCGAGCTCCAGTCCAGCATCGACTTGGATCTCCAGTTCGAGTTTGAGCCCTTGTTCTTGCAAGGCCTCGTGCTGGCAGGTGTGCAGGGCCGCTTCGCACAGCGGGCGCAGGCTGATGTGGCGCCGCTTCTCGGTGGTGGAGTCCACCGCGATCTGCTTGAACTGTTCGACCAAGCTGGCGGCCCGGCTCAGATTGCGGGCCAGAAGCTCGGCCGACTGGCGGGCGTGCAGCAGGTAGTCGTCCAGGGCGCTGCGCCGCAGGGCTTGCGCCTGAACAGCCTGGCCCAACGCTTCGTTGCGCGCCTGCCAGTGGCTGGCCGCCATCAGGCTGTTGCCGATCGGGGTGTTGAGCTCATGGGCGACACCGGCCACCAGCTGCCCCAGGGCCTGCAACTTGCCTTGCTGCACGCGCTGCGCCATCTCGCGCACCAGGGTGTCGGCGCGGCGGGCCTGTTCGGCCGCTTCTGCGCGGGCCTTGTCGGTCTGGTGCAGGGCTTGCATGGCCAGCACACGCTGGTTGGCCAGCTCGGTCTGGCTGCGCTGTCGCGCGGCGTTGGCGGCGCGTGAGAGCTGGAAGGCCTGTGCCATATCGCCGGCCGCAGCCCAGGCGTCGGCCAGCGCTTCTGAGAGCTCGCTCGGGGTTTCAAAGCCGGGCAGGGTCTGGGCCAGGGCCTGAGCTTGCAGCAGGTGGTGCAGGGCGGCGTTGGGCGCCGTGCTGCCGGGCGGGCGCGGCAGCACAGGGTGGCGTGTGTGGAGGCTGGCCAGTGCGCGCAAGGCTTCAATCTGGCGGTAGGCATGGCCGCTGGCGGTGGCGCGCTCGAGGGCCCGCAGGGCGCAGGCCAGTGCCTGCTCGGGCCGGTCCAGCAGGGACAGGGCTTGAGCCTGGCCGCGCAGCGCAAAGATGGCCAGATCGGGCTGCGTCTGGGCTTGCGGGTGGTGCCCTAGCTGCTCGAAGGCAGCCAGCGCCGCGGCGGGCTCGGCACGGTCCAGCGAGAGATCGCCCCAGCACTTCAGCGCGATCGCAAAAGTACGCGATGTCGGCGAGTTCGACAGCAAGGCCAGGGCTTCCTGCACCGCCTCCTGGGCCGCATCCAGCCGCCCCAAGCGCCGCAAGGTGTCGCCCAACTGGCCCAGGCTGTAGCCCATCAGCTGTGGCCAGGCGCGCTCGCGCACCAAGGCCAGGGCGCGTTCCATCCAGTGCAAAGACTGCTCGTAGGCCCCGAGATTGTTCAGAGCATCGGCCGCGTTGTGGATGGCACCACGGCGCGGTGCACCTGGCCCGAGGCCAGGGCGTACTCGCAGGCCAGCAGGCGTTCAGCTGCCGCTCGGCCGTAGTCGCTGCGTTGGGCGGCCAGTGTGCCGCGCAGCTCATGGGCCCAGGCTTTGGCGCCCAGTGGCAGCGCGGCAATCTCTTCGTCGCTCGGGGCGCCGCGCGTCCGCCCGGCCACCGGGTCGGCGAAGGTACGCAGCAGGTCCTGCCACAGCCCCGCGGCCAGCCAGCGCAGCGACGCAGCGCCAGCCCGCTCGCGGACCTCGTCCAGAAAGGGGTAAGCCTGAGCCTGGCGTCCCTCGAGCACGGCCTGCAGCGCTTGCAACCAGGCGCAGTCGGCGAGGCCCTCCACGTCGGCTGCCAGCTCAAAGCCCTCGCGCGCCTCTTGCAAAGCCATGGCGGCCGGCTCGGCCCGGATCGCCAGCAGGGCCTGCTCGGCCCGCACCAGGGCCAGGCGGGCAAGGCCCGATGCATCCAGCAGATGCGGCTGCTCCAGCAGGGCTCGGGCCATTTGCTGAGCGGCGGCAGGCTCGCGCTGCCGCTGATGCCAGCACAGCGCCAGCCGTTCTTCGATCGAAGCCGCGCCTTGCCCGACCTTGCTCAGCAGGGCTTGGTAGCGAGCCTCGTCGATGAACAGTTCCATGGCGCCTGGAAGCATAAGCCAGTCCGCGCCAGAGCGTTCGGACTGCCACCTGCACGCAAGACGAGGTGGCCGCCGCATCTTGTGCGTCTATTTGAGATCCAGCGTCATCCCCGAGAAGCTGCTGTAGGCACGCAGACCGATGTGGATGGCCTCTCCGGCGCTGACCGTCAGCGTACAAGTCTCCTTGTTGGTGCTGCCGTTCGAGCGGCATTGGTAGTTGCTGGTGTCCGGGGCCTCGGCGCGGCGCAGGTAGAGATCGGCATCGCCGCTGCCGCCGCTGGTCGTGAAGGTCACTGAGCTGCGACCTGCCGGCACGGTGTAGACGTAGCGCAGCCAATTGCCCTTGCTGGCGGCCAGACCGGTCTTGGGATAGCCGTTGTTGCCGACTTGCAAGCTGGCCAGCAAATTGACGCCGCTGAAGGCGCTGCTGGCCACCAGCTTGATGTAGGCCGTGCCGGGGTTGGCCAGAAGCAGGGTGCAGTTTTCGGTGTTGCCGGCCAGGGCGGGGCGGCAGTCGTACTGGGTGCTGGTCGGTTCAGCGCCGGCGCGCACGTAGAGGTCGGCATTGCCGCTGCTGCCAGTGCCGCCATTGATGCCAACCAGGACCTGGGTGCCCGGCTGTGTGGTCTTGATGAAATAGCTCAAGGTCTGGTCTTTGGCTGCACCGAGATTGTTGGCCGGCACGCCGGACTGCAACTCAAGCGGCGTGGCGCTGCTGAGCACCAGTTCCTGGCTCTTGTTGCCGCTGGCACCGCGGTCGTCGGTGACGGTCAGGGTGGCGGTGTAGCGCCCGGCTTGCAAATAGCTGTTGCTGACCTGGGCGCCGCTGGCTGTGCGGCCGTCACCAAACTGCCAGTCGTGGCGTGCGATGCTGCCGTCACTGTCGCTGGAGGCGCTGCCGTTGAAGCTGCAGACCAAGCCGTTGCAGCTGCTGCTGAACTCGGCCACGGGCGGGCGGTTGCCGCTGTTGCCGTCATCGCCGCCTGGCACCTGGTTGTTGAAGTGGCTGGCCACCTGGGGCCAGATCTTGCTGATCTGCACGCCCTGGTTGGTGCAACCGCCGAAGTGGTGCAGGGCCAGTACCTTGCGGCTGCCGGCGGCGATCACCGGCGAGCCCGAGGAGCCGCCTTCGGTGTCGCAGTAGTAGGCGACATCGGTACCAGCGGCGCCACCGGATACCGAGGCATTGTCGATTTGGCAGGCCGCGCCGCCATTCTGGTCGCTGGTGACCGCAAGCTGCTTGGGCTTGCCGCCGCCATGCTGGGCGATGAAGATGGGCTCACCCTTGACCGCGGCTCGCGGGTCCAGACCTAGGTAGCCGAAGCCGGATACCTTGGCGAAATCATTGATCGTGAACAAGGAATAGTCGAGGGTGGCGTCGGTCTTGAGCAGGGTCTGGCCGGTCACCTTGGTCACAGGGGCCAGGGTGCTGCCGCCACAGCTGGTTTTTTCGTAGTTGAACCAGATTTCGGTGTTGGCCAGCGTGGTCTGAGTCGACAGGCAGTGGTTGTTGGTGAACATGCGGTTGTCGGCGCCGACCCGCCAGCCGGTGCACAGGCCGCTGCCGGCCATCAGCAGGCGAGCCACCGGGCGGCTGCGATCCACGGCGCTGGCATGGCTGCTGGCGAGGCAGACCGGGTCGCGGCGCTCGTCGCCGCCGCAGACCGAAAGCGGTGTCTGACCACCCCCGGCTGCAGCCGGCGAGGGTTCTGCGTCGATCTGACCGGCGTGGTAACTGTCCACATGCAGGGCATGCTTGGCGCTCCACTGCACGCCGGCCGGCAGCACCAGGGTCAGAGTGGCGCTGTCACCGAAGACCGACAGGGCGGCGAACTGGCGCAGGCCATCTTCGCCCAGGCTGCGATCAAAGGTGCGGTTGTTCAGCGACTCCGGTTTGGCTTCATAGCGATGAACTTCGCGGCCGTCGCCAGAGGCCACCAGCACATAGGCGCCGGCCGGCAGCTGGAATTCGGCGAAGTGCAGCTTGATGAAGTCGGCACCGGCGCGCTGGATGCGCCGCTCCATGCGGCGCTCGCCCTGGCTGTGGGCCAGCATGCTGCCGGCGTCCAGGCGAATGTCGGCGGCCCAGGAGCGTGCCACGGTCAGCGGCCGCGCGGCGGCAGCCTGGCCGACCTTGGCCGCGAGTGCAGATTCGGAGTCTTGGGGCGCCGCCTGAGCCGAGCTCAGAACGGCGAGTGCGCTCAACAGGAGCGCTGCGGTGCTGTGTTGCATGGGAGTCCTCACGGTTGCGACTGGTGCGTGGAAGTGGTGACCGGGCCGGCGCGATGCGGGTCGATGGTGCTGTTTCCGGCCCGGGCGATCATGGCCGCTTCGCTCGGCCGCCGCCATGTGTAAGGTCTGACAGGCCCGATCGCGCCTGGGCCCCACACCGCTCTGCACTGCGCCACGCCTTGAGGGCCTTGCAGCTTTGCCCTGGGGGTGCCTTCAGCGGGCCGCGTTGTCCCCGCCTTTTGTGGATAAGTAGGTGCGCAAACGGCGGGCGACGCGCTCAAGCTATTGATTGCAAAAGCTTGTTTCTGCCTTGCTGCTAAATGAGGCAGGGGCTCAGCGTTCGGCGCCAGGACCTCGGGCAGGGGGCGCAGCCGGTGGCAGGCTGGCACAGTCGGCGACGCCGTAGCGGTCCACCTGCACGCGGTAGCGGGCTTGCGCGGGCCGGCCCTGCCAGTCGGCCAGACTCTGCCGGCAGCTCCAGGCGCGGCCGTCGCTGGCTTGGAGCTGCAGCTCGTAAAAACTTTGGCGCTTGCCCAGGCGTTCTTCACCCAAGCCCTGGCGTTCCGGGTCGCCGGGTCGCAGCACGGGCTGCGGCCACACTGCTGCCGCCGGCGTTTGGCCCTGGCTTTGCGCCACATAGCTGGTGCGCCACTGCGGCGAGCGGTAATGGCAATGTTCGACGGCGCCGCTGCGCTGGCCGCTGGGGTCACTGTCCAGCCAGCGGCGGCTCAGCACCTGGGCGGTTTCGGGCAACTCATCACACCAGCCGCTGCCAGTTTCCAGGGTGCGGCGTTCGACCTCGATTTCCAGCCGCCAGGTCTTGGCCACCTGGTCCACCTGCAGACCTTTGGGGCCGAAGACCCAGAGCGCCAGGCCGGCACAGAGCACCAGGCTGGCTGCGGCGGCCAGGCCACCGAGCCAGCGCCGCAGCGTGGGCGCTCGGGCGTGTGAACGCGGGGGCGATGGCGAGGGTTCGGGCAGGGGCCGGTGCATGGCGGCATTGTCAGGCAGGTGCTGCCTGGGCCCGCTGCAGCTGCCTTGCCTTCAGTCGCGCTGCGGCCCGCCCAGCTGTGTCCAAAGAAAGCGGTACTCCATGGCGGCGATGCGGGCGAACTGTTCGGCGCCGGCCGCGCCGGCATGGCCGCCTTCTGGGTTCTCGAACAACCAGACCTTGGGGATGCCCAGGCTGTGCATGCGCGCCACCATCTTGCGCGCGTGGGCCGGGTGCACGCGATCGTCGCGGGTTGAGGTGCTGAACAGCACCGCCGGGTAGTGCCGCCCTTTCTTGAGCTGGTGGTAGGGTGAGTAGCGGCTCAGGTAGGCCCAGTCCTCGGGCTTGCTCGGGTCGCCATATTCCTCCAGCCAAGAGGCGCCGGCAAAGCGTTGGCTGTAGCGCTGCATATCGAGCAGGGGCACATGGCTGAGCACCGCGCCGAAGAGATCGGGCCGCTGGGTCAGCATCACGCCCATCAGCAGGCCGCCATTGCTATAGCCCTCGATGCCCAAATGTCGCGGCGAAGTGATCTTGCGTCGCACCAGATCCTCGGCCACTGCGATGAAGTCGTCGAAGGCGCGCTGACGGTGCCCGCGCACGGCGGCCTCATGCCAGGCCGGGCCGTACTCGCCGCCGCCGCGGATATTGGCCAGAACGTAGACACCGCCGGCCTCCATCCAGGCCTTGCCATTGCTGGCCGAGTAGAAGGGCCGTTGGCTGGATTCGAAACCGCCGTAGCCGTACATCAGCACGCGGTTGCGGCCGTCGAGCTTGAGGTCTTTGCGCTGAACGATGAAGTAAGGCACGCGCGTGCCGTCCTTGGACACGGCAAAGTGTTGACGCGCCTCCAGGCCGCTGGCGTCGAACAGCGGCGGCAGGGTTTTGAGCGTCGCGCGCGCATCGCTGCCGCCTTCGCCCAGCAGCAGGGAGGGCGGGGTCAGGAAGTCGCTGTAGTGCATCAGGTAGGCATTGCTGCGCTCGCCGTCCAGGGCGCTGAAGCGGGTGCTGCCCAGGCCGGGCAGGCTCAGTTCGCGCGCCTGCCAGCTTCCATCGCTGGCGCTGCGTGTCCACTCGGTCGCCCGGTTGCGCACATGCTCGATGCTGTTGACGATCAGGTGATCGCGCAGCACGGTGTAGCCGCTCAGCGAACGGCTGGCCGTGGGCTCGAAGAGCACGCTGAACGCGGGCCGCCCGGCCTGCAGATCCGCCAAGTCGGCCACCAGCAGGCTGCCCGAGGGCCAGGTCTTGCCCGCCACCGTCCAGGCGCTGCGCAGGCTCACCAGGGCTTGAGTGCCGAGGAAGTCGATGTCGGCATCGTCGGGGATGGCCAGGCGCTGCAGCTGGCCGTCCAGCTTCAGCCAAGTCTCGGTTTTGTAGAAGCTGAGGATGCGGCGGTAGAGCTCGTAGCGCTGGCCCTGGGTGTGGCTGACGCTGGCCGAAACGCCCAGATCCTGTGCTTGCCCCTCGAACACGACCGGTGCCTGCTCCGACGTGCTGCCGCGGCTCCAGCGGCGGACCTGGCGGGCGTAGCCGGAGCGGGTACTGCCGGCTTCGCCCTCGGCACGCGCCAGCAGCAGGGTGTCGGCATCCAGCCAGCTGATGCCTTGCTTGGCCTCGCTGAGTTGGAAGCCTCGGTCCTCGACAAAGCGTTTGCTGCGCAGGTCGAACTCGCGCACCACGGTGGCGTCGCCGCCACCGCGGGTCAGGGTCAGCAAGCAGCGGTCGAAGGCCGGCTCACGACAGACCGGTCCGCCCCAGTTCCAGCGCTCGTTTTCGGCAGCCGCCAGGGCGTCCAGATCCAGCACCGGCTCCCAGTCGGGTTCGGCATGCCGGTAGTCCTCCATCCGGGTGCGGCGCCACAGGCCGCGCGGGTGCTCGGCATCGGTGTGGAAGTTGTAGAGGTGCTCGCCCAGTTGTTGCACTTCGGGGATGTGCTGCCGGGTGTTGAAGATGTCCAGCACCTTTCGGTAGGTGGCCTCATGTGCGGGGTCCTGTGCCCTCAGGGCTTGGGTTCGGGCGTTTTGTGCCGCCACCCAGGCGCTGGTGCGCGGGCTGCGAAGCTCTTCCAGCCAGAGGTAGGGGTCCAGGGCCGCTGGGGCGGTCGCTTTGTTGTTCTTGGGTGCTGCGACCACGCTGCTGCCGCTGGCTGCCGCCGTCAGCAGGGCGATGCCCAGCCACAGGGTGCGGAGCCAGGGGCGGGCACAGGCAGGAGGTGTGGGATGGTTTGGCATGGAGAAAATCGTGGGAAGAAAAAGGTTTATTGAAAGATATCGAAGGAAAATCTTTCGATTTATGGAAATATTCTTTCCTTAATTCGCGATCGAAAGCAATATAGCCTTGACTGCCTGCTGAATCGAAATATTTGCTTCGGTGTTTGCCCGGGCTGTTCTTGATCGCCTGCGGGTGCGGCGCCTTCGGGTTTGCCGCCTCAGGGCAGGGGCATGACGGCCTTCCGGCAGGGCGCTTTGCGTCTATATTTGCGCGCAATCCAAACAGCGAGGGAGGCCTGTGGCTGCGATCTCAAAGAGCAAGCGCGCATTGATCACGGTGGCGGTGGCGGCAGCCTTTGGTGGCAGCCTGTTCGTGGCGCCGCGAGGGCAGAAGCAGGAGGCGCAAGCCCAGTTGGAGGCCGCCGAGCAGGCCGCCGTGGTGCAGCTCAAGGGCCTGATCGCGCTCGATGTGGAGACCTTCTTCAAGGACCCCCGCGTGATCCAGCGTCTGGCTGCGGCACGCTTGCCGGTCAGCGTGTCGCGGGTCGGCAGCCGCGACATGGCGGCCAAACTCGACGGCGCCAGCCGTGACAGTGCGCCCGATTTCTTCTTCCCCTCCGGCGTGGTGGCCGCCAACCAGGTGGTCGACGCCGCCCGCAAGGCCAATTTGCCGGTGGCTCAGGTCGCACCTTTCCATACACCGATGGTGATCGCCTCCTGGGAGCCGGTGGCGCGCATCCTGGTCGCCAACGGTCTGGCCAAACCGCTTTCGCCCAAGGTCTATGGTCTGGACATGGCGGCGCTGACCCAGCTGATGCTGGCCAAGAAAAAGTGGAAGGAGCTCAAGGACGCAGGCGCCTACGAGGTCAGCCGCAGCGTGCTGGTCTCCACCACCGACCTGCGGCGCAGCAACTCCGGCGCCATGTATCTGGCCCTGACCAGCCAGGCCTTGAACGGCGATGTGGTGACGGACCGGCCGACCGCCCGCGCCACCGCCCTCAAGCTGGCCGAGCTGTTCAAGCGCCAGGGCTACCAAGAGAACTACGTCAACGGCAACTTCGACGACTACGTCGCCATCGGCATGGGCAAGACGCCGCTGGCCTTCATCTACGAGAACCAACTCGTCAGCCATGCCTTGGCCAAAAAGGGCGTCAGCGCCGACATGGTGCTGCTCTACCCGCAGCCCACCATCGTCAACAAGGTGGTGTTTGTGTCGCTGAATGAGCGGGCCAAGGCCTTGGGCGAGTTGCTGGCCAGTGATGCAGAGCTGCAGGGCATTGCGGTTGAGTACGGCTTCCGCATCGCCGACACGGCCCGTTTCGTCAAGACCGTGCAGGCCACCGGCCTGGGCGTCGAGCCGCGCCTGACCCAGGTGGTGGACCCGCCGTCTTTTGAATTGATGGCCGAGATGATCGATGTCGTGGCCCAGGAGATGGCGCAATGATCCGCTTGAACACCATGCGTTTGCTGCGAGGGCTGGGCCTGGCGTCCTTGAGTGCGCTCTTGATGGCCACGGCCGGCTGCGGACGCAAGGCGGAGCAGGCGCCGGCTGCCGACACGCCCAAGCTGGAGTCCGCACAGGAGGACTTCACGGTGCTCGCCACCAGCGACCTCAAGGACGTGGAGCCCTTGCAGGAGATGGTGCGCAAGGCCACCGGCG
>Ga0187845_1001379_pt1 | contig 13958 bp, 21 predicted proteins | sample SpaLakP09_SKY_68_FD_134515 | JGI IMG/M metagenome (GOLD analysis project Ga0187845, IMG submission 134515) | Oligotrophic lake water microbial communities from Sparkling Lake, Wisconsin, USA - SP09_SKY_68 | ecosystem: Environmental > Aquatic > Freshwater > Lake | place: USA: Sparkling Lake... | reverse complement strand
TTAAGATAGGGTACGCCTCTGGATTGTCTGAGAGTGTTCGCCACTCTATCTTCTCGGGATTCTTTTCTAAATACTGGATGGCTCTTGGATTGGATGAAAGATAGTCCGTTAGTTTTGACGCGTCAATCCAATCTCTTAGTTTAAACATTTTTTTGTCTATCATAATGAATAAAAAAGGTTGTCAATTTTTATAACGAATTATTCGTAACACCAGGCTTCAAACTTGCCGAAGGCTATTCAAAGCCTATAACGATTATTCGTAACCCCAGGCTTCAAACTTGTCTATGTTGTCAGGATGAAACCTGTTCTGCATTAGTTCCTCTGCAAAGATACCCGTTGTTTCCTTCATTTTCTTGTAGTCATATTCAAAGATTGATGTATTGGATGAAAGCATATTCCAGTACACAAGATTGATGTTTTTTTCAAGAATATGGATCGCGGACGAGTTCTTAGATAGCCACCCCCAGTGAATATGGTGCGGGTTCTTTTCAAGAAGTGGAACTACTCCTGGATTGGTACACATCGTAGACCAGTTAACTTTATCTTGATTTTCTTCAAGTAATTTAATCGCGGCAGGGTTTTCACAAAGACAAAACCAGTTGATTCTGTCTCTGTTTTCTCGGAGCAAAGGAATGGCGGCCGGGTTTCTAGAAAGCAACTGCCAATTGATTCTTTCGGGATTCTCTTGGAGCAAAGGGATCGCGGCGGGGTTTTCGGATAAGTAATACCAGTTGATTCTGTGTTGGTTCTTTTCAAGAAGGTGGATTGCAGACGGATTTTTAGAGAGAGGAGTCCATTGTATTTTGTCTTGGTTTGCTTCAAGAAGTGGCATGGCGTTAGGGTTGCATGAAAGATTATACCAATCTATCCTTTCTGGGAACCTTTGGAGGATGTGGATGGCGTTTGGATTTAAAGATAATTGAAACCAGTCTACCTTATCTAGATTTTCTTCTATCACGTGTATGGCCGCGGGGTTTTCAGATAAGTAATACCAGCAATACTCATTTTTAATCCAATCCTTGCGTTTTAACATTTTATTAAAAAACAAGTTATAAATGTAAGAGATTCAATTTTGTTAAGCGTTAGAACCGTCTCAAAAGCTCCCAGGATTGTTTAAAAGCCCCCAGGCTTCAAACTTGCCGAAGGCTTGTTTAAAAGCCCCCAGGCTTCAAACTTGCCGAAGGCTTGTTTAAAAGCCCCCAGGCTTCAAACTTGCGTATGTTGTCAGGATGAAAACGATTGGCCATGAGTTCCTCTGTAAACGGACGCTTCATTCTCTCGTAATCGTACTCAAAGATTTCGGGATTGGCCGAGAAATAGGGCCAGAAAATCTTGTCCTGATTGGCTTCAAGTAGTTTAATGGCCGCAGGGTTCTTGCACAAATAAGGCCAGCAGATTTTGTCTTGGTTTGCTTCAAGTAACTCCATTGCTCCAGGGTTCTCAGATAGTTCCGTCCATTTAATTTTGTGTGGATTTTTGGTTAAAAGATGGATCGCTGCGGGGTTTTTTGAAAGTTGTCTCCAATTTATGTTGTCTGGATTTGCTTCCAGTAAATGGATGGCTGCGGGGTTTGTGGAAAGACAAAACCAATTGATTCTCTCTGGGTTCGCTTCAAGAAGGTGGATGGCTGCGGGATTGGCGGAAAGTTGATTCCATCTGTAATCATCGGGCTTTACGAGATGAATCGCTTCTGGATTGCTGCATATATAATTTAAACTGTTTTGGACACTTAATTTATTACGCTCAATCATCCCGACTGCTCCGGGGTTTTCTGAGACATACGTCCAACTGATCTTGTCCTTGTTCTTTTCAAGAATGTGAATGGCTGCTGGGTTTTGTGAAATTTTCAGCCATTCTATCTTCTCTGGATCGGCTTCAAGAATTTCAATCGCCTTGGCGTGCGAATTTACCTGATACCAGTCCAGCAAGTCGGTGTTGATCCAAGAACGAATTTTGTACATTTTCCTTTTTGTCTTATTAAAAAACGTGTTAAGCAATTCAATTTTATTCTTTTACGAATTTTATTCGTAGCCCCAGGCTTCAAACTTGCCGAAGGCTTGTTAGAATCCCCAAGATTCAAACTTGCCGAAGGCTATTCAAAGCCTATAACGAATATTATTCGTAGCCCCAGGCTTCAAACTTGCCGAAGGCTTGTTAGAATCCCCAAGATTCAAACTTGTCTATGTTGTCAGGATGAAAGCGATTTGCCATCAGTTCCTCTGTAAACGGTCTTGTCATTTTTTCGTAATCATACTCTAGGATGGCTGAGGAGGAAGAGAAATTATCCCAGTCTATCTTGGATTGATTCTTTTCTAAAAGGTCTCCGGCTGCTGGATTGGCGGATAGGTTATTCCAGTTGATTTTATCTTGGTTTTGGGTTAAGAGTGGAATGGCTGCGGGGTTTAGAGAGAGGACAGACCACCGAATCTTTCGTGGGTTCTTCTTGATGATTGAAATGGCTGCGGGGTTCAAGCACAAGGTATTCCAGTCTATCTTGTCTGGATACGCTTCAAGAATCGGAATGGCTGCGGGGTTTTCAGAAAGATTTACCCAATAAATCTTCTCTATGTTTTTACTTAAAATATGGATGGCTGCTGGGTTTGTGGAAAGTTGTTGCCAATTGATTTTCTCTGGATTCGCTTCAAGTAATTTAATGGCTGCTGGATTGGATGAAAGTTGTCCCCAATCCAGTTTGTCTTGATTCTCTTCTAAGATTTGGATGGCTCCTGGGTTGCTAGAAATCCAAAACCAATCAATCCTACCTGGATTCTCTTTAAGCAATTTAATTCCCGCGGGGTTTCTGCATATGTTGATCCAGTCAATTCCGTGTGGTTTTTCTTCTACGATGTGCAATGCTTCGGGATTCAAAGATAATTTAGACCAAAACATCCTTTGCCGGTTCTCCTCAATGAGTTGAATCGCATCTGGGTTGGCCGAAATGTAGTACCAGTTCAGCTTCTTTTTATTAATCCACTTCTTTAGTTTGAACATTTTTTTCGGTCCATTAAAAAAAGAGTTAAGTCATTCAATTTTATTCTTTGCCGAAGGCTATTCAAAGCACCAGGCTTCAAACTTGCCGAAGGCTATTCAAAGCCCCAGGCTTCAAACTTGCCGAAGGCTTAGAAACCTATAACGAATTCATTCGTAACCCCATGCTTCAAATTTGTCTATGTTCTCAGGGTGAAAACGATTTGCCATCAGTTCCTCTGTAAAGGGTCTTGTCATTTTCTTGTAGTCGTACTCTAGGATCGCAGGATTGGATGAAAAGTACTCCCAATCTATTTCATATTTGTTCGCTTCAAGTAAATGAATGGCCGCAGGGTTCTCAGAGAGGCGAACCCAGTCTATCTTCTCCGGATTCTTTTCAAGAATGTCAATGGCCGATGGGTTGTCGGAAAGTTGCGACCAGTTCACTTTGTGAAGATTGGCTTTAAGTAAATGAATGGCTGCTGGGTTGGTTGAAAGGTTGGTCCAATTGATACGATAAGGATATTTTTCTAAAAGATGGATGGCGGATGGATTAAAGGAAAGACCGTGCCAATTGATTTTATCTGGATTTGCTTCAAGTAAGTGAATGGCCGCCGGGTTTTGTGAAAGGTTAAACCAATTCACCTTATCAAGATTCTCTTCAAGCAACGAAATGGCGCCGGGATTGAGAGATAAGTTAACCCAGTTAATCTTTTGCGGATTTTTGGTTAAAAGAGGTATCGCGGATGAGTTAAAGGATAGATAGGTCCAATTTATTTTATCAGGATTCGCAATAAGAATATGAATGGCTTCGGGATTCGCCGAAAGAAGTATACTGTGTTTTACCTTTCCTAAATGTTCTATGCGTGGATTGGAACAAAGCCAGAAAGGATTCAGGTTGTCGGGGTTGATCCAAGAACGAAGTTTGTACATTTTTTTTAAAGCGTTAAGACATTAAAAAAGGTTATAAAGGGATCAATTTTAATACGAAGATTGCGTGAAGTAAGAGGTAAATGCAAATGGTTATGTTGAACCAGTAGTCCTTGTCGTCTGGAACAAAGATGGCTGGATTGAGAGTAAGATAGTACCAATCAATCTTATTTTGGTTTTCCTTGAGTAAATGAATGGCTGCGGGGTTTTGCGAGAGTTTGGACCAATCAATCTTGTCCGGCCTTTCTTGCAAAAGAGAGAGTGCCGATGGATTCTCGCACAAATAAGGCCAGTAGATTTTGTTTTGGTTCGCTTTGAGAAGGTGCATGGCGGCGGGATTCAAAGAGAGATGCGTCCAATCTATCTTTCTAAAGTTTTCTGTAAGAATGTTGATGGCGGCGGGGTTTTGTGATAGGTTTCTCCAGTCTACCTTGTCTAGATTCCTTTCTAGAATGTGAATGGCGGATGTGTTCAAAGACAACGAGTACCAACAAATCTTTTCTGGATTCGCTTCAAGTAAGTGAATGGCTCCGGAGTTCTGAGAGAGCCGTACCCAGTCAATCATCCGTGGGTTTGCTCTGAGAAGGTGCACGGCCGCCGGGTTTTCCGAGAGATTCGTCCAGTCAATCTTTTTGGGATTTGCTTCAAGTAAGTGAATGGCTGCAGGATTGGCCGAGAGACGGCTCCATACAATCTTGATTGGATTTTCTTGAAGTAAATCAATGGCGCGGGGCTCTGTATTCAAATAGAGCCACGCCAACTTTTGCGGGTTGATCCAGTTGCGAAGTTTGTATTGAGTCATTTTGCTTTTGCTTTTCGCTTTTCATTAAAAAACTTATTAGCATTCAATTTTATTCAAAGTCAGTACTATTATGTTTCTAATCTTTTTGTCCTTGCCTATATGAGGTTTAATATTTTTATCAACAATTTTATATTTACCATACCATATGTATTCCTTTGATTTTTTTCTATATACATAAATGTGCTCTGTTTTATTCAAAAAGGGATAATTAAATTTTGGTTCGTTTTCAGTTTGATCTCCATTGTGTCCAAAAAGCGTATATTTGATACAATTCAAATCGCTCAAATCATCATCATAATAATCCGTATCATCTACCGACCTTAGTATGGTAGTTTTTTTATTGACCCTTGGATTTATTCCTGCACCGCTAAAAGGTTTGCACCCCGTAGTCTTTATTATATGTTCTTCCAACGCCTTCCATTTTTGAAATACAATACCCGACATTTTTACAACTCTATCATATCATATCATTTCAATTCAATATTAAAGTAACCGTCTGAAATTGTCGGGGTGATAACAAACTGCAATGAGTTCCTCTTTAAAAGGCCTTACCATGTTCTTGTAATCATATTCAAAGATTGCAGGGTTCTTGGATAGTTCCCACCAGTCTATCTTCTCTTGATTCTGTTCTAAAAGTTGCATTGCAGATGCGTTGGCTGAAAACCATTTCCAGTCTATCTTGTCTTGGTTTTCTTCAAGGAGGGTGATCGCCGCGGGGTTGGAGGAAAGCCATTTCCAGTCTATCTTGTCTTTATTTTTTTGGAGAAGGTGCATACCTTTGGAGTTTTCCGAAAAAGCATACCAGCATATCTTATGTTGGTTCTCACTTAACAAATGGATTGCAGACTCGTTGAGAGATAACCACGTCCAATCAATCTTTGTTGGATTGGCTTCAAGTAATTTAATGGCCGACGGGTTTTTAGATAAAAGATACCAATTAATCTTTTCTGTATTTTCTTGAATCAATTGAATCGCTGCGTCATTTTTAGAAAGCCACTCCCAGTCTATCTTGTCCAGATTTTTTTGGATAAGATGGATCGCGGACTTGTTTGCAGATAGAAATCTCCACCTAATTTTGTCTAGGTTCCTTTCCAAAATCGTAATGGCGTCTGAATTCAAAGAGATAAGGTCCCAATCTATCTTATCAGGGTACCTTTCAAGATATTGTCCCGCCCTTGGGTTTAAGTTGATAGACCTTTTTAGAAGTGAATCGTCAATCCAGTTTAGAAGCTTGAACATTTTTTATCTTATGTATACAATTAAAAAGGATTCAATTAAAGATGGAAGGGTTAGAAGAGAAGTAAATCCAGTTAATACGGTCGGGGTTTTCTTTGAGTAAATGAATGGCTGCGGGGTTTGCTGATAAGTTTTGCCAAAAGATATTTTCGGGGGTTTGAGTCAAGAGAGGGATGGCTGCAGGATTCTGAGACAACTGCGCCCAGTCTATTTTGTCTGGATTCTCCTTTAACAAATGGATTGCGGCTGGGTTTTGCGATAGCCCCGGCCAGTGAATCTTGTCTTGGTTTGCTTCAAGAATGTGGATGGCGGCGGGATTTTGTGAAAGAAGTACCCACGAAATCTTGTCTAGATTCCGTTCAATCAACGGAATGGCTGCCGTGTTCAAGGATATTAATACCCAGTTGATTCTTTGAGGGTTTTGGATGAATAAGTCAATTGCTGCGGGGTTATTTTGTAGTTCAAGGTTTAGAGCCATACTTGCCAGACTGTTACGGAATTCAGTCTTGTCTGACAACAACTGCATTCCTTTCACGTTTTTCGCCAACATTTGAAAGTTTATTTTGTCAGGATTCGCACTGAGAATGTGAATCGCTTCCGGGTTTCCCGATAGATTGTACCAATCAATCTTTTCGGGATGTTGTTCCAGATACCGTATTGCATTTGGGTTGGCAGAAAGAGTTGCTTGCAGTTTTGTTTCGTCAATCCAGTTTAGAAGAGCCATATTGTCAAAAAAAGATTAATATGATTCATCACGTTCAATTTTAAAAGCCTATAACGAATCTTATTCGTAACCCCAGGCTTCAAACTTGTCAAGGTTGTTAGGATGGAAACGGTTCGCCATGAGTTCTTCAAAGAACACCCCTGTTTGTTTCATAGATTCGTAGTCGTACTCAAAGATCTCGTAGTTTTCTGAAAGTATTCGCCAGTCTATCTTGTCTTGGTTTGCTTCTAGAATATGGATCGCGGCAGGGTTCTTACATAGATAGTCCCAGTCTACCTTATCTAGATTATTTTGTAAGAGGTGCAGGGCTGCGGGATTCTGAGACAATGCCATCCAATCTATCTTCTCTGGATTTGCTTCAAGTATTTTAATTGCAGCGGGGTTCATAGAAAGCGCAAACCAATCCACCTTATCTAGATTATTTTGTAAGAGGTGGAGAGCTGCAGGATTCCGAGACAGAGAAAACCAATCTACTTTATTTAGATTATTTTGTAAGAGGTGGATGGCTCCCGTGTTGTCGGATAAACAATGCCAGAATATCTTTGTGGGGTTTGCCTGTAAAAGATGGATGGCTGCAGGGTTTTTAGAAAGAACATCCCACTCTATCTTCTCTGGATTTGCTTCAAGGAGGGCGATGGCAGCAGGGTTTTCGGATAACCAAAACCAATTAATTTTGTCTAGATTTTTTTGAATGATATGAATGGCTTCGGGGTTCAAAGGAAGGGTGTTCCAACTGATGAGGTCGGGATGTTTTTCTAAATAGTTGACGGCTCTCGCATTAATACAAAGATAATTATCAGATAGTTTTTCGGATGGGATCCAGTTGCGAAGTTTGTACATTTTTAAAGATTGGATATATATAATCATTATTCAATTTTACGTGTTTGTTCGTACAATTAAACAACTCGTGTAATTCCTTTCGGCAATCAGTCTTTACCATAAAACAGTTTTTAAAATCGTTTCGTACCTTTTCGCATTCCATTATATATATATGTTATTATCTTTTATATCTTATTCAAGAAGTGCTAACACCTCAGATATGTTACATATAAATTCTCGCTCTTGATTGATTCCATTATATAAAATTGATTAAAAAAATTACTTTTAATTATATAACAAAATGGCTTACTTGTGTGTTTTCACGGATCCAGACAACGCGATCAGTTTTGATGTTGCGGAAAGCGTTCCGGGCGATAATCCGGACAAGTATCTTGAGTTTGCAAAATACGTTACGAACCCTTTTGAGAAGGCGGCAATTCTACAGTCTTTGTCTCCGCTTTCCTTATCTGATTACTACATGATCTTTTCTTTAATGGACGGCCAACTGTGGACGCCGTTGACTCAAGAGACTGTCAGTGAGAATTTGGTTATCATTCAAGACTATATAAACAATATGATTATTGACAATTTGACCATTGACACGATTGAGGAGGAACCTGAAATCAGTGATCCGGACTAAAAAATTGAATACGTTTCTAATACTTATTTTTTAATTAAAAAGATGTCTGCTGATATGAACTACCGTCAAGTAAAGCGCGTTTCGTTTACACCTATCAAGCCTCCCAAGTTGGAGTGTCTGCTCATTTACCAGTTGAGACAAAAGTGTCTTGACTTGCCTGAGGATCCTAGTTGCGGTGGGTACGTGTTTGAAGATTGGACTTTGTATGAACTCATGACTACCCCCTTGCAACCTTATAAGCGTCTAACAAAGGTATAACCTCTTTTTTATTAAAAATATCTGTTAACTCTTTCGCTTTCTGTCGCTAACCGCTTTCTGTCGCTAACCGCTTTCTGTCGCTAACCGCTTTAACCAGGTCTGTCGCTAGCCGCTTCTCGCTTGCTGAAAGATAGGTAACCCTTGAAAGAAACTTGCCAACACCATCATTCTATCAACATCATTATTATCTACCAATGAAATAAAGTCATTTTGATTCATTAGTCCCAAAGAAACAAAGTCAATCTCTTCCTCTTTAAACAATTGAAAGTAATGTTGCAGTCCCATCATCTTTAGACTTTTAAACATTCCCGTTTTAATTGGATTGCCGTTTCGGTCGTGAGTCGGGTTACCTGTATAGACGCGCAAATTGGTCGTTGCTGTAATGAGATCCATCTTTTATAACATTCTATAAGTATTTTATTATCTATCAATTTTATTGAATCAAAGTTTAATTATTATCATTTATAAAAAAATGTCATTTCAGTGCAGTCCTTTTCCATTACCCGGTGAACGCGTGGATAAAACAAACGTTACGCCTGGCAAAGTCATAGTTTATGGTGTTAAACCTAATCCTAATGACAAATATAGATATGATGTTGATGGTGAAATTGTAAAATACGGTATTATTACAGGTTCTACTGGTACGGGGGTAAATATTGAACATTTGAAACGTGCCTATAACAAAGAAGACGATTCTTACATTTTATATAAGAGTGAAAGCGACGAGACTAATAAACACAAAATTTTCAAGCGGGATATACGATATGTTTCTAATGCAATATCTTTTTAATCTATATATGCTTGTCCCGCTTCGTTATGTTCCCAAAGGATTATCCAGAAAAGATAAAAAGAAACAAGTGCGTGAACTCTTAAAGTCAAGACAAATGTATAAAAAAGGTAAATACTATACACGTAAAAAGGTTGGTTATCCTGTGGTAAAATCAAAACACTTGGCAAACGTGCGAAGAATCTACGGACAAGACGTGTCTCTTGATATGAAGATTGGATGTACTAAGCGTACTTTAGAAAAGATTGTAAGTAAAGGTGAGGGCGCGTATTATTCCTCTGGTTCGCGTCCCAATCAAACACCTCAGTCGTGGGGGATGGCCCGACTGGCTAGCGCCGTGACGGGTGGGAAGGCGGCGGCGGTGGACTACGGGATTCTTGAGAAGGGCTGCGATCATCATAGCAAGCCCTTTAGGCTGGCTGCGAAGGCGAGACAAAAGAAATATTATAAAACAAAAAAGGTATTGGTTTAAACAATAACACACGCTTCTTTGGTTCCATACGTGTATACCCTTGTAGGATTGTATTTTTTTAAAGGAAGAAAATTACTGCTTAATGGACGAAAATCTCCTGTTTGTATATTTGTATTATCGTCATGCTGATGACAGCAATTTACAATTAATATAAATTTAAAACAATTGTTGTTAACAAGATAATCCAAAAAGGTATATATATCCTGTGTTGTCCAATGCTGTAATACATCCTTTAGTATACACATATCAGCCTTTATAATTTCCTCTTTTTGATTACAAAAATCCAAGTGTTTAAACGTATACTTTGGATGGGTCTGTGTATTATAGTCTACTATCTTTTTATATACATCATATCCTGTATATGAAATATCCAAATCATCGTATATCAACCTTCCACATTTAAAATCTCCACAACCTAAATCAACAATGGATTTAACCTTATTTTTTTTAATAACCTCCTTCAAAAAAGGTATATAAGTATTCTTATTATAATCTACTGCACTACCGCCTCCACTGCTGCCTGCATATTCTCTTTCTCCGTTATCACCCCAAATCTTTTCTTCATAAACATTTGTAAATGCTTCCTCCATTCTACGTAATCATAGAATGACTTTAAATTAAAAATTAACATTTACATAACACACAGTCTTCCATGTCTGGTGAAAACTTGTAGTTACCACACGTTTTACAGAAACAAATATAAATCAAAGTAAACTTGTAATGAAACAAATAGTAGTAATTGTTGTATGAATTATATGCATTTACATGCCTTGCGTTAGTAATGCAATAGTGTACTCTTTTATTTCTTTCTCTTACCGCAACTTGCTCTGGAGTAAAATACAAATATTCCATTAAATGTTTAATTAATTCATCTGGTAGATTTATCTGTAGTATTGCCACGCGGCGGTTCATTGTTTGAGGCCTTGGTTCAGCCATGTACTCTAGAATCTTGCCGCGCCTCAATTACTTAAAAGTTACATTCAATTTTACGCACCCTAGCATTCCCCCTCCCGATCAAATACTTATTAAGAAATGGGTGGGAAAATCCAGAAACGAGTATAAAGAATTGTCTCTACTTTATTTAATGTTCACCGACTGGAGTTTCGCGCAACTGGGGGCCTATCTGGACGAGATCAGCCGCAGCTTGGTGGACTGGTTTCGGGGCAAGATTGACAACATAAAAAAACTGCGTTAGATACCTTTGGTTAAACCTGCGGTTAGATACCTTTGGTCAAGGCGACCCACCGTCTATCTTCTTTGTTAGATATTTTGTGAATCTTGCGATATTCAATACGCTTGCGGAGACGTTCCGTGTCTTCTGCCTTCCATCGTTCTTCGCGCTGCCTGTTCTTGAGGATGGCGCGTAAGATTTGTTCGGATGGAACGTTTTGGTCCACGTTGAATTCTCGTCGCATGCGTTTTCGTTTCATCTCGCGCGCCAAATCGTTTAACAACCAGCGTTCTTCCATTTCTTACATTTTGAAATACTTAAAAGTATCTATCAATTTTTTAAAATTGAAAACAAAGAAATTCCTTGTAAGTAATTCAAAATGTAAATCATGCGCGCAGATAACTTTTACCCCACGCAGTCTGTTGACTTTGATATCTTCCCCAGCCAGGACCATTTTGGTGAGGAAATTTCAAAAATATTTTTAGATAGATCCATGCTTTCTATCTTGGCGCTTGCTCTGACACAGTCCGGTAAAACGGGTTCTATGTTGGGGGTCATCAAGCATTGTTTGGCGACACCGTCTCTCGCCCTGCCACTTTCAAATATATTTATAATAACTGGTTATTCATCTGTGCAATGGGCCGACCAAACCCGCGACCGGTTTCCGCCCGAGATGACCGACCAAATTTTCCATCGTAATCAGCTCGCCGCTTTTGTCAAGCGAGTACAGGGTAAAACTAATGTTCTTATTATTATTGATGAGGTTCAGATTGCTTTTGGTGAGGACCAATCTGTTCATAATGCGTTTAAACAGGCTTGTATCATGGACAAGGAGGACCTATACAAAAAAGATGTTAAGATTGTTCAGTTCACCGCCACGCCCCGTAACACCGAGCCGTTCAAGTCCTCCTCCTTCTCCAAGATTATCTTTATGATGCCGCCGCCAGGCTACATCTCCGTCTTCCAACTTCTTGAGACAAACCGCGTACGTGTCTATAAAGACCTGGTTGGTGTTTTGGAAAATCAAGATTACACCAATGTCAACTGGAAGGATCCCAAGACTTCTGTTCCCGTTAACCCTGCCGTGTATGAAAATATTAAAGAAATTGCTGAATATATGGACGAACCCAAGTACCATATCATTAGGACAGGCCGCACCTATTTACACGATGTTACTATTCTAAATTTTATGAAAGTTTTCCCAGATTGCAAGTGTGTCTCGGAAATGGATACCGACCTAGACATCCTTCTTACCAAACCCGAGGTCCATACCTTTATCTTTATCAAGGACAAACTCCGCTGTGCCAAGACGCTTCACAAGGATCATTTGGGAGTATTGTATGACCGCAAAACAAAGCGAGCCTTTATGAATTCTGTCATTCAGGGACTTGCTGGCAGGTTGACCGGTTATCATACAAACCAAAACTCCGTTGTGTTTACAAACCCGGTTATGATTCGCAAGTATCACTACCACTGGACGACACAATTTGAAGGTTTCAAAATCAAATCAATATTTATTGGACAGTAAGTTTTTTAATACTCTGCAATCTACTCTGCAATCTACTCTGCAATCTACTCTGTAATCTACTCTGCAATCTACTCTGCAATCTACTCTGTAATCTACTCTGCAATCTACTCTGCAATCTACTCTGCAATCTACTTCCCGTAGTTGCTGGCCTTTTGCTGTCCCTTCTTTATATCACACTATTACCGGGCCAGTTTTTCCGACTCATTTCTGGATTTTCCTACCCATTTCTTAAGTATTTTAATTCCCATTAAAAAGGGTTAGATTTTAAAGGTAACTTCGCCATTATTAACCTTTATATTAAAGTGCTTAACGATGATTGAAAAGTCCTCCTCTTCTGCAGACTCCGGTAACAATCCGTACATGATTAGTATTCCGTTATGATTAAAGGTATTCTTGTTTATCCTTTCTCCTTTTGCTTCTTGCAGTTCTTTTCTATTTTTATCTTTATTTTCTGTGTAATCCTTTTTGTACATACTTATAAAGATATTCCTTTTTTCTTTATCCTTGAAGTACTCCCTTGTCTCGTCTTCATCCTCCGACTCGTCGGTCTCATCGTCGGGATAAAGAACAATGGATCTCTCTCTTATATCTTTTAGTCGTTGAGACAAATCTATATTCAACCTCGTTATCGTATCAAACAATTCTTTCAATTTACGGGTTTTTAATCCCTTCTCTACTCGCTGTGTTTTTAAACAATCATTCTGTATTATTTGTATCAGTTCGGCGCGAATAGGTTTCCTTGACATTTTTTTAAATAACTTGAAACAATAAACTACACGTCAATTTTAATATACCCTGCAATCTATACTCTATCTACTCTGTAATCTACTGTGTAATCTACTCTGTAATCTACTCTGTAATCTACTCTGTAATCTACTCTGTAATCTACTGTGTAATCTACTTCCCGTAGTTGCCGGCATTTTACGGGGCTATTTTTTCCGACTCATTTATGGATTTTCCTACCCATTTCTTAAAGGAAATATCCGTTAAGTTTTTTAAATTAAAATTGAATCTTTCTCTTCGCCTTTTTCTTTTTTTAAAATGGCTATCAACTTCTTCTCCGGTAAAAAAGACTTCCGATCTCTCAGCAACTTCTGGGAATATGACGTCGTCATTGACGGGCGCGTTTATCCTTCCGGCGAGCACGCCTTTCACGGCGAAAAATTCATTCGTCTCGCCCTTCTTATTGACGACCAAGATCGCGCTGCTCGTATGATGGATTATGGCGCCACCTTCTTGAAACCTATCAGACGCCCGCGCTTGCCAAGAAAATGGGCGGCAAAAAAGGATTTGCTTTAAAAGATTATGAAATTAATCAATGGGCTAGAATCTCCCTTGATGTTCAACGGGACATCTCTCGGTTCAAGTTTGACAACTATCAACAAGTCAGGCAAGACCTACTTCTAAAGGTAAGATCCTTATCCACCCCGCATTGCGCTGCTCCAAGAAATGTTTCTGGGAAGGCAAGTTCGTTGACGGCGCCGTTGTCGGCGCTAATCACCTCGGTCTTATCTGGATGCAGTTGCGTGATTCTAATCTATAAGTCTTTTAATACCTACTATAAGTTTTTTAAATACCAGGTAATCTACTATAAGTTTTTTAAATACAAGGTAATCTACACGAC
>Ga0187845_1001378_pt1 | contig 13974 bp, 13 predicted proteins | sample SpaLakP09_SKY_68_FD_134515 | JGI IMG/M metagenome (GOLD analysis project Ga0187845, IMG submission 134515) | Oligotrophic lake water microbial communities from Sparkling Lake, Wisconsin, USA - SP09_SKY_68 | ecosystem: Environmental > Aquatic > Freshwater > Lake | place: USA: Sparkling Lake... | reverse complement strand
TGGTGCTGCTGGTGAACGAGATTGCGCGCTTGCTGTCGCAGGTGCTGACCGAGTTCCACGGCATGCCCAAGCGTTTGCAGGGGCTGCCGGCTGCCGTGGCTAGCGATATGCAGGCGCAGTTGCAGGGGCTGGTGAACAAGCGCTTCCTGATGGATAACGAGTATAGCCAGCTGGCGCATTTCCCGCGCTATCTGAAGGCGATGAATGTGCGTCTGGAAAAGCTGCGCGGCGACCCTGCGCGCGACGCCAAGCAGATGGCGGAATGGCAGCAGGCGGCGCAGCTGTACCAGCGTGTAGCGCGCGATAAATCGGCAGGGCGGAATACCGACCCCAAACTGGTGGAGTTCCGCTGGATGCTGGAAGAACTGCGCGTTTCGCTGTTTGCACAGGAGTTGCGCACGCCCATGCCGGTATCGGTCAAGCGTCTGCAGAAAGTGTGGGAGTCGATGCAGCGTTAAGGCTGCAAGCGCCGGCCCACAGCATAGCGGCGGGTTGGTGCGGGAGCGAAAACAGCGCTACGGTTTCGAGCCGTTGGCGCTGTTTTTTTGCGTTTGCTATATGACGGAACTGTCAGAGCAGGAAGGCCAGCACGGCTACTGCTGTTGGCGCCAGTGCTCCCAGTAGCAGCCCGATGGCGCCGATAGACGCATCGCGGAAGCCATGGCGCAGCAGCGCAGCACCAGCCGGATTGGGCGCATTGGCGATCACTGTCAGGCCGCCTCCGGCCACGGCGCCGGCCACCAGCATGTATTGCGACTGCGGGCTGATGCCCTGTATCAGCGAACCGAGGTAGGTGAGCGCCGCGTTGTCGGTAATCGCCGTCAGCCCCAGTGCGCTGAAGAACAGCGCCGTGGGCGCCAGACTTTCCACGATAGGCTGCAGCCACCATTGCTGCATCCCGCCCAGCACCACCAGACCGGCCAGGAAGAATCCCACCAGCAGGCCTTCCTTGATGATGAGCGGTTGCTGGTAGCGCTGGTAGGCAATGGTAAAGCCGAGGAAGCATGAACAGGCCGAGGAACAGCACCGGATGGTGGCTGAACACCACCACCAGCGCCAGAAACGCCAGATGCACGGCACTGACCAGCAGCGGCACCGGTGCGCTGTCGCTGTCGCTATTGGTGTGCGGGCGCAGGTGGCGCGCCAGCACGGCGGTGATGACCGTGGCGTTGAACAGCACGGCCAGCGCTGCGCGCCAGCCGAAATGCTGGGCCATGTAGGCGCTATCCCAGTGCCATGTGCTGGCCACCATCAGTACCGGCGGGGCGGCGTAGGCGGTTAGCGTGCCGCCTATCGAGAAGTTCACGAACAGCACACCCAGCGCGCCGTATTTGAGCCATTCCGGCATCTCGTCGCGGAACACCAGCGGCGCCAGCATCAGCGCGGCCAGCGTCATGGCGGCGGGCTCGGTAATCAGTGAGCCGCTGAGCGGCACCAGCGCCATGCCGAACCAGACCAGCGCCAGCTCGGTGCGCATGGGCAGCCGCCGCGCCAGACCACCGAGCAGGCTTTGCACCACAGCCAGCACGGGGCGCGAGGCGGCCACCACCATCACGCTGAACACGAACAGCGGTTCGGTGTACTGGCGCGACTCGGCGTAGGTAATGGCACTGGCGCCACCGCCCACCACGGCCATGCTGATGATCAGCACGATGGCCCAGAAGCCGAATACCACCTCCACTTCGCCCAGCAGATGGAACAGGCCCGCGTGGCGCGGATGGCGGTGAGCCAGCTGTTCGATGGATTTGGCGGCAAAAGTATGCAGCAGTGCCAGACCAAACAGGATGGCGCCCAGCAGTTGTACAGTTTGCAAAGTTGATCCTTGTCGAAAAATATAAATGGCTAGATAGGCATGTTACAGCAAGCCGCGTACGCTTCAATGGAACGCCGCTCCGGATGGTGTATCTTAGTTTGAATTGAAACCTAAGTGGCGGGCGGTCATGGATGTTAAGAGCTATGAAGATCGGGAAGAGGCGCTGGCTTTACTTAAAGTGCTAACGATGGGGAATCATGAAATCGATCAGGGTAAGTTTCGCGATGCCGAAGAGGTGTTTGCCGAACTAGATGGGGATGATGTCTGTGTCATCGGTTTTTTTCCCAGTTTGACAAAGCATCATTTAAATGAAGACTTTGCTGACTCGGCGACTAGTGCGCGTCACCTAGCGGTTGCGACTGCGCCACTGACCTATCAGCAAGTAACACAGGGAAAGCCACTACCAGAGAAAGAATAGATTATAATACTGTATGTTTATCCAGTATTATGGAGTGTCTGGAGCTAAGCGGATACCCATTATGCATATACAGTATTTCGCTTCGCTATTCCTTGCCCATGAGCCGCTTCGCATCACTTGTCGCGCCGGAAACACTCCATCCATCGCTCTGGCTGGCGTCACAACTGGCGCGCAGCAGCGGGCGCTGCATCGACACCGGCTTTGCCGCCCTGTCCAGCCAGCTACCCGGTGGCGGCTGGCCGCAGGGTGTGCTGATCGACCTGTTGCTGCAACAGCACGGCATAGGCGAATTGCGCCTGCTGCGGCCCGCTTTGCAGGCGCTGGGGCGGCGCCCCATCGTACTGCTGCAGCCGCCCCATGCCCCGCAGGCGCTGGCACTGGCGGCGCTGGGGCTGGAGCCGTCGCAGCTGGTGTGGATACGCAGCGGCGCGCGCAGTGCCGATGCCCTGTGGGCGGCCGAGCAGGTGCTGCGCAGCGGCTGCTGTGGCGCGCTGCTGCTGTGGCAGAACCATACGCGCGGCGAAACCCTGCGCCGCTTGCATCTGGCCGCGCAGACCGGCGATACGCTGTTCTGCCTGCTCAGGCCGCTGGCGGCGGCGCAGGATGCTTCGCCGGCACCGCTCAGGCTGGCGCTGCACACGGCGCCGGGCGGAATCGACATCGGCTTCGTCAAACGACGAGGGCCGCAACGTGATGTTCCGCTGTTTTTACCCCTGACACCTACTTTGTTTCAACGCCATGCGTCTCTGGATCGCTCTACACCTGCCGCGCTTGCCACTCGAAGTCTTCTGTCCGCGCTGGTCAGCTGACCAATGCACGGTGGTGCTGGAGCAGGAAAGAGTGGTGGCCATGTCGGCGCTGGCGCAGCAGGCCGGGGTGCAGGCGGGTATGCGGCGCGGCGGTGCGCTGATGCTGCTGCCGCACGCCCAGTTCCAGCAGCGCGCAGCGCAACTGGAAGTGGAAGCGCAGCAGGCGGTGGCGCTGGCGCTGCTGCAATTTACTCCGCAACTGGCGCAGGTGGAGGAGGCTACACTGCTGCTCGATGTGGGCGCCAGCTTGCGCCTGTTCGGTGGCCCGCTGGCGCTGTGCCGGCGGGTGCGTGCCAGCCTGCGTGCACTAGGCTTCAGCGCCACGCTGGGCTGTGCGCCGACGGCGCGCGGGGCCTGGCTGCTGGCGCGCAGCGGCGGTGGACGGGCGCTGAAAATGGCCACCTTGCTGCGCCGGAGCGATGGCCTGCATGTGAGCGTGCTGCCGCCAGCGCGGCCTTATCTGGCATGGCTGGAAGGCATAGGCTGTATGACGCTGGGGCAGTTGCGCCAGCTGCCGCGCCCCGGCCTGCAGCGCCGCTGCGGCCGCGCCTTGCTCGATATGCTAGATGATGCGGGCGGCATGCGTCCCGAGCTCTACCAGTGGCTGCAGCCGCCGGCCAGCTTCCGCGCCCGCATCGAACTGTTCGACCGGGTGGAGCAGACTTCAGCCCTGCTGTTCGGCGTGCAGCGCCTGCTGCAGCAGCTGACGGGCTGGCTGACGGCGCACCAGTTTGCCGTGGAGCGCGTGCGCCTGCTGCTGGAACATGAACGGGGCCGGCAGGCGGGGCCGCCGACGGTGATCGAGATTGTGCTGGCCGAACCCACGTGGCGCGATGCACACCTGCTGCGGCTGCTGAAAGAGCGGCTGGGGCGGCAGGAACTCGATGCGCCCGTGATCGGCCTGTGTCTGGAAGCGTCGCAGGTGCAGCCTATGGCGCCGCCCAGCGATGCGCTGTTCCCCGAGCCGGGCGGCAGCAAGGAGGACTGGCAGCGTTTACTGGAAGTGCTGACGGCGCGGCTGGGCGCGGAGAATGTGCTGCAGGCGGCGCCGCTGGCCGATTACCGGCCCGAGCATGCCAACCAGTGGGTGAGCGTGCAGCAGAAAATCCGTGCGCCGGCAGCGCGTGCGCAGCTGCCGCCCGATCTACCGGCCTTGCCGCGTCCCGCATGGCTGCTGGCGCAGCCGATTGCGCTGCTGATGCGCGAACACCGGCCTTACTATGGCTCGCCGCTGAAAATCATTTCAGCGGGCGAGCGGATAGAAGCAGGCTGGTGGCAGTCTTTGCAGACGCGCGATTATTTTATGGCGGAAGGGGCGGACCACGCCCATTACTGGCTATACCGCGAACGTCCCAGCGGCGGTGATCCGGCCGAGGCGCGCTGGTATCTGCACGGGTTTTTCGCCTGAGCGATGGCCGGCACGGCTGAGCCATGCGCCTCGGCCGTGCTGGCAGGGCAGGGGATCAGTCGCCGTATTCTTCGGACAGGTCTTTCCAGCCTTTGCTGGCAGCGAAAGCATTGAAAGCATCGGGCGCTTCCAGTACCAGCAGGCGATTTTCCTGTAGTACGCTGTCGCCCGCCTGCACGCTGGGGCCGTTGTAGCCGAGCTTGCGCAGCTGGGCCTGCACGGCACCGATCAGGCCTGCGTCTTTATGCAGACCGCTGATAGGACCGGCAAAATCGACGTACACGTCGATGGCGCCATAGCCTTCATCGAAAATGCGGATGGCTTTGACTTTGTGGGTACGGCCGCTGCCGTCGATGGCCTCGAAGGGGCCGCTGAGATGGATGTCGGTGTCTTGGTTCATGGCGCCAGCATACACCAGATTGGCGCTGCCTTGCGAGCACACGGCGCTGCAGTCGGCTGGCTGCGTCACAGCCGGCGTGGCAGAGGGCCTGCTACGCCGGCTGTTTGCCATATGCTTATTTCAGCGGCTGCAGGATGGCTTCCAGGCGGTCCGGGGTACCGCTGATGCGTTCCAGACGGGGATACTTGAGGCCCTCGTGGTAGTCGAAGGCATAGGTCTGATACAGATTGCCTTTTTTTACCAGCAGGTTGATCGGGTCTTTGCTGGTCTTGGCGGCCGTAATGGCAGCGCGCAGCACTTCCGGTTTATAGGCGCGGCCATTCACGGCCACCAGCGTGCTACCGCCCGACAAACCGGCCTTGAAGCCCAGACCATCCCACTGGAAGGCTTCCAGCTTGCCTTCGGCGCCCACCGAGAAGCCCAGCGAGTACTGGAAGTTGGCTGATTTGCTCTGCTCTTCCTGCGCTTTCAGGAAATCGGTCGGCTTCTCCGTGTAGACCAGTTTCCAGCCGGCGCGGGCCAGACCGTCCAGCGGCGCGCGCGGGCCATGGCCGTCCAGACGGCTGCGCAGGAAGGTGGCCCAGTCATACGGCTGGACGGCGTTCAGTTCGCGCACCATGTCTTCGAAGGTGTAGTGCTTGGCCACGTTGACGCCATCATCGACGCCAAAGAAGCGGCGGGCGAAATCGTTGAGCGAGCGCTTGTCGCCCGACATTTCGCGGATCAGGGTATCGGCATCCAGCCAGATCAGCTCACCTTCCGAGTAGTAGTCCTCGGCACGCTGCCAGTTGTTCCAGCCTTGCGGACGGCGGCCATTGACGATAGGGTCATTGGTGGTGTCCTGCACGGCGCGCCATTCGCGGCCCTTGACGTTGTCATAGCGGGCGGCGGTTGCGGCCAGCAAATCGCGCGTATGCTCGGTCTTGATCAGGCCGGAGCGGGCCGCCAGCACGGCGCCCCAGTACTGGGTCTGGCCTTCGTACACCCACAGCAGCGAATTCTGCAGCGGAGTATTGAAGTTCGGTACATTCTGGTCAGCCGGGCGGCGGGATTTGCCGTTCCACGAGTGGGTGAATTCATGCGGCAGCAGTTCGCGCCGCGCTTCGTGCTTGGACCAGTCGGTAAAGTAGCCGAGCTTGACGCCGTTTTCGCTGGACTGATGGTGTTCGCGGCCGATGCCGCCGAATTCGTCGCTGATGGCAAACAGGAAATCGTAGTGCTTGTAGTGCTGCGAGTTAAACAGTTTATAGGCTTGCTGGACCATGGCACGGTGCGGCGCGATCTGTTCCGGCGTGGCTTCCAGCTGGTCGGCCGAGTCGGCTACCACGTTCAGGTGCACCGGCACGCGTGCGCCCGGATCGAGGTCGATGCGGCGGAAGTAGCGCCCGGCGAACAGGGGCGAATCCATCATGGCTTCCAGATCGAGCGGCTTGAAGGCGATCTCGTCGCCGCTGCGCTGGGCGGTTTCCAGCGCCGTGCCGTACTGCCAGTCTTTCGGCACCGTCAGGTTGGCCTGCATGGTGATCTTGCGGCTGTCGTAACCGGCCGGGTAAAGGGTAACAGACTGCCACTGCACGCCCAGGATGTCATTGGTCATGGTGGTGCGGCCCTGTGCGGCTTCGGTCGGCGACAGGTATTGGAACTCTACCTCCACGCTGCTGGCGCCCTGCGGCACCTCGATATGGAAGGCATACACGTTGACGGTGTCGCGCACCCAGTCGATCTGCTTGCCGTTGGCGAACACTTTCAGACCGGCGAACTGGCTCAGCGTGCCGCTAGGGCCGTGGTTGCCGACTACCCATTGCGGATACAGCAGGGTGAGCTTGCCGGGCTGGGCCGGAATGCTTTCCCGTACGCGGAATATCTGCTGGGCGGTATTGGTGGCGTCCACTTTCAGCACGATGGTGCCCGGATAGGGCTGGTCGGAAATGCTGCTGGCATGGGCAGGATGGGCGCAGGCGAGCAGGGCAGCGAGGATGGCGCGAGGCAGGAACATGGTCTCAGGTTAAAAAAACGGAAAAACCGAGTGTAGCACGTGGGAAACATAGTCAATGTTGCAAAGCGTATCAGGCGGTGAAATGGGCCCAGGCCCACGGGCAGGAAAATTTTTGGAAAAATCCAAAAATTTTTCAAAAAAAGTGGCCGGCTGGGGATGCTGAGGGCCTTTTTCAAGGCCTTGAAACCGGCTAAAACCATCCTATATCGGAGGCAGTGGTCGCCCAGATGGGGGCCACCTGACCATATCGCTTAACTTGAAAAGGATATCTATCATGCGTAATTTCGACCTGACCCCACTGTATCGTTCCGCTATCGGTTTCGACCGTCTGGCACAAATGCTCAACGACGCGCAACGCGGCGATGCAGGCCCTAGCTATCCCCCATACAACATCGAACTGGTGAGCGACGATCAGTACCGCATCGTCATGGCGCTGGCCGGCTTCAACCGTTCGGAAATCGACATCACCTTTGAGCGTGATTCGCTGCAGGTAGTAGGCCGCAAGGAAAAAGATACTACTTCGCGCACCTATCTGCACCGTGGCATCGCAGCGCGTGATTTCGAGCAGCGCTTCCAGCTGGCCAACCACGTCAAAGTGACCGGTGCCACCTTCGATAACGGCATGCTGACCATCGAACTGGTACGCGAGATTCCGGAAGCCCTCAAGCCACGCAAGATCGTTATCGACGGCGGTCCTAACGTGACGGCGCTGGAGCAGCGTCAGGCTGCTTAATGTAGTCTGTAGTCGCTGAATAGCGGCTAAACTACCGCGCCTACCGCGCCGCGGTAGTCTAGAATTACCCCGACTGGCCGGAGCGTAGTTGAGCTTTCCGGCCAGTTGTGCGTCTGTCTGGCCGGCTGGATTTCTCTGCTGCGGCCAGTGCTGCGTTGGCCTGCGGGCGCGTGGCGAGTGGTATGCCCACGCTCCGGCCAACCTGCAAAAAGTTAAGACGCGTCTAAGTTTGCTGCCGCATATGGCAGTGTTGATCAACCTTCGTTGTCAGCTTAATCGCAACCTTCATTGCAGGAGTTTCACTATGTCTCAATCTACTCTCAAACGTGCAGCCCTGGCAGTGGCCGTCCTGGGCGTGATCGGCGTGGGTGGCGCTGTCGCAGTGCAGCAAGGGAATGCTGTTGCCGCCGCTCCAACCGTTGTGCAGGCCGCGCCCGCTGCGGCGCCGGTAGCCGTGCCGGCACCGAGCATCTCTTTGCCCGATTTCAGCGTGATCGTCGATCACAATGGCCCCGCAGTGGTCAACATCAGCGTCACCGGCAGCACCCGCGCCTCCTACAACGATCAGGCCGGACGCGGCGACCCGTTTGCCGACGATCCCTTCTTCGAATTCTTCCGCCGCTTCCAGATGCCGCAGCAGCGCGGCGGCCAGCGCGTGCCTACCCATGGCATGGGTTCGGGCTTCATCATCAGCAGCGACGGCGTGATACTGACCAATGCCCACGTGGTGCGCGACGCCAGCGAAGTGACGGTCAAGCTGACCGACCGCCGTGAATTCCGCGCCAAGGTGCTGGGCTCCGATCCGAAGAGCGATGTGGCGGTGCTGAAGATCGATGCGAAAAATTTGCCGGTGGTACCGTTGGCGAAATCGAATGATCTCAAGGTAGGCCAGTGGGTGCTGGCGATCGGCTCGCCATTCGGGCTGGAAAATACCGTCACGGCAGGTGTTGTCAGTGCCAAAGGCCGCTCGCTGCCGGACGGGAACGTACCCTTCATTCAGACCGATGTGGCCGTCAATCCTGGCAACTCGGGCGGCCCGCTGTTCAATACCCGCGGCGAAGTGGTCGGCATCAACTCGCAGATCTACAGCCAGACGGGCGGTTATCAGGGCCTGTCGTTCGCCATTCCTATCGATGTGGCCAGCAAGATCAAGGATCAGATTATCTCCACCGGCAAAGTCACCCATGCCAAGCTGGGTGTGACGGTGCAGGAAGTGAATCAGGGCTTTGCCGATTCCTTCAATCTGGCCACGCCGGAAGGCGCGCTGGTCTCGAAAGTGGATAAAGGCGGCCCAGCCGAAAAAGCTGGTTTGAAACCGGGCGATGTGATCCGCACCATCAACGGCCAGAAAATCGTCAGCTCGGGCGACCTGCCAGCCATCGTCAGCCTGGCTACGCCGGGCGACAAAGTGACGCTGGAAGTCTGGCGTCAGGGCAAACTGGAGTCGATCAAGGCGACACTGGGCAATGCCAACGACAAGGCGCAGCTGGCCGATAGCGACCATGAAGATCAGGCCACGGGCAAAGTGCGTCTCGGCCTGTCGCTGCGGCCACTGGAAAATGTCGAGAAACGTCAGTCCGGCATCAGTTCCGGTCTGGTGATCGAAGATGCGCGTGGCGCCGCGGCGGCGGCAGGCGTGCAGCCCGGTGACGTGCTGCTGTCGGTGAACGGCCGTCCGGTACAGAGCGTGGAGCAGGTGCGCGAGGTGGTGGACAAGTCCGGCAAATCGGTGGCATTGCTGATCCAGCGGGGCGACGATAGAATCTTCATTCCGGTGCGTCTCGGTTAATTGGCCGGATTCCGCAGGCCAGGGTCTGGCCGGCAGAACGCGACACAAAAATAGAAAGGAAATAACAAGATGCGACTTCTGCTGGTAGAAGACGATACGATGATCGGCGAAGTAGTGCTCGACCTGCTCAGGGCCGAGCACTACGCGGTAGACTGGGTCAAGGACGGCGCCATGGCCGATACGGCCCTGCAGACCCAAACCTATGATCTGGTGCTGCTCGATCTGGGCCTGCCGCGCAAGGACGGTCTCGAAGTACTGCGTTCCATGCGTGCGCGCAAGGAGCTCACGCCGGTGCTGATCGCCACCGCGCGCGACGCCAAGGAGCAGCGCATCGCCGGCCTGGATGCCGGTGCCGACGACTACGTACTGAAACCCTATGATCTGGACGAACTGCTGGCACGCATCCGTGCGCTGCTGCGCCGTTCGGCTGGCCGTGCCGAGCCGGTGTTCGAGCATGGCAATGTGAGTGTCAATCCGCAGACGCGCGAAGTGCTGGCCGATGGCAAGCAGGTCAACCTGTCGGCGCGCGAATGGGCGGTGCTGGAAGCGCTGATCGCCCGTCCCGGCATTGTGCTGTCGCGCCAGCAGCTGGAAGAGAAGCTGTATAGCTGGAAGGATGAAGTCAACAGCAATGCGGTGGAAGTGTATATCCACGGCCTGCGCAAGAAGCTGGGCGCGGAACTGATACAGAACGTGCGCGGTCTGGGCTATATGGTTCCCAAACTATGAAGAGCATGAAGGTGAAGGTGCGCATGCCGCCGCTGCCCAAGGTGCCGGTGGTAACGCACTCGCTGCGCGGGCGTCTGCTGTGGTTCCTGCTGGCGGCGATTACCATGGCGGCGATCGCGCAGGCCATGGTGGCCTACCGCAGCGCGCTGAATGACGCCGATCAAATTTTCGATTACCACATGCAGCAGATGGCGATGGCATTGCGTTCCAGCGCCACACTGACCAACAAGGCGGCCGATACGGCGACTGATCCGGAAAACGACGATCTGGTGGTGCAGGTCTGGACGCCTGACGGCGCGCAGGTGTTCCGCTCGCTGTCGCGTGCCGCGCTGCCCCAGCGCGCCGTGCTGGGCTTCTCCAACGTGAAGGCGAATAACACCACTTACCGGATTTTCTCGGTGCAGACCAGTAATCAGACGGTGCAGGTGGCGCAGGATATGGCGGTGCGCCAGCGCATGGCCGGCACGCTGGCGCTGCGCACGGTGGGACCGATAGCCGTGATGGCGCCGGTACTGATGCTGGTGGTGTGGTGGGTAGTGAGCGGGTCGCTGGCGCCGGTGTCGCGCGTCAAGCGGCAGGTGGCGGCACGGCAGGCGGATGATCTGTCGCCCGTGTCGGAAAACGATCTGCCTGATGAAGTGCTGCCGCTGGTGCAGGAATTGAATCTGCTGTTTGGCCGTGTGCGTACCGCGTTCGAGGCGCAGCAGCATTTCGTGGCCGACGCTGCGCATGAATTGCGTACGCCGCTGGCGGCGCTGAAACTGCAGGTACTCAGTCTGGAGCGGGCACAGGACGATGCGGCGCGCAGCGTGGCGGTAGCGCGCGTCAGCGCCGGTATCGAACGGGCCACGCGGCTGGTGGAGCAGTTGCTGGTGCTGGCGCGGCAGGAGGGCGCCCAGCAGGAAGTGACGCTGGAACCGGTGAATCTGACCGAACTGGTACGCCGCACGCTGGGCGATATGGCCGGACTGGCGCAGGCGCGCCAGATCGATCTGGGCGTGCACCATGCGGACGAGGCAACGGTGGCGGGGCAGAGCGATGCGCTGCTGATCCTGCTGCGCAATCTGGTGGATAACGCGATCAAATACACCCCCTCCGGCGGTACGGTCGATATCGATCTGCGCCGCACGGAAGGCGTGGCCGGCAAGCCGGGCCGCATACTGCTGTGCGTGGAAGACTCCGGCCCCGGCATCGAGCCGGAGGAGCGCGAACGGGTGTTCAGCCGCTTCTACCGTGTGCCCGGCAGCCCCGCTGGCGGCAGCGGTCTGGGGCTGGCGATTATCCGTTCCATCGCCGAGCGCCATCAGGCTGTGCTGAGCCTCGACAGCTCTGAACGGCTGGGCGGGCTGAAGATCAAGGTCGATTTTCCTGACACCGTGAAGGCCACTCCAGTCTAAAATGCCAGTTTTATCAGGCGTTGGAGCGGTTCATGGAAAAAATCGGCTTTTCGGGCACCTTCGATCCCATCACCAATGGGCATATGTGGGTGATCAACGAAGCCCGTTCGCTGGCGGACGAAGTGGTGGTATTCCTGTCCGAAAATCCGGCCAAGAAGCCCCGGTTCAGCGCCGAAGAACGTAAAAGCATCATTGCCCTTAGCTGCGCCCAGCAGGGCTGGGACAATGTGCAGGTGGTGATCGTCAAGGGCGACTATACGGCGCGCGCGGCTAAAAAACAGGGTGTGCACTGCCTGATCCGTGGTATTCGTACCACGGCCGATTTCGATTATGAGAACCTGATCCAGCAGACCAACGTCGATGTGCTGCAGGGCGCCAAGACCATCTTCGTCATGCCGCCGCGCGACCTCGGCTCTGTCAGCTCCAGCTTCGTCAAGGCGCTGGAAGGGCCGATAGGCTGGAACTGGATCATGAAGAAATTCGTACCCGGCCCAGCCTACCACGCGTGGGTACTGAGCTGGCTGCGGCGCGAGTGGGAAGCCCTGTGGGACTACGAGGCCATTGATGCCACCGCCATCGCCCATGCCGATGAATGGTTTGTGCGCCTGACCGGCGCCACCATGTACGGCGGGCCGCAGCGCCATTATCACAACCTCGACCATCTGGTGCACGGCCTGTGCGAGATCCGCGTCTGGGCTGCCAATACCCGTCCCGATCCGGCCGATGTGGCCATCGTCAAGCAGGCGTTCTGGTTCCATGATGCCGAATATGGCCCGGCCGCCAGCGGCAGCGATATCACCAGCGAAGAAGCCAGCGCGCGTCTGTGGCTGGACTGCCATTTGGGCCAGGAGCGCGAAGATGCGGCAGCGCTGATCCGCGCCACCGACCACTTCCAGGAGGCTCATATCGAGCACCGCCTGAAGGATGTGCTGCTCGGCGTCGATCTGGCCATATTGGGGCAGGACGACGAGGTGTATGGCAACTATGCGCGCGCCATCCGGCAGGAATACGTCCACCTGCCCGATGTGAAATACCGGCAGGAGCGCCGCGCCGCGCTGGCCCACATGTGCGGCAAGGCGGAGGCGGGGCAGCTGTTCGGCAATGCCTATTTTGCCGAACAGTACAACACGCGTGCCATCGAGAATATGCAGCGCGAAATGGCGCAGCTGGCAGGCTAGGCTGGCACTAGCGGGAAGTCTGTACGAATATTGAGGAAAAATTAATTTTTCCATTGTGATAATTGGAGAGCTTTCGCCAGCGAGCGGGTGCTAACATCGCCCCGCTCACTGTACCGACTCCTTTTATCCTGCTGCTTCATGCCCCATCATTTCCAGGCGCGCCCGGTCGGCACGCACATTTCCTCCGGCGCGCTTGCGCCTGCGTCCTTCATTTCTGCGCCCGGCCACTGGATCGCGCTGCTGGCAGCGTATGCCCTGCTGGCGCTGGGCATCATGTGGTGGCGCTGGGGCGGCACGGTCGAAGATTCGCTGCATTATTTTGAGACGGCGCGCTATCTGCGCGGCGAACTGCCGCTGCAAGCGCTGACCGCGCCATTCCCCTACCGTCTGCTGGTGCCTGCGCTGGCGGCCGGCCTGCCGGGCGAGATACGGCAGAACTTCGCCTTGCTCAACTGGGCGCTGATGAGCTGCGCCGCCTGGTTGATGGCGTTGACGGCGGCCCGTCTTGGCTATGCGCGCAAGCACGTGCTGCTGGCTGGCCTGCTGCTCCTGATCTCTGTACCCAGCGTCTGGTATGCACCATATCTGCTGGTGGACCCCGGTTCGATTTGCGCCCGCGCCGCGTTTGTATTGGCGCTGGTATCCGGTATGCCCGGGCTGGCCGCGCTGGCTGGCCTGATAGGTACGGCCGTACGCGAAGAAAATATCGTGCTGCTGGTCTGGCTGGCAGTGTGGCTGCTGTGCACGCGCCGGCGCGCCTTGCCGCTGGCTTTGCTGGCTCTGGCCGCCGCCGCAGGCTGGATGCTGGCGGTGCGCTGGTATTTCATCGTCGGCCTGCCCAGTTATAAATGGGTGCCCAACTGGTGGATGGTGCAGCATGCGCTGACGGACTGGCGTTCGTTGCTGTCGCTGGCGCTGGCGGGCTGTGTGCCGCTGCCGCTGGCAGCGAGCGGCTGGCGCCAGGCGCCGCAGGCCTGCACGGCGCTGAAAAGCCTGCTGCTGCTGATGGTCCTGCCACCGCTGTATGCGGCACTGTGCGTGCGGGTGGATGGCCGCATCATCTGGGGCTTGTATCCTTTTCTGATTCCACTGGCGTTGTCGAGCCGCTGGCTGGGCGGTGGAAAGCCGGCCGCGCAGGCTGGGACGGAATTGTGACGGCGTCTGGCGTCCATCGCCTGCCACCTTTGCTGCAGGCCATGCGGCCGCGCCAGTGGCTGAAAAATCTGCTGGTGTTTGCGCCCATGCTGGCCGGCCATGCGCTGGACACGTCCACGCTGCTGCAGTCGATGCTGGCCTTGCTGGCG
>Ga0187845_1001377_pt1 | contig 13976 bp, 7 predicted proteins | sample SpaLakP09_SKY_68_FD_134515 | JGI IMG/M metagenome (GOLD analysis project Ga0187845, IMG submission 134515) | Oligotrophic lake water microbial communities from Sparkling Lake, Wisconsin, USA - SP09_SKY_68 | ecosystem: Environmental > Aquatic > Freshwater > Lake | place: USA: Sparkling Lake... | reverse complement strand
GCAAGGCGGCCGCCTTGCGCAGCAGCGCGAGGGCAGGCTCCGGGCGCTGGCGGCTCAGCTCGATGTCGGCTTCGGAGACAAGGGAATAGGCCTCCTGCGGGTACTTCTTCTGGCGCTCGCGCAACGCAGCCTGGGCTTCGTCCACACGGCCCTGGCGGATGGCGAGCTGAATCAGCAGGCGCTGGGCGATGACCGAGCCCGGCTCGGCCTCCAGCGCACGCTTGACCTCGCGCTCGGCGCCGGCGTAGTCCTTGTCCACAAAGCGCAGCTGCGCCAGGCCCAGCCAGCCGTGCGCGCGCGCCGGGGCCAGCGCGGTCAGGCGCGAATAGGTCTTGGCAGCCTGGGCCTTGTCGCCGGTGCCGAGCTGCGTTCGCGCCAGGCGCTCCAGCAGGTCGGGATTGGTCGGCTGCGCCGCCGCCGCCTCCTGCGCGGCCTGGGCCGCCGCCGCCGTGTTGCCCAGGCGCAGTTGGTGGTCGATGAGCGCCAGGCGCAGACCCGGCTCGTTGGGTTCCTCGCGCACGGCCGTGTTCAACACCTCCGTCACGCGCTCGATCGGCGCGCGCGTCTGCAGCAGCAGCTCGGCCAGCGCAAGACGGGCCTGTGGCGAGCCCTTCTGGTTGGCGATGAAGCCCTCCAGCCGCTTGATGGCCGCGTCGCCGCGGTTGGCCTGCATGTCGATGGTGACCAGGCCCAGCACGGCGGGCAGGTAGCCGGCGTCGGCCTTCAGCGAATCGTCAAACGCAGCCTGTGCGGCCGGCGTGTCCTTGCGCACGAGGTGGATGCGACCGCGCAGCGCACCCGGTACCGGGCTGTCCTTCATCTTGGGCGCCAGCTTGTCCAGCGCCGTCAGCGCTGCGGGCAAGTCCTGACGGCGCATCAGCGCGTTGACCAACATCAGGTCGAAATTGCTGCCGCTGTCCTTGGCAGCCAGTTCGCGAAGTTGGTTCAGCGCCGCGTCGGCCTTGGCGCGGCCACCGCCACCTGGCAGCGCCGAGTCGCGTGCGATGGCCGTCAGCGCCAGCGCAGCCTGGGTCTTGGCGTCGTCAGGGCGCAGCTTGACGGCGGCGCCGAAGGCCTGGTCGGCGGCCTCAAAGTTGCCCTGCATCAGCTGGGCCTTGCCGGCCAGCAGCAGCGTCTCGGCGTCGGCCTTGCCGCTTTCCAGCGCGGGGCGCAGGGTCTCCAGCGTCTTGGCCGGCGCGCGGCGCTGCAGTTGCAGGCTGGCGAACTGACGGCGCAGTCCCGCGTCCTCCGGCGCGAGCTTGAGGGCCTGGTTCAACAGGTTCTCGGCTTCGGCCAGTTCGCCCAGCTGCTGGTGGGCGCCCGAGGCCACGCGCAGCAGCGGCAGGTAGTTGGGTATGAGCTTGAGCAGCGGCAGCGCCAGCTCGCGCGCCTTGGCCGCATCATTCTTCGCCAGCGCCAGTTGCGCCTGCAGGAAGCGGCCCTGCGGCTTTTTGGCAATCGCCGGTGGCATGCCCTCCACAAGCTTGGCGGCCGCGTCCAATTGCTGGCGGCCGAAGGCCAGCCGCACGAGCAGAGAGCGAGCCTCGTAGTTGTTCGCGTCCAGTTCGAGCACCCGCGCCAGCAGCGGCTCGGCGTCCTCGACCTTGCCGCGCGCCAGCAGCACCTCGGCCTTCAGCTGCAACGCCTTGTGCGCCTTGGGTGTACGCGCCAGCAGCTCGTCCAGCGCTGTCAAAGCCTCGTCGGGGAAGCCGGCGGCGAGCTTGGTACGCGCGTTGACCATGATCGCGCCCTCGGCATCGGGCGTGAGCTGCAGCGCCCGCGCGGCGGCAACCTTGGCCAGCGGCAGATTGCCCTCCACCAGCAGGGCCAACGTCAGATGCTGCTGCAGCGTGGACATGGCCTGCGGGTCGGCCAGGCTCTGGTCGGTGAACTCCCCGATCAACTTGCGCGACTGGCCCGAGTTCAACAGCACCTGCGCGAGCAGCGGCATCAACTCGTCACGCGGTGCACCCATTTCCAGCGCGCGGCGCAGCTCGATCTCTGCACCGGCCATGTCACCCCCCTCCAGCAGCGCCTTGCCCAGCAGATGGCGGCCGGTAGCGTTCTCGGGGTTCTTCTGAAGCAGGTTCTTCAGCTCGATGACGGCCCCCGCCGAATCCTTCTGCTCCAAGCGCTTTTGCGCGGCGGCGAGCAGCTCCTGCTCGGAACGTTGGCCGCAGGCAGCAAGGGCGGCGACCAGCAGGACGGGGGCGAAAAGGCGCGTCTTCATCGTGACTCCGGAAACAGGCGCGCGATTGTGTTCCTAGAATGCGCGGCCCTTCTCAGGGCTGGCCCGAGGGCCGGCAAGATGTCATGAGCACCCCGTCCAGCTTCTGCGCCATCGACTTCGGCACGTCGAATTCCGCGGTCGCCATCCCCGACGCCGCCGGCGCCATGCGCCTCATCGAGCTGGAGCCCGGCCAGCGCACCATGCCGACGGCCGTCTTCTACTTTGCCGAGGGCCGGCACGATGCCGATGGCCCCCCGCGCGCCTTCGGCCGTGCCGCCGTGGCGGCATACGTCGACGGCCATGACGGTCGGCTGATGCGCTCGATGAAGAGCATCCTCGGCTCGCCGCTGATCGAACAGACGACCGACGTCGGCGGCGGCCGCGGCGCCAAGTACTCGGACATCGTCGCCGGCTACCTCAGGCGCCTGCGCCGCCAGGCGGGCGAGCCAACCCAGGCCGTGCTGGGCCGGCCAGTGTTCTTCGTCGATGGCGAACCCGAACGTGACGCCACGGCCCAGTCCCAGCTCGAAGCCTGCGCCCGCGCCGCGGGCTTCCGCGAGGTGCACTTCCAGTACGAGCCCATCGCGGCGGCATTCGACTTCGAACAGCAGGCCACGCGAGAGCAAATCGTGCTGGTCGCCGACATCGGCGGCGGCACGAGCGACTTCTCCATCGTGCGCGTCGGCCCCGAGCGCATGGCCCGACTGGCGCGCCGCGACGACATCCTGGCCAGCCACGGCGTGCACATTGCCGGCACCGACTTCGACCGCCACATCGAGCTGGCCGGCCTGCTGCAGGAGTTTGGCTACCGATCCTTCGGCCCGACCGGTCGCGAGTTGCCCAGCGGCGTCTTCTTCGACCTGGCGACCTGGCACCTCATCAACACCTGCTACGCCCCGCTGCGCGTGGCCGAGTGGCGCAACATGAAAAGCTGGTTCAGCGACGTGCGCCAGCACGCACGGCTGATGACGGTGCTGGAGGAGCGCCTGGGCCACGAACTGGCAGCTCGCGCCGAGGGCGCCAAGATCGCCATCTCCGGCGGCGCCGACACGACAGTGGACCTGAGCCACGTCGAGCCCGGCCTGGTGCTGCCTCTCAGCGAGAAGACCGCCGTCGACGCGCTGCGCGCCGATCTCGACCGCATCATCACCACAGCCCACGAAACCGTGGCGCTGGCCGGCCTGAAGGCAGGCCAGATCGACGCGCTCTATTTCACCGGCGGCTCGACCGGGCTGCGGTTGTTGGTGGACGGCATGGCGGCGGGCTTCCCCGCTGCAGCCCGCGTCACTGGCGACCGCTTTGCGTCGGTCGCGACCGGCCTGGGCCTGCACGCGCAAAGGCTGTTCGGCGGAGCCACACACTGACCAGAGTGGCTGTTAGGCTGCGCGGCTCCGTATTTCCGAGCTGCGCCTCATGCTGAAAGCCCTCACCTGGGCCACCGCCGCCCTGACCGCCACCGCGGTCCACGCTGCTGAACCCACGACCTACCAGCAACCCTCCGCCGAGATCCGCGCGGTGCTGGACGCGCCGGCTCTGCAGGGCCACTCCCTGTCACCTGACCAGCGCACGCTGGCCAGCATCAGCCTGGCGCGCTACCGCAGCGTCGCCGAGCTGGCCCGGCCCATCCTGCGCCTGGCTGGCCGGCGCATCGACGCTGCCGCCAGCAGCCCGCAGCTGACGCTCAACATCGAGGCCATCTCGCTGCGCGAGCTGGCCAACCCGGGCGCCGTCGAGCGCATCGTCAAGCTGCCAGGCGGCGGCACGTTCTCGGCACTGCGCTGGTCGCCGGACAGCCAACACTTCCTGCTGAACCGCCGCACCGCCCACGCCACCGAGCTGTGGGTGGGCGATGTGGCCACGGCACGGATCCACCAGGTCAAAGGCGTCAAGCTCAACACGATCCTGGAAAACTCCGTGGCCTGGGTCGGCGCTGACGAGATCATTGCGCTGACCGTGCCCGACAAGCGCGGCACCGCGCCGGTGTTTGACGCCCCGAGCGGCCCCAGCATCCAGGAGTCGATGGGCCGCAACTCGCCCGAGCGCACGCTGCAAGACCTGCTGCGGATCAGCCAGGACGAGGCGCTGTTCAGCCACTACGCCAGCTCGGCGCTGCGCCGCATCAAGCTGTCCACCGGCGCCTCGCGCGAGATCGGCACGCCCGGCCTGTACGCCGGTATCGAGGTCGTCGGCACCCAGGGCACGCTGCTCACCGAGCGCCTGGTGCCGCCGTTCAGCTACCAGGTCTCCTGGAACGACTTTGCCCGCCAGGTCGAGCTGCACGACTTCAACGGCAAGCTGCTGCGCGACCTGGGCGCCATCAAGCTCAAGGAAGGCGTGCCCGTCGAAGGCGTCATCACCGGCCCGCGCAACTTCTGGAGCTCGCCGCAGGCCGACGGCGCCGTCTACTGGGTCGAGGCCCTCGACGGCGGCGACCAGCGCAACAAGGTGCCGTTCCGCGACCGCCTGATGCGCCTGGACCCGCCCTACCAGGGCGAGGCGCGAGAGGTGCACCGCACGGCCGGGCGCCTGGGCAGCCTGAACTTCGTCGAGGCCGGCTCCCGCGCCGTCGTGTCCGACTTCGACCGCGACCGCCTCTGGATCGCCGCTGACCTGATCGCGCTGGACGGCGCGGCCAAGCCGCAGCGCCTGCAGGACCGCTCCATGCGTGACCGCTACAACGACCCCGGCCAGCCATTGATGCGCGTGCTGCCCAATGGCCGCGCCGTCGTGCGCGTGGACGGCGGCGACCGCCTGCTGTTCGCGGGCGCCGGCGCCAGCAAGGAAGGTGACCTGCCCTTCATCGACAGCTACAGCCTCAAGGAAGGCAAACCCACGCGGCTGTTCCGCTCCGGCACGACGCATTACGAGCGCGCCATCACGCTGCTTCACGACGGCCGACTGCTGACCAGCCGCGAGAGCGCCTCCGAGCCGCCCAACCTGATGTTGCGCAGCGGCGCCGGCTTCGAGCATGTGCAGGCGCTGACGCGCAACGCCGACCCCGCGCCGCAGCTGCGCGCCATCAAGCGCGAGCTGGTCAAGTTCAAGCGCGCCGACGGCGTGGAGCTGTCGTTCTGGATGTACCTGCCGCCCGACTACCAGCCCGGCGAGCGCCGCCCGACGCTGGTCTGGGCCTACCCGCTGGAGTTCACCGACGCGTCCACCGCCGGTCAGGTCAGCGGCTCCAGCAGCCGCTTCGTCCAGCTGGCGGGCACCAGCCCAGTCATGATGGCGCTGGACGGCTACGTCGTGCTGATGGATGCCACCATGCCCGTGGTGGGCGACCCGAAAACCGTCAACGACAGCTTCGTCGAGCAGATCACGGCCAACGCCAAGGCCATCATCGACAAAGCGGCCGAACTGGGCGTCAGCGACCCGCAGCAGATGGTCGTCGGCGGCCACAGTTACGGCGCCTTCATGACGGCCAACCTGCTGGCCCACACCGACCTGTTCAAGGCCGGCATCGCCCGCAGCGGCGCCTACAACCGCACGCTCACGCCGTTCGGCTTCCAGAGCGAACGCCGTACCTACTGGGAGGCGCAGGACGTCTACCTGAAGCTGTCACCCTTCAACTACGCAGACAAGCTCAAGGAGCCGCTGCTGCTGATCCACGGCGAGAGCGACGACAACCCCGGCACCTTCCCCATCCAGACGGCGCGCTTCTACCAGGCGCTGGCTGGCACCGGCGGACAGGTGCGTTATGTGGTGCTGCCGCACGAGTCGCACGGCTACTCGGCGCGCGAATCCATCGGGCACACGTTGTGGGAGATGAGCACCTGGATGCGCCGTCAAACGCGCGACCCACGCGTGCCGCGCTGAACCTCAACGGCGTGGTGGAGGGCCGCGGCGGCGCTGGGCGCCATGCCCAGCGGGCTTGGGCGGTGCCTTCAGCGGCCGCGACACGTCGGCCAGCATCAGCACGGCGCTGACGAGGCCCTCCACCGCCTGCTCCAGATCCACCGGCGGCTCCAGCGACTCGATCTCCTCCAGCAGCGCATCGGCGTCTTCCAGGTCGTCCGGGTCAAGGTGCAGGTACAGCGCCGCCAGCGGCTCCAGCAGCGGCTCCTCGGGCAGCTTCATCAGCGCCGGGTGGGCGTCCAGCGCATGCGCAAAGCCGGCCACCCAGGGCAGCACGGTCTCGCTGGGGCTGGCGTCGTCGTCGAGCTCGAACACCCAGGGGTCGAACCACTGCCGACCGACGATGGCCAGGTTGAGCTCCTTGTGGCGGCGGCGCAGCAACGCAATCAGCTCATCGTTGATGCGCTGTGGCATCGGGCGACCCTCGCTGTCCAGCAGCGGCGGCAGCCAGCGCTCCAAAGGCACGGCCTCGGGCTGCAGCAGCACGCCGCAGAGGTAGCCATCGGCCATGCTGACGTCCAGCGGCTCCAACGGCGCGGGCAGCGCGTCCAGCAGCGCCTGCAGGCGCTCCAGGTCGGCTTCGGAGAGGGCTTCAGCGGCTCGGTTCATTACTCGATTATGAGGAGGCCAGCGTAAATAGTGCCCACCCAGCACGCGACACGCGGCCTACATTGGAACTCCCAACGACGCACTCTACCCAGAGGGCTTGCAGACCCGGCAGCCCGCTGACCGGGTCTTTTTTTGTGCCTGTCGTGGGGGAAGGCGCCTCGCGCTGCGAGTCGCCAACGGCGCTGGCGCGCCTTCGCCGGCCGGTAGCCGGCGCCCCACGCCCGCCCGGGCCGCTGCGCCGCCCGACGCCGGTCTTGTGGTCAGCTCCGAGGCTGAGAGTTTTTCGACCGTGCCCGAAAGGTGCGCATGGGCAAAGGGCTCTCAGCCTCTCAGACCGCCATCCGTTCCGGCGCGACGTAGAAGCGCCGGAACGCCTCGAAGTCCAGCGTGTCGGCCGCCTCGATGCGGGCCTGCTCGGCCAGCGAGTCGGCCGCCATCTTCTCGAAGCGTTGCTGCAGCGCCTCGGGGAACGGCAGGGCCAGCAGCTGGGCGCGGGTGGCGTCGCTCTGGCGGCGGATGAAGCCGACATGGCTGTCGTCAAAGTCCTGGTCCATGACGGCCAGCACGCGCGCCGACGGGCACAACTCGGGCCGCTGCAGCCGCTCGGCCACGCGCATGAGCGCGCTGCGGTAGGCATTGCCGCCGTGGGCGGCATCCAGCGCCTCGGCATGGACCGCACAGCCGGCCAGGATCTCGCTGCCCCAGGCCTGCAGGCTGCGCTCGCCGCCCTGCCAGTGCGCCAGCTTCAGCCCCGGCTCGCGGCCACGCGCGGCCACGAGGTGCTGGTTGTGCGCGTTGGCGGCAATCTCGTCGGGCGTGTCCTTGGGGCTGTCGCTGTGCAGGCAGTGCAGCAGGAAGGCGTCCAGCACGCGGATCGCATCGGCGCCTATGCCGACGGGCTCGAAGGGGTCAAGGTCCATCAGCCGCACCTCGATGTACTCGACGCCACGCTCGCGCAGCGCATGCAGCGGCCGCTCGCCGGAGCGGATCACGCGCTTGGCGCGGATGGTGCTGTAGAACTCGTTCTCGATCTGCAGCAGGCTGGTGGAGAGCTGGTTGTAGTCGCCACCGGGCGTCTGCACGCCGATGGCTTCATAGGCCGGGTAGGGGCGGCTCAACGCATCCTGCAGCGAGGCGGCATAACTCTCAAGGCAGTTGTAGGTCACGGCGATGCTGGACTGCGCGTCGCTCTGGTAGCCCAGGCGCCCCATGCGCAGCGACGTGGCGTGCGGCAGGTAGAGGCTGTGGTCGGACAGGCGCTGCAGGCCGTGCTCGCGGCCGTGCACGAAGCTGTCACACAGGGCCGGGCTGGCGCCGAAGAGGTACAGCAGCAGCCAACCCTCGCGGCGGAAGTTGCGGATGGCGCCGAAGTAGCCGTCGGTGGAAACGCCGGGCAGCGACCAGTTGTAGTGGATGCCCGAGATGGTCTGCATGCGCCGGCCGTAGCGTTGGCCCAGGCCCATCCGGTAGATGCTCTTGGCGCGGCCGACGTTGCTGGAGCCGTAGCGGCCGATGGGAATGGTCTCGTCGGTCGGCAGGCCGCAGGGCATGGAGCTGACCCACAGGCGCTCGTCGACGAGCGCCCGGTAGACGGCCTGGTGGATCTCGGTGAGCGCGCGCAGAACATCTTCCACGCCGGCATGCACGCCGGTGATGAGCTCGACCTGGGACTCGCTGTAGTCGGTGGTGATGTGCGGATGCGTCAGCGCCGAGCCCAGCGCAATGGGGTGCGGCGTCAGCGCCAAGCCGCCGCCGGCCAGGGCGCGCAGGCTTTCCTTCTCGATGCCACGGCGGATGCCGAGCAGAGTCTCTTTGTTGTTCATGGCGTCCTGGGACCGCTAACTGGGCCGGAACGGTATCAGAACGCCGCTACAACTGTCCCGGCGCGTCCATGTCGGCCTGACTGGGCCTCAGGTCATGTTCCCCGGCCTGGATGCCGTCATGGTGGCTGAGGTAGAGCGACACGTCGTAGCGCTCCAGCCAGCCGACGGCGTTGAGGCGGTCCAGCACCGGGCCCTTGAGCTCGGAGAACGCCAGTTTCAGCCCCTCGGCGGCCAGGGCCGCGTGCAGCTCCTGCAGCGCCGTCAGGCCCGACACGTCGATGTGGTTGACGGGCGCCATCAGCAGCAGCACCCGCCTGGGCTCGCCGACGCTGGCGCGGTGCTCGCGCACATGGGCCAGCACCACGTCGACCAGGCCGCGCGCGTTGGTGAACACCAGGCTCTCGTCGATGCGCAGGCCGACGACCTCGGGCTGGCATTCCACCGCGTAGCGCGCCAGGTTGCGGTAGTGCTGGGTACCGGGCAGTCGGCCGATGCGGGCGACGTGGGGCTGGGCGGTGCGCTGGATCAGCAGCGCGACGGAGCCCACGACGCCAATGGCCAGCGCCGCGCCGACGCTCGACAGCAGCACCGTCGCCGTGACGGCCGCCATCAGCAGCCCCTCGGCCCGCGCGTAACGCCAGGCCTCGATGTACGGGCGCAGCGAGAAGCCGCCCAGCACGGCCACGATGATGACGGCGGCCAGCACGGGCTTGGGGCAATGCGCCAGCGGGGCGGCCAGCAGCAGCATGGCCAGGGCCATGAAGGCGGCGACGAAGACCAGCGTCCAGCGGCTTTGCGAGCCCGCTTCGTGTAGCAGGATGCTGCGCGAGAAGCTGCCCGCCACCGGCATGCCGCCGCTGAGCGACGCGATGAGGTTGGCTGCCGCCAGGCCGCGCAGTTCGGCAGCCGGCAGCAGCTTCTCGCCACGGCGCTGCGCCAGGGACTCCGACACGGCGAGGCTGGACACGAAGGCCATCAGCGCGACCAGGGCCGCCGCCGGCAGCAGCTGCAGCCACAGCGCCGCCTCCAGCCGGGGCAGGCCGATCGGCAACGCGAGCGACGGCAGCGCGCCGACCTGAGCCACGCCGTTGGCCGCGGGCGTGAAGGCCGACAACGCCATCGCCGTCACCAGCAGCAGCAACGGCGCCAGGCGCGCGAGCAATCGCGGGCCACGCCGGCGCGACAGCAGCAGCAAGGCCAGCGCCGCCAGCCCCCAGGCCGCGCTGGCCGGACCGATACCGCCATGAACGGCCGACACGGCCAGGTCGGGCAGCGTGAAACCCACCGCCGCGCTGCCCAGCAGCACGGGCAGCTGGCCGGCCGCAATCATCAAGGTGGCGCCGGTCTCGAAGCCGCGCAGAGCCGGCACGGACAGCAGGCTGGACAGTGCGTCCAGCCGCAGCAGCGCCGCTGCCGTCAGCAGCAGGCCCACCTCGGCGGCCAGCACCAGCGCGCCATCCGCCGCAGACACACCCGCCGGCAATCCAGCCAGCGCCTGGGCAATCATCAGCGCCAGCACCGCCACCGGCCCCAGTCCCAGCACCGGGCTGGAGCCTAAAGCCGCGTAGGCCAGCAGCGGCAGCAGGCTGGCGTACAGCCCCACCTGCGGCGGCAGGCCGGCCAGCATCGCGTAGGCCAGGCTCTGCGGGATGAGCAGCACGGCGACGACGGCGGCTGCGATGAGGTCGGCGCGCCAGGTCGTTTTCATGCCTGTTTTCCGTGCACAGGCGAGGCGTTGGAACTGCGGGCCGAGCGCCGGGCTGCCCTGGGCCAGAGCCCCAGGGCCTGTCGTAGGCACCGGCAGTCCGCAGGGACTGCCGGTGTCCGACTCCAGTTCGCCAAGCCGGCCCGCCTTGGGCGATGTGCTTGCCGGTCAATCCGGCAAGCATCGCCGTCCCCCCGGGGGCTGAGGCCGGACACGGCGAGTCCTGTGGACTTGCCGTGCCTGCCGAAGCTCTGCGGCCGCTGGCCGCAGAGCGGTCCTGGCCAAGGTAATCCTTGGACGAGGGGCTCCATTTCTAGCGGTCCACTTTCACGCCAGAGAGTTGAACAACGCGCGCCCACTTGGCGGTCTCGGCGGCGATCAGCGCGGCAAACTCGGCGCCGCTGCTGGCCTGCACCAGCAGGCCGCGCGCCGTCATGCGCTCGCGCACGGCGGGGATGGCGAGCGCGGCAACCGTGTCGCGTTGCAGCCGCGCAAGCTGGTCTGCGGGCTGGTTGCTGGGTGTGAACAGCCCGATCCAGGCGCTGGCTTCGTAGCCCTTCAGCGCGGGGCCGCCGGCCTCTTCTACCGTGGGCAGGTCGGGCAGGCCGGGGCTGCGCCGCGAACTCGTCACGGCCAGCGCCAGCAGCTTGCCGGCGCGGATCTGCGGCAGCGCCGAAGGCAGGGTGTCGAACATCAGGTCCATGTTGCCGGCGATGACGTCCAGCTGCGCCGACGCCGCGCTGCGATAGGGGAAGTGCAGCATGTAGGTCTGCGTCAGGCGCTTGAACAGCTCGCCGGCCAGGTGGGTCGGGTTGCCATTGCCGCTGGAGGCGATGTGCAGGCGACCCGGCTGAAGGGTGGCGGCATGCACGAGGTCGGGCAGGCGGCGCACGCCCAGCGTCTGCGCGACGACGGGGTTCATGACCAGCACCAGCGGCACGGTCGCGACGAAGCCGATGGGCGAGAAATCCTTCACCGCGTCATACGGCAGGCGGCGCGACAGCAGCGGGTTGACGACATGCGTGCCGACGCTGCCCAGCAGCAGCGTGTGGCCGTCGCTGGCGCTGGCGACTTCGGCCGTGCCGATGTTGCCGTCGGCGCCGGGCCGGTTGTCGACAAGGACGGGCTGACCCAGGCTCTTGTGCAGCTCGGTCGCCAGCAGCCGCGCGGCGATGTCACCGGGACCGCCGGCCGGGTAGGGCACGACGATGCGCAGTGGCTTGGCAGGCCAGGCCGCCCCGCCTGGCTGTGCGGATGCGCCGGTGCTGGCCAGCCACAGCAGCAGCGCGCGACGTTGCACCTGAGCGGCACTCACGTCGTGGGGCCTAGCAGCACGTTCAGCCTGACCTGGCCATGCAGACAGGCGGCGTCGAAATCCTGCAGGATGGCGGCCAGCGTGTCGGCGTCGGGCGCCTCGACGGCGGCGATGCCGACGCCGCGGTTGCGGCCCTCCGCCTTGGCCTTGTAGAGCACCATGTCGGCCCAGTTGACGGCCTGCTCCCAGTGCAGGCGCAGGCCGGCGCCAGAGGCACCGGAGGCGCCAGAACCGCCAGAACCGCCAAGAGGGAAGCTGGCAAAGCCGATGGAGACCGTGATGCGCAGCTCGCCTTCGGGGGTGGCGATGGGCGAGCCGCCGATGCCGCCCAGCACGCGCGCGGCCATCTGGGCGAGGTCGGCACTGGGCAGTTCGGGCGCGAAGACGAGGAACTCCTCGCCGCCCCAGCGCACGACGAGGTCGCTGTCGCGCACCGCCGCGCGGATGCGTCGGCCCACTTCCACGATGACGGCATCGCCGGCCGCGTGGCCGTGCTGGTCGTTGACGTTCTTGAAGTGGTCGATGTCGATCATCATCAACGCGCCGCGGAAGCCCTCGGCGCCGGCCAGGCGGGCGCGCGGCTCCATGACCGCGAGGAAGTGGCGGCGGTTGGACAGGTCGGTCAGCGGGTCGCGCTCGCTCTGGGCGCGCAGCAGGCTCTGGTTGGCCGTCAGTCTGGCCTGGGCGCGCCGCATGCGCACGAGCGTGACGCCGATCAGCGCGACGGACAGCAGCAGCAGTGCGCCGACGGCGGCGCCCACCTTCTGCGCCAGCCGGCCGTTCTCCAGTTGCTGGTCCTTCAACTGGCCGTCGCGGGCCAGCAGGTCCAGGTCGCGCTGGCGGGCGGTGCTGTCGTACTTGCGGCGCAGCTCCTCCAGTGCGGCGGAGCGGTTGCGTTCGTTGGCGCGGGCGTTCAACTCGCGCTCGCCGTGGTACGCGGCCAGCGCCTCCTTGTACTGACCGGCATCGGCCCAGGTGTCGCCCAGTTCGCGCAGCTCGCGCGCGCGCGGCACGAACTCGGTCGGGTCGACGGCGATCTCGGCGACCTTGGCGAGGTCATGCCGGGCCGCGTCGAACTGGTGCAGCTTGATGTGGACCACGGCGAGGTTGTGATGCAGGTTGCGCTCCTGCAGCCGGTCGTGGAAGCGCTGCAGCACCGGCAGGGCGCGCAAGGCGGTGGCCTGGGCCTCCTTCAGCAGCCCCAGGTGCATGTAGGCGTCGACGAGGTTGGAGCGCAACTGGGCCGCCAGGTGGGGCGCGTCGGCCTGCTCGGCCAGCAACAGGCCTGCCTCCAGCGCGGCACGCGCCGCCGGCACGTCCTTGGAGCGGCGCTCCACGACCGCCTCGTAGTTGCGCACGCGCGCGCCGGCCACCGGGTCGCCCTGGGCCTCCACCAGCGCGGCGCGGATCTCGGCGCGCGCCGCGTCAAGCTGGTCCTGCTGCTGCTGCACGGTGGCGAGCAAGCCCTGGCTGAGCGCGATCAGGTGCTTGTCGCCGCCCGCTCGGGCCAGCGTCAACGCACGGCGCGATCCAGCCTCGGCGTCGACGAAGGCGCCCTGGCTGGCCTGCTCGCGCAGTTGCAGGCGCAAGGCCTCCCACGCGGCGCGGAAGTCGCAGCCCAGCTCGCGCACGGCACGGGCCTCGTCGCCAACCGGGCAGTGGTTCTGCAGGCCGGCCAGCGCGCGTGCCGCCAGCGTGCCGGACGGCTTGCCGGCGCGCTCCTGGATGAGGGCGCGCAACAGCCAGCTGCGGTCCACGCCGTCCGCGAGCGGCAGCAGTTGCACGGCGACGTTGTCGGCCGCCTCGGCCTGGCCGGCGGCCAGCAGCACGCGGCCGCGCGCAAACAGCCAGGCGGCCTCCCGCGCCGGTGTCGCGTCGGCCGGCCAGCGCTTGTTCAGCTCGGCGAGCATGGCGGCGGGGTCGTCGTAGGCGCGCCGTGCAATGTTGGCCAGAAGCATGCGGTCCGCTGCCAGGTCGTCGGCCGGCGTGGCGCCCGCCGTTGCGGCGAACAGCGCCAGGACCAGGGTGAGCGCGGCCGTCTTCATGGGGTGGCCGGCCGGGCGCCGTCGAGGGGCGAAAAGCCGCTGACCGGGGTCGCTCCGCCCGGGCCGCTGAGGGCTGTCAGGCCCACCAGGCCTTCGCTCCAGGCCTGCTCCAGGCGCGCGGTGAGCTGGGCCGCAGCCACGGCGTCGGTGGCGTGGATTCGCTCAACCCCGTAGGCCTTGTTGCGGCCATGGGCCTTGGCGAGGTACATGGCGGTGTCGACCAGGTCGATGGCGCGCTCCCACGGCAGGTGCAGGCCGTGCGGCGGCACCGGCAGGTTGGCGAAGCCGATGGACGCGGTGACGGTGATGCTGCGGCCGTCGTGCACCACCGGCTCGCTGCCGATGAGGTCGAGCAGGCGCTGGGCGAGCTGCGGCGCGAACAGGCCCTCGCGGG
>Ga0187845_1001375_pt1 | contig 13997 bp, 8 predicted proteins | sample SpaLakP09_SKY_68_FD_134515 | JGI IMG/M metagenome (GOLD analysis project Ga0187845, IMG submission 134515) | Oligotrophic lake water microbial communities from Sparkling Lake, Wisconsin, USA - SP09_SKY_68 | ecosystem: Environmental > Aquatic > Freshwater > Lake | place: USA: Sparkling Lake... | reverse complement strand
GGAAAGAGCGGCGACCTGGGTGCCGTCGAGCGCCGAAGCGCCGGTGGCGCTCAGAGCCCCGATCTGGGTCGCGGTCAGGGCCGCCACCTGGGTGTTAGCCAGGTCGCCGATATTGGTCGTGGTCAGAGCCGCCAGCTGCGAGGTCGTCAGGCCCTTGACCTGGGTCGTGCTGAGCGCCGCGAACTGGGTATCGGCCAGCAGGGTGACATTGGTGGCGCTGATCGCGCCGATCTGGGTCGAGGACAGGGCCTGGACCTGGGTGGTCGACAGCTGCTGCAGGTTGGTCGAGGACAGGGCACCAACCTGGGCGACGCTCAGCGCCCCGACCTGGGGGCCGGACAGCTCGCCGATGTCGGTGACCGAAAGGCCCTTAAGCTGGGTGGTCGACAGGGCCTGGACCTGGGTGGTGCTGAGCGCGGCCACCTGGGTGTCGGCCAGGGCCGAGATATTGGTTTCCGTCAGAGCCTTGAGCTGGTCCGCCGTCAGGGCGCTGACCTGGGTGGTCGACAGCTCGCCGATGTCGGTGGTCGTCAGACCCTTCAGCTGGCTGGTCGTCAGCCCCTTGATCTGGGTGGCCGACAGGGTGGCGGTCTGGGTCGCGTCCAGGGCCGACAGGCTGGTGTTGCTGAGCGCGCCGATCTGGGTTGCGCTCAGAGCCCCGACCTGGGTGACGTCCAGCTCGCCAATGTCGGTGGTGGTCAGCCCTTTCAGCTGGGTGGCTGTCAGAGCCTTGATCTGGGTGGTGTTAAGGGCCGCCGTCTGGGTCGCGTCGAGTGCCGAGATGTTGGTGGCCGACAGCGCGCCGATCTGGGTGGCCGGCAGGGCCCCCACCTGCGTATCGGCCAACTCGCTGATGTCGGTGGTGGTCAGGGCGGCCAGTTGCGAGGTGGTCAGGCCCTTGATCTGGGTCGCGTCCAGAACCGCAACCTGGGTGCCGTCAAGCGCCGAGACTCCGGTGGCGCTAAGGGCCGCGATCTGGGTGGCCGCCACGGCCGTGATCTGGGTGGTCGACAGAGCCTTGAGATTGGTCGTGTCCAGCGCTGCGAACTGCGCCGTGGTCAGGGCCCCGACCTGGGTGGTGGACAGCTCGCCGATATCGGTGGCGTTCAGACCCTTAACCTGGGTGGTCGACAGGGTCTTGATCTGGGTCGTCGAGAGCGCCGCCGTCTGGGTGCTGTCGAGGGCCGACACATTGGTCGCCGACAGCGAGGCCAACTGGGCCGTCGTCAACGCCCCGACCTGGGTCCCGGCCAGCTTGCCGACGTCCGTGGTGGTCAGGGCCGTCAGCTGCGAGGCGACGAGACCCTTGATCTGTGTGGTGCTGAGCGCTGCGACCTGGGTATCGGCGAGCGCCGCGACACCCGTGGTGGTCAGCGACCCGATCTGCGTCGCCGTCAGGGCACCGACCTGGGTGCTGGACAGTTCACCGATATCGGTGGCCGTGAGGCCCCGGATCTGGGTGGCCGACAGGCTTGAAATCTGGGTGGTGCTGAGCGCCCCCACCTGGGTGGCGTCAAAATTCGAAACGCTGGTGGCCGTGAGCGAGCCCAGCTGGGCGGCCGTCAGGGCCGCGACCTGGGTGTCGGCCAGCTCACCGATATCGGTGGTGCTCAGTCCCTTCAACTGGGACGCACTGATCCCCTTGATCTGGGTGGCATTGAGCGCGGCGATCTGGGTGTCGGCCAGGGCGGAGAAATTGGTCGCCGACAGGACCGAGACCTGGGTCGCGCTGAGCACGGCGATGTGTGACGTATCGAGCGCCGCGAGCTGGGTTGAAGTCAGGGCCTGAACCTGCTGGCCGCTAAGCGTGGTCAGCTGGCTGACATCAAACACTACCGTCGGCGAGAAGCGCGGGATCTGGGTGGTGGCCAGAGCCTTGATCTGGGTCGTCGAAAGCGCCGCGACCTGGGTCGCGTCCAGGACCTCGATGCCGCTGGTGCTGATCGCCCCGACCTGGGTCGTGCTGAGCGACTGGATATCGGTCGTGGACAGCGCCTGGATGGCGGTGGCCGGCAAAGCCGAGATTTGAGCGGCGGAAAGGCTCGAGATCGACATTTGACCGTCCTGATCGAAGGCTCGCACCTTGCGCGCGACTCTTTGGGCGACTTCTTAGCGGCGTAAAGGCCAGCTCACCCCCAGACGATAGGCAAGCCTTTACGACAACCTGACCTAATCAGGTTCCGGTAACCTTAATTTCTTTCCAACAGGTTTCAACGGGACATCCGGACGCAGCGCGCCGGGGCACCGGAAAGCTTGGTAGCATCCCGGAAGCGGGCCCCCTTCAAACTTAGAAAAATCAACTTTTTCAGTATTTTATAGGCCAAGTTGGGGAATTTCCGGTCGGGCGCTGTCTTACGAATTTCACAGGCGCACGGGGGCGGGACCCAGAACCGGAAGACAGCAAAACTTCCATTTCACAAGACTTCGGCTCAAAATGATTCGGCGGGGCCCCAAGTCTTCCCGCACCTTCGGCCTTGCTCAGTCGGCCGAGATCCGCTCAACGGCCGCAGCCAGAATATAGCCCTCGTAGCGCACGGTCCGGATCAGTTGCGGACCGCCCTCAACGTGACTGAGCTTTGAGCGCAGTCGGCTCATCGTCACATTGATCTGCTGTGAACCAGCCCGGGGCCCACTACCGCGCGGCCCCTGCGTCAGCTGTTCCCGGGTCAGGATCTGCTGGGGTCGCGAGACGAGGGTCCACAGCAGCGTGAACTCCGCCGAAGAAAGGTCCACGGTCCGGCCATAGGGGTCGAGCAACTGGGGCGTCGCCACGCTGAGGCGCCAGCCGTTGAAGCGGTAGACCAGCGAGCGGTCGTCATCCTGCCCTTCCCGCCCGGCTTCACGGCGACGCCGCAGGACTGCACGAATACGGGCCAGCAGTTCACGGGGGCGGTAGGGTTTGGCGAGATAGTCGTCGGCCCCGATCTCAAGGCCCACGACAATGTCGCTCTCCTCCGCAAAGGCGCTGACGACCACCAGCCCGGGGGCGGGGTTTCGGTTGCGCAGACGCCCGCAAATCGAAAGGCCGCTCTCATCGGGCAGCATGATGTCGAGGATCACGAGGTCGACTTCGACCTCACCCATGATCCCGTCCATCTGTCGTCCGGACGATGCATTGAAGACTTCGTATTCATGGCGTGAAAGCAGCTCGCTCAAGGCTGAACGAGCACTCTGGTCAGAATCGAGGATGAGAATTCTTTGACGCACAGTCTAGTGGCTTCCGATAACCTGGGAGAACCCTCGGGTATCAGTGCAGCTTGGCCGGATGATTTCATTTATAACGGCTTTGTAATGAAATCGGCTTGAGACAATGGCCGGAATATGGCGCGGCCTGACCAGAGTCCGGGTTCGGGGGCCCGATGGCTAGAACATCGCCCGCCCCGAAAAGCGCAGATTGTAGCGGGTCTGTTTGCGCGAGGCCTCCGCGCCCCCTTCGAGGGCCACATAGGACATTGAGGAGCCGGCCCGCAGCGCAAAACCGAGCGTGACCGCCCCCTGCCTGTCGTCGACGGAGGTCAGGGTGAAGGGCGTGCCGCCCCTGAAGCTCGCGACCGTGTCGCCGATGTCGCCGGCCAGGGTCTGGCGATAGCCGACCCGCACCTCCGGTCTCCACCAGACCTCCTGACCAAGATTGGCCCCTACGACCAGTCCGGCATCGCCGCTCAGATTGCTGAACGCGCGCGCGGCGACGGTGAGGTCAAAGCCATCCCCGCCGCCGCTCTCGACCCGCTCGCCTTCACTGAAATAGACATAGTCCAGACGCACCTCTGGCCGCATGAAGAAGCGCCCGAGCGCTTGTTCGTAGGCAAGACTGGCAAAGGCATTGCCCGTCGCCCCGGTCCAGTGGGCCGTATTGGTCCGGATGACATCAGCCACGCTGTCGCCGTCGACGTCCTCGCTGATGAAGCTGCGGTCACCGGCGATCCAGCCATAGCCCCCGCCGCCGCCGAGGTTGAACCGCCAGCCGCCGACCGAGCGTCGCCAGTAGAGTCCGCCCTGAACCAGGGAGGCGCTGGTCCGCTCCCCGACCTTGGCGACCGTGTCATGCTCCTCGATATTGACCATCGACAGGGTTACGCCCAGCGCGCCGCCGGCATCGCCCATGGCCTCATAGCCCGCGACAAAGCCCAGGGCCTGGGTGTCGGAGCCCAGGGTGTCGCTGCTCTCGCGCCGCACAAGGGTGTTGATCTGCTGCACCCAGACACTGTCTGGTCCGTAGCGTTCGCCCTGGTCCGGTCGGATGGCGGTCGCCGCAGAGACCTGCTGGTTGACCGCTTGCACGGCGGAAAAAAGCCCCTCGCCCTGACTGGGCAGCATCTGATTGTAAAGGTTGTAGAACCCGTCCCTTGAGGTCTGGTTCAGGAAGGCCGTGGCGATATCGTCGTCCGCCGAGAGCGCCGCGAAGACCGCGTCATAGGCCGCGCTCTGCGAGACGGTCATCCCCGCCTCGGCCGCCGAACGCCGGCGCACGTCGACATAGACGCTGCTATCGGCCGCATAGGCCTCCGCCAGATAGAGATAGGGTGCATCGCCCAGCAGGTCCTGGCTGATTGTGCCGACTGTAAGGGTGCCGGCCCGGATCACCTCATAGGTCGCCGTGTCGGTCAGCAGGTTGTTGAGGACCAGGCCCAGATTGGCTCCCGAGGCGATGCTGGCCGTGTCGACCATCAGTCGCGTCGCCGTGCCGGCGTCCGGGTCGACGCTGAGGATCAGCTTGCTCTCCGCCCCCAGGGACAGACTGGTGAGCTTGAGGTCGCCGGTATTGGTCAGGCCCAGGGTCCCTGACCCCACCGAAACATCCAGGCGGCCATCCTGGTCAGACAGAGTCGTGTAGACCGATGCCCCTCCATCGATGATCAGGCTGTCAGTTCCGTCACCGAACGCGATCGCGCCCCGCACCGCGCCGTTGATGACCTGCAGGCTGTCATTGCCCGAGCCGAACAGGATCTTGCCGACGATGTAGGACTCGTCGGCATCGTCCACGCCGTCGCCGTCCGTATCGGTATCGGCCACATCGTCTTCGCCGTCGTCGCCGTCATTGATGCCCGACTGGATGAGGGTCACGCCGGAGGTGTTCCGGCTCACATCGATGGCGACAGCCTGACCCGTCACGGTCTCGTCGGACGCGTCATCATTGTCATCGTCGAGGTCATAGTCGTCGTCCGTGGCCGTGACCGAGGCGAGGATCTTGCCGGTATTGGTGATCGAGGTCAGGGTGCCGGCCCTGTCGAGCACGGCATAGGCGCTGCCGGCCTCGCCGGCCACCGTCGCGCTCAGCGTTCCGGCATTGATCAGGCGGGTTGCAGAGGCCCCTGCCTCGATGACGATGCCGCGCGCAGAATAGTCGCCTTCTGAGATCGTGTAGCCGCTGATCGACCCCGTGTTCCAGAACGTGTCGGCATTGGCTCCGGCCATCAGGTGCAGGCCCGTGGTCTGGGCCTCATAGGCCGTCGTGCCGAGCGAACCGTCCAGTCGAACGCCGCCGGTCACCAGGGTGGAATAGCCCGCCGAGCCGCCCAGTTGTACCGCCGTGGTCTCGATATTGTCCAGCGAGCCATAGGCACCGACCGAACCCTTGACGACCAGTCCATAGGCCAGGTCGCCGGTCCCGACCGTGCCGAGGGTTACGGTCTGGCTGTCCGACCCGATCTTCAGGGCCCGGGCCCCGCCATAGACCGTGACCGAGGCTGTGCCTTCGCTGCTGTCAGTGACGCCGTCGCCGTCCTCGTCGTCACTGGTGTCGTCATTGGTGTCGGTCGGGGGCGCGTCCAGCAGGACCCCGCCCGACACATCGGCCGTGACCCGGACGGCTGAGCCCCCCTCCAGGGCATCATCCGCATCAAGCAGGGCGCGGTCATCGGGATCGGAAAGGCGACTGGTATAGCGGTAGCCATAGGCGGTGACCGAACCTTGGACGACGAAGGCTCCGTCGATCGCCGCGTCGACGGCCACGCCCGTTGCGCCGGCACCGATGGCCAGAACCGATCCGGTGGTGGAGACCTTGCCGGTGACAGGCGCGCTGACCTTGATACCGTAGGTGCGGTCGCCGGTGAGGCTGATCGTTCCCGAATTGACCACGCTCCCGACGAGGGGGGCCTCGAGGCTGATCCCGGCCGAGTCGTTGCCCTCGATCAGGATCGAGCCTTCATTCGTGATCGTCCCGGTGAAGGGCTCCAGGCCGGTGAGGCGGATGCCGTAACGCCCCGATCCCTCGGCCCAGGGTCCGTCAAGGTCCCCGTCGTCATCATCATCGGTATCGGCGTAGTCCTCGGTCAGGCTGATCGAACCGGCGCTGAGCAGCGTGCCGGTATGGCCGCCGAGCACCAGCACGCCGACGGAGTCATTGACCCCGACGCTCACAAGGCCGCCGTTGTTGGTGACGAGATTATCGCTGTCGAGGGTGACGATCGGGCCAGTAGTGCTGAGGGTGATCACGCCGTCCGAGGTGATCTTGACGTCACTGGCCGAAGACGTGGTGATCGGCGTGGTCCGGGTGCTGCTGGTGACCTCCACCTCGGCAAGGGCCCCGCTGGAGGCGACGACGAAGGGCGCGGCGGCGGCCGTGGCGACGAGGATCTTGCGCAGCATGTAAGGACCTTCAGGAGAACCTGCGCAGGCCTAGCGATGCCGGGTGGCCGGGGCGTGTCCGGCTTGTTGCCCGATGGTCAGATGCGGAAATCTGGCGTTTCGGGCCGCCAATCCTTGCAAGCTGCCCCGTTGGCAGGCCGGAGACGGTTTCCGGAAAGGGCTGGTCGGGCGTTCAGATCTCGCCGTGGCGAAGCCGGCGGGCCAGATCGCGCGCGGCCAGGCTGACCTGCTGCCAGGTCAGGTCAAATCCGGCATCGTCGCCATAGTAGGGATCGGCCACGGCCTGCCCTTCCAGACCCGGTGCGTAGTCGAGCAGCAGGTCAAGGCGTGCGGCGGCGCCCTTGGGCATCAGGGCCCGCAGGTTACGCAGGTTGTCGTGGTCGAGGGCGAGGACGAGGTCAAAGCGGCGGAAGTCTTCGGCCTTCACCTGCCGGGCCCGCTGGCCACTGATATCAACCCCCTGGCGGCGCGCGGCGGCGATGGCGCGCGGATCCGGCGGCTCGCCCGCATGACAGCCGCCGGTCCCGGCCGAGTCCGCCACGACCTCGAGCCCCATGGCCCGGGCTTCGTGCCGGAAAGCCCCTTCGGCCAGGGGCGAGCGACAGATGTTACCGAGGCAGACGAACAGGACCGAAGGGCGCATCAGGCTGCCCCCCAGCCGCCGCCGCCGGGCGTCTCGATGACGATGGTATCTCCGGCCGCGACCTCGACCAGATCGGTGGCCGCCATCGCCTGAACCGAGCCGTCGGACCGTTCGACCCGGGCCAGACCCAGGGCCCCGGCCTCACCACCCGCCAGTCCGAACGGCGGCACCCGGCGGCGGTTCGACAGCAGCGTAGCGGTCATCGGCTCGCGAAAGCCGATCCGGCGCACAACCCCGTCGCCGCCACGATGCTGTCCTGCCCCGCCTGAGCCGCGCCGGATCGAGAAGGCCTCGACCAGCACCGGATAGCGGGTCTCCAGCACCTCGGGATCGGTCAGGCGGCTGTTGGTCATGTGAGTCTGGACGGCGTCGGTGCCGTCGAAGTCCGGTCCCGCCCCAGAGCCGCCGCAGATGGTCTCGTAGTACTGGCGGCGCTCATCGCCGAAGGTGAAGTTGTTCATCGTGCCCTGGGCCCCGGCCATCACGCCCAGCGCGCCATAAAGGGCGTCCACGACCACCTGGCTGGTCTCGACATTGCCGGCCACCACCGCCGCCGGGTAGCGCGGCCGCAGCATTGACCCCTCCGGAATGACCAGCTCGACCGGCCGCAGGCAGCCGTCGTTCATCGGGATCTCATCATCGACCAGGGTCCGGAACACGTACAGCGCCGCCGCCCGGCAGATCGAGGCCGGGGCGTTGAAATTGCTCGGGACCTGGTCACTGGAGCCCGCGAAATCGACCCGGGCCGTGCGGGCCTGCCTGTCGACGGTGACCGCCACCTTCACGACGGAGCCGTCGTCCAGTTCATAAGCGAAAGCGCCGTCGCCCAAAGTGGCCAGCACCCGGCGCACCGCCTCTTCGGCATTGTCCTGCACATGGGCCATATAGGCCTCGACCACGTCCTGGCCGAACTCGGCGACGAGCCCGGTCAGGCTTTCCGCGCCGCGCGCACAGGCGGCGATCTGGGCCTTGAGGTCACCGATGTTCTGGTCCGGATTGCGGGCCGGCCACTTTCCCGAGGCCAGCAGGGCGCGGGTCTCGGCTTCCAGGAACCGCCCGCCTTCGACCAGCAGGAAATTCTCGATCAGAACCCCCTCTTCCTCGACCGTGCGGCTATTGGGCGGCATCGACCCCGGCGTGATGCCGCCGATATCGCCCTGGTGGCCGCGCGCGGCGACGTAGAACAGCAGGGCTCCGGCGGCGTCGAACACCGGCATGACCACGGTGACGTCCGGCAGGTGGGTTCCGCCGTTATAGGGGGCGTTCAGCATGTAGACGTCGCCGGGCTGCATGCCGCGCCCGTCGGCCGCGCGGGCCTCGCGGATGGCCCGCACGCTGTCGCCCATCGAGCCCAGATGCACCGGCATGTGCGGGGCATTGGCGATCAGGTTGCCGTCGCGGTCGAACAGGGCGCAGGAGAAGTCGAGCCGCTCCTTGATATTGACCGAATAGGCGGTGTTCTGCAGGGCAAAGCCCATCTCCTCTGCCACGGCCATGAAGAGGTTGTTGAACACCTCCAGCATCACCGGATCGGCCTTCGTGCCGATGGCACGCCGGGTCGGCAGGGCCTCGATGCGGTCGAGGATCAGGTTCAGGTGAGCGTCCACTTTGGCGCGCCAGCCGGGCTCGACGATCGTGGTGCCGGTGGCCTCGCGGATGATGGCGGGGCCTTTGACGTCGGTGCCGACGGCCAGGGCCTCGCGGTCGAACACCGGCGCTGACTGCACCTGCCCGGCCATGCGGACCTCGACGGTGGCCAGAGGCTCAGCCGCGCCGCTCCGGGCGGACCCGAGGGCCGGCTCAGCACCGGCATCGGCATGCCCCACAGCCTCGACCGACAGGGTCTCGACGACAAGAGCCGTGGTCGGCGAGATGAAGCCGAAGCGTCGCTGGTGCAGCGTCTCGAACGCGGCCCGAACGCCCGCCTCGTCGGTCAGCGGCACGACCAGCGGCGTGTCCGTCCCAGCATATTTCACCCGCAGGGTGGCGAGGGTTTCGACTGACGCCACCGGCACGCCCTGGGCCAGAAGCGCAGCCTCGGCTTCGACCGACAGCGCTCGCGCCTGCTCGGTCAGTTCAGCGGCGGCTTCGGCCAGCGGCCGCTCCACTGTCGCTTCACGGATCAGCCGCAGGTCCGCCAGCCCCATGCCGTAGGCGCTGAGCACTCCGGCAAAGGGGTGGATCATCACCCTGGTCATGCCCAGGGCGTCGGCGACCAGACAGGCATGCTGTCCGCCGGCCCCGCCGAAACAGGCCAGCACATAGCGGGTCACGTCATAGCCGCGCTGGATCGAGATCTGTCGCACCGCCTTGGCCATGTTCTCGACGGCGATGGTGATGAAGCCCTCGGCGATGGCTTCCGGGCTCATCGCCTCGCCGGTGGCGGCGAGTACATCCGCAGCGAGGGTTTCAAAGCCAAGCTTCACCGCCTCGACGTCCAGGGGCTGGTCGGCTCCGGGCCCGAAGACGGCCGGGAAGAACGCGGGGCGCAGCTTGCCCAGCATGACGTTGCAGTCGGTGACCGTCAGCGGTCCTCCCCGGCGGTAGGCGGCGGGCCCCGGTACGGCGCCGGCCGAGGCCGGGCCGACTCGCAGGCGGGCCCCGTCGAAGCTGCAGAGCGAGCCACCGCCCGCCGCCACCGTGTGGATGTTCATCATCGGCGCGCGCATCCGCACGCCGGCGACCACGGTCTCGAAGGCCCGCTCATACTCGCCCGCATAGTGGCATACGTCGGTCGAGGTGCCGCCCATGTCGAAGCCGATGACGCGGTCAAAACCCGCCTCCCCCGCCGTCCGCGCCATACCGACCACGCCGCCGGCCGGACCCGACAGGATGGCGTCCTTGCCCCGGAAGACCCGGGCGTCGGTCAGGCCGCCGTTCGACTGCATGAACAGCAGCCGGGTATCCTCACCCAGCTCGCTGGCCACCCGGTCGACATAGCGACGCAGGATCGGCGAGAGATAGGCGTCGACGACGGTCGTGTCGCCACGCCCGACCAGCTTCATCAGCGGGCTGACCTCGTGGCTGACCGAGACCTGGGTGAAGCCGATCTCCCGGGCGATGCTGGCGACCCGGGCCTCATGGTCGGTGAAACGGAAGCCGTGCAGCAGCACGATGGCCACGGCCCGGAAGCCGGCATCGTAGGCCGTCTGCAGACCGGTCCGTGCGGCGGCTTCATCGAGAGGACGCAGCACCTGGCCCTCGACACTAATCCGCTCATCGATCTCGACCACCAGATCGTAGAGCGCTTCGGGCTTGACGATATGGCGGTCAAACAGCCTGGGCCGGGCCTGGTAGCCGATCCGCAGGGCGTCGGCATGACCGGTCGTGATCGCCAGCACCGTCGGCTCGCCCTTGCGTTCCAGCAGGGCATTGGTCGCCACCGTGGTGCCCATCTTCACCGCCTCGATGGACGCCCCCGGCGGCAGCAACGCCCGGATCCCGGCCACGGCGGCGTCAGCATAGTGTTCTGGGTTTTCCGACAGCAGCTTGTGGGTGACCAGCGACCCGTCGGGCCGGCGCGCGACAATGTCGGTAAAGGTGCGGCCCCGGTCGATCCAGAACGCCCAGCCGCCGTGGTTCTGATCGTCAGCGGTCATGGTTCGGCGGGGCTCCAGTTGCTCCAGAGCCTCATACCCCTTCCGCTCTTCCCGGCGAAGGCCGGGACCCAGATTCAACCAGAGAGTTTGGGGTGGCGCGATCCGGGCGAGGGCAAGGTCCAACGCGCCCGGGGTTCGATCTGGGCCCCGGCCTTCGCCGGGGAGAGCGGGCGTTCTAATGCATGAGCCCCGCCGCCTCGACCGCCGCCCAGAGGCCAAGGCCGAGGAAGATCAGCGCCGCGCCGATCCGGACATATTTCAGCGGCACGACCTTGGTCGCCGCCTCGCCCAGATACACTGCGGGGATATTGGCCAGCATCATGCCCAAGGTGGTGCCGGCCGCGACCCAGAAGATCGAGTGGAACTTCGCCCCCAGGGCCACCGTCGCGATCTGGGTCTTGTCGCCCATCTCGACCAGGAAGAAGGCGATGGTCGTGGTTAGAAACACGCCATAGCGGCCGGCCTTGGACCCGTCCTCGTCATCGGCCTGGTCAGGAATCAGAGCCCAGGCTGCCATGGCGATGAACGACAGCGCGATGGCCCACTTGAACCAGAGGCCGGTCAGCAGGCCCGACACCCAGTAGCCAGCCGTAGCCGCCAGGGCATGGTTGGCCAGGGTGGCGACCAGAATCCCGAGAATGATCGGCACGGGCTTCTTGAAGCGTGTGGCCAGGATAATGGCCAGAAGCTGGGTCTTGTCGCCGATTTCGGCGATGGCGACGACCAGGGTCGAGACGAGCAGGGAGTCCATGGGATCAAAAACCTTCCGGGCCGGGCACATGCCAATAGCGTCGATCTCCCACCCGGCCCGGGCGGAAATCGGCGCCATTGGTCTCGCCATGGAAGCGTTTCATCGCTTCCCTCCCCGCGCCATGATCCCGAAGGCTCAAGTGTGTTGACGGCGGGGCCTGCTGATACGCGCAGGCGGCTACTCCCCAAAGGTGGGGCGCGTTTAGCGGGGTAACCGCCCGTGGTCAATCTCCCACCCTCTTGATGGGCTTGGCTATACGCTCGCCGGCGCGTCGAACCGCAGAAGGTGGACGGCTACCCGCACCTTGCCTCCCGTGAAGGCACCGCCGGCGGCCGTCAGAAGTACCAACGTGTCGGCGTAGAACGCCGCCGGGCCGATCACGCCGATATTGCTGGCATTTTTGGCCACGCCCAGGGCGGAGCCGAACTTGCCGGTCTCGCCACTGATCCCGCAGCTGTAGGCAGTCGCTCCGGTGACGGCGACCGTCGTACGGGTGGTCACCGCCAGCACGACGGCGCGCGCGGGAATGACCATGGTCGTCGGGGTCATGACTCCGGTGACGGTGACCTCCTCCTCGCGGATCTCCAGCCGGGTATTGGCCAGGCCCGGCGAGGCGGCGACGGTCGTATTCTTGAACGAGGTCGACAGCGCCACCCAGGTGGAGCCGTCATGCACGACCATCTGGTTTTCGTCCTTGACCCAGGCGAGCACGCCCTCGGCCGGGGCCAGAGCCTCCCAGGCCCCCGCCTCGAAGCGCATCAGGGTCCCGGCGGCCTGGCCCGTCCAGGCACTTCCGGCGGCTCCGGCGGGCAGGACCCAGACCGCCCCACCGGCCGGGGCCGCTGGCTGGACGGCAACCAGGCGACTTTCGACCGCCAGTTGGACCAGTCCATCCAGCCGGGCGAGGCTTTCATTGATCGGAATATGCTTCTGGGCCTGGGCGGCGAGCACATAGGGCAGACCGAGGCGCGGGGTGGTTTCGTCGAACATGGGGTCCTCTGGAGCGCTGAAAACAGGCTCCAAGGATCACCCCGAAAAGCAAAAGGGGGACCGGCCTGCGCCGATCCCCCCTCGTATCCCCATAGGACCGGGACGCTACTCGGCCGCGAAAGCCAGCGGCGCGCCCGAGGTCAGGGCCGTCTTGGCCGCCAGTTCGGACTTCGCCTGCTCGTACTCTTCCGAGAACTTGGCGATGAGTTCACCAGCCGTCAGTACCGCGTCGATGGCACCGATGCCCTGGCCGCAGCCCCAGATGTCGCGCCAGGCCTTGGCTTCCTGATTGCCGCCCGAACCGAAGTTCATGGCCGACGGATCGCTGACCGGCAGGTTGTCGGGATCCATACCCGCCTTGATCACCGAAGGGCGCAGATAGTTGCCGTGCACGCCGGTGAAGAGGTTGGAATAGAGGATGTCGTCGGCGTGGCTCTCGACGATCATGTCCTTGTAACCCTGGGCCGCATTGGCTTCCTGGGTCGCGATGAAGGCCGAGCCGATATAGGCCAGGTCAGCGCCCATGGCCTGTGCAGCCAGGATCGAACGGCCGCAGGCGATCGAACCCGACAGGGCCACCGGCCCGTCGAACCACTGGCGGATTTCCTGGATCAGGGCGAAGGGCGACAGGGTGCCGGCGTGGCCGCCGGCGCCGGCGGCGACCGGGATCAGGCCGTCAGCGCCCTTTTCGATAGCCTTGTGGGCATGCTTGTCATTGATGACGTCGTGCATGGTGATGCCGCCATAGGAATGGATCGCCTTGTTGAGGTCCTCGCGGGCCCCCAGCGAGGTGATGACCACCGGAACCTTGTGCTTCACGCACAGTTCGATGTCTTCCTCGAGACGGTTGTTGGTGCGGTGAACGATCTGGTTGACCGCGAACGGAGCCGACGGGGCTTCCGGGTGGGCCCGGTCGTGAGCGGCCAGTTCCTCGGTGATGCGGTGCAGCCACTCGTCAAGCTGCGAGATCGGCCGGGCGTTCAGCGAGGGAAAGGACCCGACGATGCCGGCCTTGCACTGGGCGATCACCAGATCGGGATTGCTGATGATAAACAGCGGCGAGGCGACGACCGGCAGTCGAAGACGGTCACGCAGGATCGGCGGCAAGGCCATGGAGGACGGCTCCCTGAAGGCGGCGTTGCGCGCCGCACATGTAAACAGCGTTAGCTTAAACGCCCGTTCGGGTCAGGCGCAAGGCTTGACGGCCGCAACGGCAGGGGCGCATCACCTCTGAAAAGAAAAATGCTGCGCCGCAGGAGAGAGACGCTTTTGACTCAGGCGATGACGCCCCTGGCCGATGATTTCGCAGCGCCCGACGACGCGACCGTCCGCGCGCGCTGGATGGCCCTGGTCGAGAAGACCCTGAAGGGCCAGAGCTTCGATGAAGCCCTGACCGTAACTACGCCGGACGGCGTGACGATCCAGC
>Ga0187845_1001371_pt1 | contig 14030 bp, 8 predicted proteins | sample SpaLakP09_SKY_68_FD_134515 | JGI IMG/M metagenome (GOLD analysis project Ga0187845, IMG submission 134515) | Oligotrophic lake water microbial communities from Sparkling Lake, Wisconsin, USA - SP09_SKY_68 | ecosystem: Environmental > Aquatic > Freshwater > Lake | place: USA: Sparkling Lake... | reverse complement strand
GCGCAGGCCGTAGTCCTGCCTGCGGTAGATGAGCTGGTGCGCGTCTTGAGCCAGCCCCTCCAGCCGCGCCACCAGGTGGATGGGGTAGGCGCGCGACTGGGCCAGCGCCAGGTTCTCGCACACGCGCCGGTAGCGCGCCGCCAGCAGCGCGGCGTCGACGCCCTTGCCCTTGCGGGCGTCGGCGAGCTGTTCAGCGAAATCGTTCCACAGCGGCCCGTACTCGGCCTCAAACCTCATAGGGGTCACGCGCGCCTCCCCATCAACCACTGCGCCACGCCCAGCAGCCGCGCCGCCGTGTCGCGCTTGGGCTCATCGGCCTGCAGGGGCGGCAGCACGGGGGCGGCCAGCTGGGCCAGTTCCTCGAAGCGAGCCGGCGTCAACCGCTTGGCGCGGCCGGCCCAGGAGAGGATGGCCGCCTGTTCGCGCGCGTTCAGCGGTCGCGCGGGCGCCTGGGGCGGGCCGGGCGGCAGGCTGTCGTGCAGCACCACAGGTTTGGCATACACGACCAGCGTGCCCGCCGCCAGGTCGCCCAGGCGCTTGCACTCGCGGTTCAGCAGCATGGTGACGATGCCGAAGGAATAGGCCAGCGGCAGGAAGTCCGCCACGCGCAGCAGGTTGCGCGTGAATGAGGCGGCCGGCGTCACCGGCAGGCCCGTGTCCATCACCACGCGCAAGCCCACGGCGCGTTTGCCCGGCGTGGCCCCCCAGCGGCTCAGCTCGAACACGATGGGGTACAGCCACTCCACGCAGAACACGCCGATCAGCATGAAGCCGGTGCCCAGCCCGCCAGCGACGCTGAGCACCATCAACAGCGCCAGGTCGATGCCCAGCCGGATCAGCAGATCGAGCAGGAACGCCATCGTCCGGGCCACCAGGCCCGCGGGCTGCAAGGACAGGACGATGCCTTCCGGCGTCTCGACGAGGGCCAGCGTGTCGATGCGCGGGGCCGTCGCCGTGTGCGGCGCGTTCAGAGCTTGATCACCTGGGTGTCGGCAATCGAGTCATGCAGACATTTGCGCGATTCGCGAAAGATCAGCAGGCTGTCGAGGAGGCCGTAGACCATGGCGACGATGGGATTCAGGTTGGTCAGCATGCCGACACCGTAGCGCAGCCCGTGCAGGCGCCAGGCGTCGACCTTGCTGCCGTCAGTGCGCACGATGCGCAGCTTGAACAGCATCTTCCCCAAGGTCTGCCCGCGCGTCACCAGCGGCCAACCCTGCACGAGCAGGAACACGAGCAGCCCGATGACGAGCGACAAGGGCGTCAGGCTGCTCGCCTTGTCCAGGCTCGCTGCAGTCTGGGATGCCATCAAGGCCTTGACCGGAGTCGCCGTGACCACCGCCCAGCCCAGCGCGCCGCCGATGATCGCGTCCACGATGGCCGCCAGCAGGCGCGTCCCGCGCTCCGCCTGAACCACGCCGTCCGGCGCGAGGTCCGCCACTTGCGCTTGCGGTGGCGCAAAGCGCTGGTCTGCAGCTTCTGACATTCACAACTCCCTGTGATTTTTCCGAGCATTCTGCCGGGGCAGTGCAGGGCGGGAGATTGGTGTCTTCACCAGCGGGAGTCCCGCCAATGAGCTGGTCCCTCCGGCGGGAATCGAACCCACATTTGCCGCTTAGGAGGCGGCCGTTCTATCCATTGAACTACGGAGAGCAGCGTTCGCCGAGGCAGTCCCGGCAAGGGCGCGGATTCTCGCATGCACGAGCGGCAGCCTTCCCCCGGCAGCGGCGCTGCACTTTCTTGCTATGGGCGCCATTGCGAGGATTGAATGGATTGCCAACCGGGCGACTCCTAGACTGCGTCAGCACTGAGACCCCCTGGAGCCAATGATGTCCACCGAAGCGAAATGCCCTTTTTCCGGCGCCCAAGACCAGCAGCCGCCCGCGCGAGCCCGAGGTAACCGTCAATGGTGGCCGGACCAACTCGACGTCAACGTGCTGCACCAGCAGTCGCCGCGCGGCAACCCGATGGGCGAGGCGTTTGACTACGCGGCCGCCTTCAAGAGCCTGGACCTGGACGCCGTTGTGGCCGACCTGCGCGCACTGATGACCGATTCGCAGGACTGGTGGCCGGCCGACTACGGCCACTACGGCCCCTTCTTCATCCGCATGTCCTGGCATGCTGCAGGCACCTACCGCGTGGCCGATGGCCGTGGCGGCGCCGGCACCGGCGGCCAACGCTTCGCGCCGCTGAACAGCTGGCCCGACAACGGCAACCTCGACAAGGCGCGCCGCCTGCTGTGGCCTGTCAAGCAGAAGTACGGGCGCAAGCTGTCCTGGGCCGACCTGTTCATCCTGACCGGCAACGTCGCGCTGGAGTCCATGGGGTTCAAGACTTTCGGCTTCGGCGGCGGCCGCGAGGACATCTACGAGCCCGAACAGATCGACTTCGGTGCCGAGGCCGAATGGCTGGCGCAGAGCAATGCCCCCAACAGCCGCTACAGCGGCGAGCGCAAGCTGGTGGAGCACCTGGCGGCCGTGCAGATGGGCCTGATCTATGTGAACCCCGAGGGCCCGGACGGCAACCCCGACCCGCTGCTGTCGGCCCATGACATCCGCGTGACCTTCGCCCGCATGGCGATGAACGACGAGGAGACGGTGGCGTTGGTGGCCGGCGGCCACACCTTTGGCAAGGCGCACGGCGCGGGCGACCCCAAGCTCCTGGGCCGCGAGCCCGAGGCGGCCGACATCGTCGAGCAGGGCCTGGGCTGGCGCAGCAGCTACGAGAGCGGCATGGCCGGCCACACCATCACCAGCGGCCTGGAAGGCGCCTGGAAACCCAACCCGACGACCTGGGACAACGGCTACTTCGACACGCTTTTCAAGTACGACTGGGAGCTGACCAAGAGCCCGGCCGGCGCCCATCAGTGGCGGCCCAAGGGCGGCGCGGGCGCCAGTGACGTGGTCGATGCGCACGACCCGACGAAGTTCCATGCGCCGATGATGTCCACGGCCGACCTGGCGCTGCGCGTCGACCCGGCCTACGAGAAGATCTCGCGCCGCTTCCATGCCAACCCGGCGGAGTTCGCCGACGCCTTCGCGCGCGCCTGGTTCAAGCTGACGCACCGCGACATGGGCCCGATCTCGCGCTACCTGGGCCCGCTGGTGCCGCAGGAAGAACTGATCTGGCAGGACCCCGTCCCCAAGGTCGACCATGCCCTGGTCGACGCCAATGACATCGCCGCGCTGAAGGCCAGGCTGCTGGATTCGGGCCTGACGACTGCGCAGCTGCTCACCACCGCCTGGGCGTCGGCCTCGACCTTCCGTGGCAGCGACAAGCGTGGCGGCGCCAATGGCGCGCGCATCCGCCTGGCGCCGCAGAAGGACTGGGCCGTCAACCAGCCGGCCGAGCTTGCCCGGGTGCTGGCCAAGCTGGAAGCGGTGCAGAAGGACTTCAACGCTTCGGCCGGTGGCGGCAAGAAAGTCTCGCTGGCCGACCTCATCGTGCTGGGCGGCAGCGCCGCAGTGGAAGCCGCGGCGAAGCAGGGCGGCTTCGACATCACGGTGCCCTTCCAGCCCGGCCGCACGGATGCGACGCAGGCGCAGACCGATGTCGACTCCTTCGCCGCGCTGGAGCCTCAGGCGGACGGCTTCCGCAACCACCTGCGCGCCGGCCTGCCGGCCACGTCGGCTGCGGAACGGCTGATCGACAAGGCGCAGCTGCTGCAGCTGAATGCGCCCGAGATGGCGGTGCTGGTCGCCGGGCTGCGCGTGCTCGGCGCCAACGTCGGGCAGAGCGCAGCGGGCGTCTTCACGACGCGGCCGGGCACGCTCAGCAACGACTTCTTCACCCACCTGCTGGACATGGGCACCAAGTGGCAGAAGTCCGCCACTGACGCCGATCTGCTGGAGGGCGTGGACCGCAAGACGGGCGAGCGCCGCTGGACAGCCACCGTCGTCGACCTGGTCTTCGGCTCCAACGCGCAACTGCGCGCGCTGGCGGAGGTCTATGCCGGCAGCGATGCGCAGGACAAGTTCGTCAGCGACTTCGTCGCGGCCTGGGTCAAGGTGATAGACGCGGACAGGTTCGACCTGGCGTGATGAAGGCGGGAGGCGGGCGACACATGACCCGTCTCCAAGTTCCATCGGGGCGAGTCGAGCACCCGCCGCACTATCGAGGGCATGAACCGCGCAGCCGCCGCAGGCCGGCTGCGCCTCCAGCGGCAGCCATGGATCTGGCTCTGCCAGGCCATCGGCTGCGCCCCCTTGAGGGGGAGGCGCGTCAGCGCTTCGGGGGTGGGAGAGTCAGTCCCACTTCCACTGCCAGATCAAGTCCAGCGCGTTGTCATCCCCGCTCTGCGCCCGCAGCGTGAAACGCTGGGCGACCCGGTAGATCAGTTGCCAGGAGCCGGTCGTCGCGTTCAGGCTGCGTTCGTAGCCCACATACCAGCGCCGCGAGATCTGCTTGCCCAGGCGCACGATGGTTGAGCGGGTCTCGCCGTCACTCTGCGACAGCGACAGCTCGTCCAGCCCAAGGTTGCGCAGCGCGCGGCCGGTCATGCCTTCGCCTTCGCCACTGAGCAGGGCCAGCGCGGCGCGTTGCAGCAGCGCCGTGTCGGTGCGGCCCAGGCTGTCGGGTTCGCGGCCCAGCAGCAGCCAGGAGAGCTTGTCGGTGTCGCTCATCTCGGGCTCGGAATGCAGGCTCACGCGCGGTGCCTGCGCGGTGCCGCTGACGTAGACACCCACGCGCACATCGAGGTTGGGCCGCACGGCCAACATGTCCAGCGCCGGGTTGTCCAGCGAGCCGGTGAACGTGATGTCGCCGCGCTCGATCTCCAGCTTCTGGCCGTAGGCTGCGTACTGGCCGCCTGCGGCTTCGAGCTTGCCGGTCACGCGCAGCGGGCCGTCGCTCTTCTGCGTGACCTGCAGCTGGCCGCGCAGCGTCGTGGCCAGGCCGCGGCCGCGCACCTTGAAGTCGCGGCCGAAGTCCAGCGCCAGGTTGACCTGGGTGCTGCGTGCCGCCTTGGGTGGGGCGGCTTCGGTGGCATCCACGTTGCGTGGGCCGCGCACCACGGTCACGTCGTCGGCCAGCGCGGGCGCGTCGCCGCGTGTGAAGTCAAACAGGCCTTCGTCGGCGCGCAGCTTGCCGGCGAGTTGCAGGCCCTTGTCGTCCAGGTCGAGTGCGGCCTCTCCGCTGGCGACGATACGGCGGTCCACGCGGGACAGCACGCGCAGCCTGTCCGCCTTGATCTCGATGTGGGCGGCAGGCTTGGCGCCCAGCTCGGCGCGGCCGGTGGCGCGCAGCCACCCGTCACCGGCGCGTGCCTGCAGCTGCGTGAGCTCGGCGTGCTGGCCCTTGAGGTCCAGCGTGAAGCGGCCTTCGTTGAAATCCACGCCGTACAGCAGATGCCGCAGCGCGATGCCCTCGCCCTCGGCACGGCCGGTCAGGTCGGGGCCGCCGAGCTTGCCGGCTATCTGCACGGTGGCTGAGGCACGCCCCCCCAGGCGCCAGCCAGCGGGCACCCAGCGGCCCCAGGTGGCGAGGTCGGCCACGTTGGCCTGCAGCACGCCGTCGACGGGCGTGGTGGCGTCGGGCCAGAGCTTGGCCGGCCGAAGCGTCAGCGCGCCGCCAAAGCTGCCCAGGTCCTTGCCGGCCAGCCCCTGGGCAAACTGCCACAGCCCGTCGCGCACGTTCAGCGCCACGCGCAGATCGGTCAGGCCCAGCGGCCGGGTGCCGAACTCGTCCGTCACGCGCAGGTCGCCGCTCTGGCGGTCCAGCAGCACCTCGGCCGTGAGCTTGTCGTTGAGCAGCAGCGACGCATGGCCGGCGATGCGCAGGTCGCCGCTCCAGCCGAAGTCGGGCTGCCAGCGTGCCATCAGCGGCGCCACGGCCAGGTCATCGAGCAGCAACTCTGCGCGCGCCTCGGGCCGCTCGCCACCGCGCCAGCTCAAGGCCTGCCAGCGCACCAGGGCGCCGCCCACTTCGGCGCGGCCGGGCTCGGCGGTCACCTGCGGGCCGGTCTCGGCCAGCGCCACGCGCAGGCCCACGTTGCTGGCCGCCAGCGTGGCGGGGGTGTTGGGGCGCAGCGGTGCGATGTCCAGCTTGGTCAGCTTGCCGGCCCAGGCCTGGCCGTTCCAGCCGCCCTGGGCCTGCAGCATGGCGCCAAGGTTGTAGTCCTGTTCGGCGCGCCTCAAGCTGCCGGCAAGCTGGACCTTCAGCTCGTGGGCGCTGCGCCGGCCCTGCAGGTCCAGCTTGACGAGCTTGAGCTGCGTCTGGCCGTTGCGTACGCCGCCCGCGTCGAGCAGCAGCGACAGCGGAGCGTCACCGCCTGTCTCTGGCGGTGGCAGCGCCCAGCGGGCCTTGGCGCTGTCCACTGAGATGCCGTTGGCGTTGAGGCCCTTCAGCGTCGCGTTCCCAATGCCGCCCAGTTGCCAGACCGCCGCAGGCATGGTGTTAGGCGTGGCCTTGCCCAGCGAGGCGGGCTTGACACGCAGCAGCTGAAGGTCGCCGGCGCCCTCGGCCTGGCCGGCGATGGGGCCTTGGCCGAACAGGGCCAGCAGCGGGTTCAGCTCGGCCAGCTTGCCAGCCTGGAGCTTGAGTTGGGTGCTCACGGTGTCGGGCCGGGCCTGGCCGTTGGCCTGCACGCGGTTCTGCCCCAGGCGTGCGTCGACATCGAAGGCGGCGGCGTCGGTTGCGCGCGGGCGCTCGACGCTGATCTGGCCCTGCAAGGGCAGCCCGCCGAAGTGGCTGGGCAGCAGCTTGGCGTCGGCGCTGCCGGTCAGGTTGTCCAGCGCGTTGCCACGCAGGTCGAGTTGCACATCCGCGTTCAGCCGTGTGGTGCCTGGCATGCGAGCCCAGGCCGAGCCCGGGTCACCGCGCCACAGCAGATGTGGGTCGAACTGGCGTAACTGGCCCTTGAGCTTGGCGGCGGGCGGGCCCGCGTTGGGCGCCTCGATGCTGCCGCTGGCCTGCAGCTCGGCGTCGCCGCTGGTCAGGCGCGCGTCTTCGATCTGCCAGCTGCTGCCTTGTTCATGCAGCCGGCCTTGCACGCGGGCCTGCACGCGCAGCGGGCGCTGCTCCAGCGTGCCGCGCAGGTCCAGCTTCACGGCCAGCGGCAGCTTGGGGCCGCCAGACAGGGCCAGCGGCCCGTCCAGCCTGGCCGGCGCGGCGCGGGCGTCCAGCAGTTCGGGGCGCAGGCCTTGCACGCGGGCGTCGAGTTGCCAGCGGCCGTCGGCGCCGCGCTGGCCCTTGCCCTGCACCCGCGCGCCGCCGTTCAGCTCGGCGTCCAACGTCGTCAGGCGCAGGCTGGTGAGCTGGTCGGGCCGGCCGGCCAGCGCCAGGCTGAGCTGCTTGACGGGCAGGGCACCCTGGTCCCAGCGGCCAGCGGCGGCATTGCGCAGTTCGGCCTGCAGCGTGGCTTCGGCCTTGAGGGCGGGGGCGTTGAGCTTGGCAGAGCCGGTCAGCGCGGTGCGTGGCAGGCCGGGCATGACGGCGGCGAGGTCGAACTTGTCGGCCTGCAGTTGCAGCGCATTGACGGGCCAGGGCGCGAACGGCTGCACCTGGCCCTCGACCTTGAGCGTCTGGTGGGCGGCTTGCAGCTCCGCCTTGGCCGTCAGCTTGGCCAGCGGTCCGCGCGCGGCGGCGACGGCAAGCCAGGGCAGGTCGGTGGATTCGTTTTGTTGAACGGTTAGCGTCGCTTCGGTCTGCAGCGGCGCGGCCGTCTCGATCTTGGCGTCCCCGGCCAGCAACAGGTGCTGCCAGCGCGCGCCGGTCAGCTGGATGTGGTGCGTGCCTCTGCGCGGCAGGTTGATCTCGGCGGCGAGGTTCTGCACGGCGGGCTGGTCGGGCGACCAGCTCAGCTTGCCGATGGTGAGCTTGGCGATGTGCACGCCCAGCGGCAGGCTCAGGTCGGGCGGCGCGATCAGCGGGCTGGTGCTGGGCTGGGTGCGGATGAGGACCTCGTCCACCGCCAGCGCCTGCGCGGCCAGCAGGCCCTGGCTGGGGCTCACGCCCAGGCCCGACCAGCGCAGCCCGCGCAGCTCGGCCTCGCCGCCGGCCCATGTCAGCAGCAGGCGGCGGGCGCTGAAGTCGCCCATCAACGAGCCCTGGGGTTCCTCGATCTGAACGCCGGGCAGATGGGCCAGCAGCCAGGCGCCGCCCGACGGGCGCTGCAGCACCCAGGCGACGAAGGCGGCGGCCAGCACGACAACGGTGGTCAGCGCTATCAGGGCGTTGCGCAGGACGCGTAGGGAGCGCCTCACAGCGTGATCCCCACACTAAAGTGCAGCCGCCACTTGCCGGTCTCGTGCGCCCTTGCCATGTCCACCCGCAGCGGCCCGACCGGGCTGCGCCAGCGCACGCCGGCCCCGTAGCCGATGACTGGGCGGAAGTCCTGCCAGCGCGAGGCGGCGTTGCCGGCGTCCACGAACACGGCGCCCCACAGCGCGGGGAAGCTGGCCATGATGGGCCGCGCCAACTCCAGGCTGCCGGTGGCCATCACGCGGCCGCCGACGGTGAGGCCGTCCTTGACCGGCCCGAGGCTTTGATAGGCATAGCCGCGCACGGACTCGTCGCCGCCGGCCTGGAAGAGCAGCTTCTCGGGCACGCCGACCTGCTCCTTCGCAATGACTTGCGCGAGCTCGGCACGCGCCGAGCCAAACCATCCGCCGAAAGGCTTGTAGACACCGAGCTTGATCTGCATGCGGCCAAATGGACCGCTGTCGTCGCTGCCGCCGCCGCGCACCTGACCCAGGCCAATGAGCAGCAGACCCTGGTGGCCGTCGGTGGGCAGCAGCGTGCTGTCCAGGCGGCGGCGGACCCATTGCTGGTTGATGGACACGGCCAGGTTGGTGTTGACCTCGCTGCCCGCGGTCTCGCGGGCGCGCAGCAGCTCGACATAGCTCAGCCGGTCGTCGCGCGGAGACTCGTAGATCCGCCCCAGGCGCAGGCCGAGGTTGGTGGCGATGGTGTCGCCGCTGCGGTCCTGCTCGAACGTCAGCGAGGCGAGGTTGCGCTTCAGGTCGGGCTGGGGGTGGGAGCTCAGCTCCAGCTCCATGCCGCGAAGGTCGCGGCTGAACTGCACCTTGGAGCGCGCCCGCACACCCAGGCCGAACGGCTGGCGGTGCAGGTGCTCGACGCTGATGCTCTGGCCCGTGTTGGCGTGGTAGCCCACCGCCGCCGTGGCCTGCTGCAGGGCTGATTCGGACAGCGTCACCAGCACGGGGCTGGTGCCGTCGGCTTCCACCACCTCGGACTGCAGTTGCACGCGCACCGCGTCGAACAGCTGGGTCTTGGCCAGGCGATCCTGGAACTCGGCGAGCTGCTGCTCGGTGTAGGCGTCGCCGCGGTGGAAGCCGGCCAGGCGCTCCACGGTCTGGCGGCTGTGGTGCTTCAGGCCGTCGATGCGCAGCGGGCCGAACCGCGCGCGGTTGCCGCTGGCCATTACCAGGCGCAGCTCGACGGTCTGCGAGTCGGCGTCGACGCGGGCGGCCGTCTCGCGCCAGCGCGCCTGCGGAAAACCGTCGGCGCGCGCGCGCAGCAGCAGGTCGTTCTTGGCCGACGACCAGTAGCCCTGCGTGAAGGGATCGCCTTCCTCCAGCGACCAGGCCTTGCGCAGGCTGTCGCGCAGGGCCTTGGCGTCGTCGGCGGCGAGGCCTTCCTGGAAGTCCAGCTCGATCTTGGCCACGCGGGTGCGCGGGCCTGGCTTGACGATGAGGCGCAGCCGCGAGGCGTCCTCGGCGCGGCGCTCGACGGCGGCCGTCGCACTGAAGTAGCCCATGGTCTCCAGCAGCGTCGCGGCCTGCGCCGGCGCGGCGGCGGCCAGGCGGGCCAACTCGACGCGGCTCAGCGCGGCCTCGCTGGCGCGGTAGCGGGCGATGTCCAGGTGCTCCTGCAGCAGATCGCGCAACCGGTTGTCGCGGTAGTCGTCCTCGACCTCGATGTCTAGGCTGTAGACAGCCGGGGCGTCGGCGGGCACGTCGGGGGCGGGAACTGGGGCTGGCGGTGGGGCCTGCGTCGCGCAAGCGCTCAGCAGCGCTGCCAGCAGCAGCGCGAAGAAGCGTGTCATTTGCTGAGGAGTCGCATCGCGCCTTCAAGGCCGGAGAGGGTCAGTGGGAACATGCGCTGCTGCATCAGCTGCTGGATCAGCGCGATGCTCTGCCGGTACTGCCAGACGCCTTGCGGCTCAGGGTTGATCCAGGCGTACTTGGGGAAGGCGTGCGTGAGCCGCTGTATCCACTCGGCGCCCGCCTCTTCGTTGTTGTACTCGACGCTGCCGCCGGCCTGCAGGATCTCGTAGGGGCTCATGGTCGCGTCGCCGACGAAGATGAGCTTGTAGTCGCGGTTGTACTTGCGGATCAGGTCGAAGGTGTTGAGCTTCTCCGCGAAGCGCCGCCGGTTGTTCTTCCAGACGAAGTCGTAGACGCAGTTATGGAAGTAATAGAACTCCAGGTGCTTGAACTCGGTCTTGGCGGCGCTGAAGAGTTCTTCCACGCGGCCGACGTGCTCGTCCATCGTGCCGCCCACGTCCATCAGCAGCAGCACCTTGACCTTGTTGTGGCGCTCGGGCTGCATGCGGATGTCCAGCATGCCGGCGTTGGCCGCCGTGCCGTGGATGGTGCCGTCCAGGTCCAGCTCAAGGTCTGACCCCTCGCGGGCAAAGCGGCGCAGGCGGCGCAGCGCCACCTTGATGTTGCGCGTGCCCAGCTCCAGCCCGTCGTCGTAGTCGCGGTAGGCGCGCTGCTCCCACACCTTCACCGCGCTCTTGTTGCCGCTCTGGCCACCGATGCGTATGCCCTGCGGGTTGTAGCCGCCGTTGCCGAAGGGGCTGGTGCCGCCGGTGCCTATCCAGCGGTTCCCGCCTTCGTGGCGCTCCTTCTGCTCCTCGAAGCGCTTCTTCAGCGTCTCCATCAGCTCACCCCAGCCCATCTTCTCGACGGCGGCTTTCTGTTCGGGCGTCAGGTTCAGTTCGAGGTTCTTCTTCAGCCACTCCAGCGGCACCTCGGCCGTGAAGTCGGTCAGCATCTCCACGCCCTTGAAGTAGGCGGCGAAGGCGCGGTCGAACTTGTCGTACTGGGTCTCGTCCTTGACGAGGCAGGCACGGGCCAGCGTGTAGAAGTCGTCGATGCTCGCCACGCCGCCGTCCTCGGGCGAGGCGATGACGCCGGCCTGCAGCGCTTCAAGCAGCGTCAGGTACTCGGGCACCGTCACCTTGAGCTTGGCGGCGCGCAGCGTGTAGAAGAACTGGATGAGCATGAAGCGGGCTGTGCGGGTTTCTGCGGATTATGCAGAGCCCTCCAAGCCTCGCGCGGCGAGGCTCAGTGCCCAGCCGTTACAGCTTGTCCACCATGACGGGCTTGCCCGTGAGATAGCCCTGGATCAGGCGGAAGCCCATGTCGCGGCAGATCTGGGCCTCGTCTTCGTGTTCCACGCCCTCGGCCAAGGGCACCGAGCCCAGCTCCAACACCATGCGCACCAGGTCGCGCACCATGCGCTGCTTGCGCTCGCTGGCCTTGTGCAGGTTGCGCACGATGCCCATGTCGAACTTGACGAAGTGCGCCGGCACCTCGGCCAATTCGTTCAGGCGCGCCTGGCCGGCGCCGAAGTCGTCATAGGCGAACTTCACGCCGATGCTGTTGAGGCGTGCGGCCAGTTCGCGCATGCGCTCGACCTCCACCACCGCGCTTTCGTGCACCTCCACCACCAGGTGCGGGCGCCCGGGCAGGGCCAGCAGCCCGTGCAGCGAGTCGAAGAACTCGTCCGTGAAGGTCTCGGTCGGGTGGATGTTGACGAAGACGCCCACGCCTTGCGCCTTGGGCGCCAGCGCCTCCACGCCATGGGAGCGGAACGCCGCGCTCAACTCGGCCTCGCGCCGCAGTGCGGCGGCCATCATGAACAGGTGCATCGGCGAGCCGGGCAGCTCGGGGTGGGTGCAGCGCCCCAGCAGTTCGTAGGCGAGCAGCTGGCCCGTGTGCGCGTCCACGATGGGTTGCGCTGCCGCGGCCATGCCGCGCCCCGCCAGGAACTCAAGGAACTGGGCCTCGTGGCGAACGAAGTTCTGGCTGAGCTGGCTGACGTTCTGCGCCACCATCCGCGTGTGCTCCGGGACGGGCGCCGCCAGCGTGGCTGCTGCCTGCGTCCCGTCGTGCGTCAGGCGGAACTCGGCATTGCAGAAATGGATGATGTCGTTGGGCGCCAGCGGGCGGGGGCTTGTCAACCGCTCGCGGTTCACGAAGGTGCCGTTGGTACTGCCCAGGTCTACCAGCAGCAGGCCATCCACGCCGTTCTGCTGCAACTCGGCATGCCGTCGAGACAGTCCGGCGGCCTCGATGGTCAGGTCATTGCCTACGTCGCGGCCGACGCTGAACGGCAAGCGGTCGATGCGATGCGTGACACGCGAACCACCGGCGGCCACGCTTTCCAGGAACCAAGGCGTCGTGCCCATTCATGTCCTCCGAACCCCTTGCCGCAGCGCCTGCGTCGAGGTGGGAACATTCTGAAACACATCGCCGAAGCTGGGCATCGGACCTTCCCCTCGATTGGGGGCCGCCCGTGTGAGTCTTTGGGCCGAGCGCCGGGTGAGGGGCCTCAGTTGCAGGGTTCGACGCGGAACTCGACACGGCGGTCCAGCGCATCCACCGCGTTGTCGCTGCCGCTGCCGACCAGGTTCTCGCGCCAGCCCTTGCCGCTGGCCTTGATGCGCTGGGCCAGCACCGGGGACTCGGCGGCCAGACGTTGCTGGATGAAGCTGGCGCGTTGCAGCGAGAGCGCATCGTTGATCTGCTCCGAGCCGGTGCGGCTGGTGTGCCCGACGATGACCATGCAGACCCGAGCGCCGGCACTCTCCTTGGCGATCTGCCTGATCCACATCGGGTAGGCGCCGCTGACCTTGGCGTCTGACCAGAACTCCGAGCTGCTGCCGGGGTTGAAGAGGAACTTCAGTTCAAGCTTGTTGGCGCGCAGGCCATAGGCCACGATCTGACCAAAGGCGACTTCAGCCTCGGCGGTGCGCCCGAGGCGCACGTTGTTGAGGTAGATGCCGTTGAGCGTGCGCAGCTGCTCACCGCCCGCCTGGGTGCGGGCCTCCTGGTACTTGGCCAGCGATTCCGGGAAACGCTCGGCGTTATAGAGGGTGCCGGCCTCGTTGATGACGCTGGCCACCGCGACGCGCTCCATGTACAGGCCGCTGGCCGCGCCGCCTGGCGCCGTCAACGCCGTGCTGATGTAGCCCTCGACTACCTTGTCTTTCACCAGCACCGGGCTGTCCTGGTAGATCGCCAACGGCGTGTGGTTGAGGCCGTCGTCGCGGGCCAGCGCCGAGGCTTGCGCCACGACACGGCCCGTCTTGATCTCCACCAGCGCCAGGTTGATCTGCAACGACCGCTTGCCAGGCACGTCCAGCAGCCGGGTCAGCGTGCCGGTCAGCAGGTACTGCACCTTGGACAGGTTCTCCGTCTTGAAGGGCAGCAGGTCAAAGCTGCCTTCGGTGCGCGCAGCCAGGCGCTCGCCGATGCGGCGCTCCAGCAGTTGCGTGGTCTGGGTCTGCTGGCCGCTGGTCGCATCGATGGTGGGGTCCACGACGACGCTCTTCTTGGCGATCTTGGACTCCACCTTCGCCAGGAAGCCGGGCAGCTTCTGGGTCTGGGTCACCAGGCCATCGGTGGCGACGACGATGGCTTCGCTGAAGGACAGTTCGTTGGTCGATACCGTGGGCTGCTTGGGCGCCGTCTCGAGGCAGCCGGTCAGCAGACCCGTCAGGGCCAGGCAGCCGAGCATGGCGGCGCGGCCCAGGCTCACTGAAAAACTGATGCGATTCGTGTGGCCGGCGCGACTCATCGACATTCCTTCTTCAGGTAGGCGGCTTCACTCGCCGTCAGCGGTTCCAGCGAGGCCTTTTGCAGAATATCACTGCACCTTGCGCCTCTCGCTTCAGCGGGTGCGGCTGCCGCAGCGCGTGGCTTGGCCGCTGACGGGGCCGGTGCCGAGGCGATGGTTGCCGGCGCGGAGGCTGCCCGTGCGGGCGTGGGTGCCGGCGCGGGAGTTGGTGCCGGTGCGGGCGGCACGGAGGCGGCGGAGCCGGGGCTGTCCGGGGC
>Ga0187845_1001370_pt1 | contig 14030 bp, 8 predicted proteins | sample SpaLakP09_SKY_68_FD_134515 | JGI IMG/M metagenome (GOLD analysis project Ga0187845, IMG submission 134515) | Oligotrophic lake water microbial communities from Sparkling Lake, Wisconsin, USA - SP09_SKY_68 | ecosystem: Environmental > Aquatic > Freshwater > Lake | place: USA: Sparkling Lake... | reverse complement strand
GTACAACCTCTGACTCAGCCTCCTCAAGTCGTAGAAGCGCCGGCTCTTCCTCCAGCTGTACAACCTCTGACTCAGCCTCCTCAAGTCGTAGAAGCGCCGGCTCTTCCTCCAGCTGTACAACCTCTGACTCAGCCTCCTCAAGTCGTAGAAGCACCGGCTCCTCCAGCTGTACAAGCCCCGTCCCTGCCTCCTCCGGTTGTAGAACCACAGCCTACGCCTCCTCCAGCTGTACAACCCCCGACTCAGCCTACTCCAGATGAACTGCGCCAACAGTTATTTGCGAACGCCACCCCGAACTCAGAACTCCGAGCGAGATACGAACCAGAAGGTCCGTCTCAACTAAGCGACAGCCAAGCGTTATTTGCGAACGCCACCCCGAATCCAGAACTGCAAGATAAATACAGGAGAGATAACGAGGTTGATGTAAGGCAACAAGCAGAAGCAGAAGCAGGAATACCTGAACAAAATCCGTTTGAAGCTGAGCCAGAACCGGCTGAGTCCCCACCTCCTCCCGCTGACCAACCTCAAAGCGATGGATGGACCCCATTGGACATTAACAACATGAACACGGGCGTCTACATCATGCCAGGTCTCTTTGGAGCGGCCGGAGCTACCTACATCCCCACCATTTACAAGTTTTTCAATCAACCGAAAATGAAGGATAATATCAATGTTAGCGATGAAGACAAGTTCGCGAAAATAGCAGAGGCCCAAACGAGCATGAGAACGTATTTGGAGAGCTTGAAAGCCAAAATGGCGGTCTCCACGGGCAAGTCTAAAGATGATATAGTGTCTCTCGGGAAAGAAGCAGTGAATACTTTCAAGATTCTACTAGACAACTTTAAATCACAAGAACAAACCACTAAGCGCAGAACCGAGCTAGAAACGCGTCAAGGTAAAATCAAAGCCGCGTCAGATAAAGAAGCTGCAATAATCAAAGCCGCTGAAGAGGCAACGGCAAAGCGGACTCGGGAACTAGATGAAATGATAGGCCAGTTTCCAGACAGCTACCAGCAACTTGCTTCAGAACTAGACACAACCACCAGTCTCGGAGGAACTCGACGGACCAAGAGAAACATACGCAATCGCTCAACCCGCCGCCGATGAACACTTCCACTCCTCCAACTCCATTTCTCCCAAAATTCTCTTTATGTAATCGTTCTCTGACTTGTGGGAACACATAAACACGTCTTTCGTTCGCGTTGCGATCAAAAGGCGTATACATTCATACTGCTCCTGCGACGTCAACGTCCGCATACATATGCGCACCTTGTTGTCGTTATACATCAACTGCTCTCTGATATTGTCCATTGTTAAATTGAGCTCAGCTTGTGTGTATAAGGATTCTTGTGGAACGCGCTCAGGATATCCCCGCCGTTGCGCTCCATGTTGATGTCCTCTTGCAAAGGCGCATTGTAGCGGTAAGAACCCTTGTGCGTTGCATCGGGAGTCAGGATCTGCTGGGGAACGTTGAGGCGAGTCGCATTCGTCAAAATAGAGTCCATGTCAAACTTCGTCTGTGCAGAATACTGCTCTACGCCAATAGACTGCCCTACCCCCGAAGATCCAGCAGGTCCACCTCTTCCTTGTGCAGTCAGACGCATGAACTCCTGATACGGCTCCGTGAATGCCCGAATGTAGGACGTGAACGTCGTGACGCCACCACTCTGCGGCGCCATGTGGAACACCGACGTGGTTTCGCGGTCCTGCATCTTCATGGGCTGGTCCGAGTATATCCTCGGCGCAGTCTGAGCTCCCACTGCAGTGTTCGCCCGATCCATTCCGTAAACTGCAAACCGATCCGGCTTGTTCTTCTTGACGTCTGCCTGAATACCCGGCTGAGTGACAACGGATGCGCCCTGAATGACCGGAGGTTCATACGAAAGCTTCGGCTTCGTCACCACGCGCAGCTCGTCGGTCGTGCGAGGAAGAGCGAACTCGTGCATCGCGTCCTGCTGGTATCCGCCGCGAGGGATGTTCGTATACCCGTCGTTCACGCCAGGACCTACTTGGACCTGATCTATCGGGAACGTGTTGTTCATTCGCTGGGCAGTCACCATGCGCGACTGCATGAAGTCAGACTCGTTTGAATTGCCGAAAGGGTTCCCAACGCCAGGCTTCGTGTCATGAAACGACTTGGTCTCTCGCTTCTGGAAATACTGCTTTCCCGCTCCTGTGTGATTGTCCATCAGGCTTTCCGTTGCACCAGAATACATGGACTGAGTCACGTGAGCACCAAAGAACGGCACCTCGTTCGAATGCCCCTTTGCAGACTCCTCGTCTTCAAATGGCGCAGGTCGAATCATAGGTTCCGGATTCGTAAGAAAAGGTATTTCAAATTGCTCTTTCGTTGGAGTCTGGTTTGCAAGGACGTATCCGAGTGCGCCAAGACCAATCAAAAGTCCAAGCTCAATCATCTTTGTAATTGTCCCCCAGTTTTTATTGCGATCCTTCGCCCCACACTGACCACTGGAAACGGTTGAACGGAGACACCTTGATAGCGCCGGTGTTCTGCTTGAACTTATTGACTGCGTCTGCTTTTGCAGGATCCGTATCCAGCGGAACAGGATACTTCTTGTTGTTGCAGCCAGGCTTTACGCCGAAACAGTTCACGCCGAACTTTGTAGCAGGGTCAAAATACCCGCCGTTCACGCCAGGACGACCACACTTCGTCTTCTTCTTCACATCAATCTCCTGCTGCAGTTTCTGCCAGGTGTTTTCCTGCGTCGGAAACAGCGCCATTCCGCCTATTGTCCAGCCATACCCGCACCACTCTGCGCCTTTTGCGTATGCGTCTGCTACCTGGTCGTATGTAGCAAGCTCTGCATTATACGCAGCACACACGGACGGCGCGTCGTCGTAATTATACTTGTCGCCAGCAACGTAGAACACTTCCTGCTGGACGCTCGGCGAAGCAGTGGACGCCACCGATCTAAACAAACTATCAAACGGATTCGGCGCAACCGCCAGACTTATTGAGCTTATCGCTCCCGGATTTTCAATCAGAGTGGCGACATATGCTGCAACCCCGATAAGTGATAGGGCAACCCCCACAGCCATAACGCTTTGTGTAAAAATATATACGGCGATCACCAATGCGACACACGCCGATATAAATATGGGCGACTTCAAATACTCGGTCAACATCCTTGTTATTCCTCAAGACGATAATAAATCAATACGCGCATAGAACCCGAAATTGGGAATTGCTTCGGTCCGTGGTCGATAACATTCGTGTCGTCTAGAACGTACCAAGACGATCCGGGAGGCATGTTTCTCGCATACGTCCACCAGTGTCCGCCGTTGAAGCAGATGACACTCATGAGGGCGTACCGTTTTGAGTTGAGAACAAGAATGCTTGAGTAATCCACTGTGGTTTGAGATATCGGCAGGTGAAACATCATATAGTCCGGAAAGGATCCAATGAGTTGCTGACGAACTCCGCCTTTGTTGTTACACGATTCGCACTTCCATTCTTGAACGGGGTAAGGTTCCACGGTCTTTGAAATGCACGCAGACAGAGGTATGTGCTGTCCTTCCACCGAATCCAACGAGAAATCAATCACGGAATCTCGCGTCAGAACCTTTTTTTTGCAGTGGACGCACTCCATGGAATGCGCTATCTTGAAGCGACACAGCTTGTCCAGAAACGGGAGCTTGTCGCAGAGATACTGGAGCAACTCGTGGCTGTCTCCAATTCCCTGTCCTGCCGGCATCGTGTCGGTCCGCACAGCCTCAAAGAACTCATGAAGTCCCTGCTGCCCCTTTGAGTTCCAGATGTTCATCAGGCATTCGTCTATTGCATTCCCCTTCTCAAACGTCTTTTCGGAATACCGTTCTTGCACGAACGGAAACCGAAAAATAGCTTGGAGAGTCGCATTGACCCAACAACTTCCACTGTAATTGTGAAGTCCGAACATTGTATTATCCTACTACGTTTTTGTGTAAAGTTTAACGCCCGATGCGGTCAAAGTTGTTCAGGTAAGGCTTGGGGCCGCCTTCTTCCACCGGAAAGGCTCGTTCCAACGGAGGACTGTATGTGTATACCGGCAGATACTGCGGGTTTCGCGTAGCCGTGTCCGAAGAGAACTTCCCGTCATCGCATACTATCCCGTTGTTGCCGACTCTACATCCGGGGTGCTTGTTGGATAGCCGTTGGGCAGACATTGAACTCAAAGTGGACGATGGGTCGTCTCCAGGTCCGTACATACTCGGATTGCTGGCGGGTCCAAGCACCGGACGACTACATGTCATCCGTTCCTGCGTGGGAGACTGAAGGAGGATACATCCAACCACAATGACGGCCAAGAACAAAAAGAACCAAACTTTCATCCCCTCTTTGTTCAATAGGGATGGATTTGAATACACTTGCACTATCGTTTTTGGGGAGTGTCATGCTGTATGGAATTTATCTATACCGACAGAGCACGCTCAAAGAGATTCCGAAAACGCTGGTGACGCCATGGGGACAGCAAGTGGGCAGGAGCAAGCTCATTCAGTCCAAACACGGCGATGCATCCATGTTCACGGAAAAAAAGAGGAGACGAGCCGTTCAAACTGCAGGTCAGTTGAATCCTTCTGGCATCAAGGAATCCAGAACAACGACTGGGTCTGTAACAGGAGCAATTGAAACGTTTTTCTTGACCTCGGGATCGTGAATGTTAGAATTGTATTGCGACGTAATAAATGAGCTCGTCTCAAACCGGTAGGAAATACCCCGCACAAATCGTCATTTCCCCTTTGGCTGGAAGACCGTTCGTGCCAGGGAGAGTAACCATCGCATTCAGGGGAGCAGCATACAAGGTCGGCGAATCTTTCACGATTGCAGGGACGTTTCTAGGCGGGACAAGCCCGAAATACGACTTGATAGTCAGTGTCGCGACGGTAAACTCGTACGGAGGAATACTCGACCTACGGACGAATGGGATTGGCGCAATCAGCGATAAGAGTTTCACTATAACTCTTGATTTCGTCAAGATTTCAAATTATGTCCGCGAGGCTTCGGAATGGACCACGATGAATCGCGAAGTCAAGATCTACAATGAGAGCAGAGTCGGGAACAATATATTGGGCGACTCAAGTCCCGAGATACTTCAGTCGAATCAGTTCAGGATGTCTTTCCTGTTTGGGCAATTGAAATGCGGCGACGGGTTCTGTGGAGTTTTCGGACGAAACGGACCTACGACGGATTCGCAGACAGCTCTGAATTTCGTGGAACCCCCTCCGGTTCCATGCAAGTTTCTGCTTGAAGGCGGAACGAACACCGACCCAGATTTCTGCGCGGTTGTTACTGGCACGATGGGTGAAGCAAACGTGGAGTATGATGGTGGCGCTCCAAACGTAGACGTTTGCTCGTAGAGATATTCCTTTGTAAAATCATAGCTGCTTTATAGTAATATGTCGTGCGATTCTGCCTCAGTCAAGTTCAAGCTACGTCGTGGGATTGCGTCATTGTGGCCTGGAGTCACGTTAGCAGAGGGCGAACCTGGATATGATACCACGAATAACATATTGAAGATAGGACAGACAGCTTCTGGAGGGGGGTTGGTAACTTGGGTGAATCTTCCAGCGATAAACGCGGGTGTCGCTACCTTAATTCCCGTCAATACAACTATCAGCGGAATTTCAACTACGCTTGTTTTAACTCTAGCAACGTCGGGAACGTATTACAGCATAACGACGTCTTCTTTGACTACGCTAACAATTTCAGGCGCTGTCGGAGGGGCATCTGGAAACTTCTGGGTTCTGCGAAACAACACGAGTACGTATTTATCGTTGACGGTCGGGATAACGGGAGGCGGACCATCTTGGACACCTGGAAATCCGCTCGTGATCCCTCCCTCAAATTCAGTCACGATAGTGTGGGTTGATTCGTCTACATATGTTTTATTTTGAATGAGTAATGGCAGACTACGTGCTCCCAGGCACGTCAAAATCTATATGGGGTTTTGATCCTCGCACTGTCGGGGGGTGCACTTTGTGGCTGGACGGCGATGATAAGAATACCATGTTCACCGACATTTCAGGAACCGTTCCCGCTAACGTTGGGCAAAACGTGAGTCGGTGGAAGGACAAGAGCATTTCTGCAAACGACGCAATCGTGAACACTATTCCAGATCAGTTTCCAATGATGGGCGCGAACTATATTGTTGACTCAAGCACTTCGCGCGGACAACTGAAATTCGGATATACGAGTGTAAATATTACTGGATTCAGTGGAAATTCTTATAACGTTACATCGAATGTGCCTCTGAGTGTTGGACAAACGTTAGTTACGGTTGGCACCTACAATTCCAACAACTACACTCTAAATTTGAACCCAGGACCTACCTATTATATAGTAGCAGTAACGGGGACTGTTCCGTCTTTATCTATTCAGGTCTCGACATCTCCAGGAGGAGCTGTGCAAACGCCGTCTGGAAGCGTGGGAACGGGCGTTCTACCAGCAGCAATCATTGATGGAGCGACTTATCGTTTGAACGCGAGCGGTCTCGGTCTCCCCGTGGGAACATCTGACGGAACCTATTTCTTCGTAGGACGACAATTTGTAGGAGCGGCAAGTAACTCAAATTATGTAAAATTGTTCTTCCTTTCTTATGGCTCATGGTCACCTTCGGCTGCGAGAGAGTTTGCATTTCTTAACGGGAATGCTTACAGCTTTACTAATATCAATACCGGCACTGTCAATTATAGCACGAATCCTTATCGGAACTCTGTTCTCACAAGCTCGTTGAATAACTATATTTACAGTGCCTCCATAAACGGAACACCTGGATCTATGAGTAGCGCAAACGATATGCAACGCGCCACTAACCCAGCCTTTAGTACTAGTACTAGCAACGCCATCGCGTTGATTGGATCTACTGTGGCATATGGTATCTATTCTGGTCTATCGCTCGGAACCCTGTCGGAAATGATCGTTTTCAACCGCGCACTCATGCCTTGCGAAACACAAATGGTAGAAGGATATTTGGCATGGAAATGGAAATTGCAGGCGAACTTGCCTGCGACGCACCCGTATGCTCCAAGCGTATCCTCTTTGAGCTCCATTGTTCCCCATAACTACGCGAATCTTGCATTGTGGCTGGACGCTGCCGACACCGCTACCGTGACTTTATCTGGATCCAGCGTGACCCAGTGGAACGACAAGTCAGGGAATGGAAGGAATGTGAATCCGACACCAAATGCGTTTCAGTATGTATCCGCATTCAACGGATCGTATCCTACTCTGTCATCATCTATTACTGGAGGAAATGGAATGATTGGATCTCTGGCGGGGTTTACGCTTCCGAACCCGTCAACTATTTTTGCAGTTATTCAGAATAGAGGACTCAATAGTGGAACCAATACTTTTCCGTATTTGTTCGATATTACTGTGGGGAGTGCGCGGGCGTATGGGTATGCTTACAATCAACCCGGCACTGGTACCCCTGGACGGCTTCGTATTTCTTCTGGAGTAAGTCAGGATAGTGAAACGCTGTTAAATACGGACACGACGCAAGTTTTCTCAATGCAGATGGGTACAAGTACTACGTTGAACTATCAAAATGGATTATTGATAACTTCAGCAGGAGTTACAGGTGCGTCTGTCTCTAGCGGCAGCCTTTCAATTGGAGGAAAAGGCAGCTCAGAGCAATGGACTGGACATTTTTGCGAATTCATGATATTCACGGCTGCCCTCACAGCCTCCCAGCGAGAGCAAGTTGAAGGATACTTGGCTTACAAGTGGGGGCTACAGGCTTCGTTGCCTTCATCTCACCCCTACGCTCCAAGAGTATCGTTTTCGAACTCCATTGTTCCGACGAACTACGCGAATCTTGCATTGTGGCTGGACGCTTCAGATTCCGCCACCGTAAATCTAACCGGCGGATCCAACGTGACTAGTTGGGTGGACAAGAGCGGGAATGGAAGGAATGCAACTACGACAGGATCTCCTTCGTATGTATATTCGGCTTTGAACGGACTGAATGGAGTTACACTGTCTGGAACTTCATCGTGGGTAACACCATCGTTCTCACTATCGCCTACAAGTAGAATCACCGCCTTTGTTGTTGCTATGGGCGGAACACGAAGAGCCGATGAATTTAACGAAATTAACATGTTGTGGTCACCAACAAATTTTAGGAACCTAGTTGTATATTTACAATATTCTACACCAGCCACGCGTTTTGCTTCATTTGTAGGTGGCGGGGCCGGATCAGCCCAAAGCAGTAGTTTTTCAAACACTCAAAATGTTCCAAACATATATGAACTTGTATATGATTCATCTACAGCAAAACTTTATGTGAATGGAACAGTATATTTTTCAGATTCAGTAACTCTTTCAGGATCTTCTTTAACAACGTCACAGACTTTAGGTGCTAGTGTTGCATCTAACAACAGATTAACACAGTATGAAGTTCTCTTATTCAATACAGATTTGTCAACCTCCCAGCGACAAGAAATTGAGGGCTATTTGGCTTACAAGTGGGGGCTACAGGCTTCGTTGCCCGCTGGACATCCCTACGCTCCAAAAGTATTCTCTTTGAGCTCAATTTCCCCTGCGAACTACGCCGGTCTTGCATTGTGGCTGGACGCTGCCGACACCGCTAGCATGAATCTATCTGGATCGATCGTCACACAGTGGAACGACAAGAGCGGGAACGGGAACAACGCAACGCAGACAACCCCCTCATACCGACCAGTATTGCAGGACAAGGGAGTATTTTTTGGAGCGGGAACAGAACATTTAATCTTGGTGGACTCACGTAACATTTTACAGGATGTTCCATACGCATGCGGATTTGTCGTTGCGAATGTCACACAAGCACAAACGCAGAACGCGGGCGTGAACCGAGGAGCAGTTTTAACTATACACACCTCGAGTGGAAATGGCCGATTCGTATTATCGCTGGATAATATTAATGCGCCAAGACCTGGTGTATTGGTAAGAAGATTGGATGGCGAAGCAACAATAACCGGAGCAGGAGAAACAACAGCCCATACATTCAATAGCCGTTTTCTTTCGGTTGGTGAAGCAAACTATTCTGCTGGAACACTAAAAGAGTTCTTGAATGGAACTCAAAGCGGAGGAACTCAACCTATCACAGCTGGAAATACAAGCAACACGCTGTCATTTTATAATCCTACCATTAATTCAAGTATTTCTACATCGCGTCTAGCGAATACATACGTTCATGAGCTCATTTTATTTAGAACAGCCCTCTCAACAGCCCAGCGACAGGAAATTGAGGGCTACTTGGCTTACAAGTGGGGATTACAGTCCTCTCTTCCAGTCTTACACCCTTACTTCCGCCCTATTCCGAATCCAGTCAATTACCCTTTCTCTCGCAACTTTGTCCCCACGGATCTAGACAACTGCCAGCTGTGGATAGACCCAGCCGACAGAAGTGCAGTGACATTGAGCGGCTCAAATGTCATAGAAGTTCGCGATAAGAGCGGAAATGGAAATAATGTGACGAGTGCGTCTTCTACGGTCACATACACTTCCACACTCAACGGACTGCCTCTTCTATTCGGGCCTACTTCGGGGGCGTCAAACACTTTGACAAGCCCTAACGTAAAAAGAGACCCAATCAACCACACCTACTTTGCAGTTGTAAGATACGCTCCTAGCTCAACATCAAATCTTCAATTTTTATTTTACGGAGCCGAGATATTTGGATTTAGCGGCCCGCAGGGTAACGAGTATTACATTGAAAACAATAACAACATTACAGGGGGGGCGACTGCCTACTATTTCTTGGCAGGGACTGGTCCTAGCGGCAATGACGTTTTCTACGGAGGAAATACGTTTGTCTGCTGTGTAGTTCGTCAGGGCTCAAATTATACATTCACTATAAACGGAAATCTTGGAGGTGCAGGCGGAAACGCTCTAGGAAATGTTGCAGATGGGCAGGGATATCAGATTAGACTAGGGTCACAAAATGCTTCTATAGGTGACGTGATTGTGTATAATTCTGCTCTGAACTCTGCGGATAGACAGATGGTGGAAGGATACTTGCTTTGGAAATGGGGGGTGAGAACTGGACAAGCGAATGTTTATAACCGACCAGCACTAAATCTGAACGTTCCAACTTCTCACTCTTATTTCAGATTCCCTCCGCCAGCATTGACACCCGTTCCGCCAACGTCGCAGTCCTTCAATCGGGGGTTCAGTCCATACGATTTGTCTCCAACCGTTTGGCTAGATCCACAGGACTCCTCAACATATAACGTAGATGCAAATAATCGAGTAACGACGTGGAGAAACAAAGGGGGTTTGCCTGGTCAGTTTATTCTTGTAACTGCAGTAACGAGCAATTCCATCCTTACTTTCAGCGGATCATCTACATTCGCCGCAGTCGGACAGGCTATTGTTTTTCCGACGGGATTAGGAGGAAGTCCAGGATTAGTAGCACAAACAACGTATTACATCAAGACGATTACTAGTCAAACTTCAGGAAACATTACTGTTTCATCAACAGTTAATGGACCAGCTATAACTACTCTTACAAACGCATCACCTGTCAGCATATCCGCAAATGTGAATCCTGTATTCACAATCCCTCTAACTGGAACCGGAACTGGAATCTCAGGGCCTTTACTGACATCCTCATCTGTTGGAGTTGGATTGGCGCAACAGTACTTGGATTTTTCAAGTGGTGGAACGTTTAATGTCACTGCAGCAACTATTGGGGCAACACCATTCACGACTCTTACACTAACAACTGCATTTACGCATAACATTCCAGTGGGCGCAGTGATATACTTTGCGTGTACTGGCGGATCATACGCAGTTAGCACTGCAAAGACAGTTCCTACTGGAGGATTCACTGGGACTGGAACTGCAGTTACATTAACACCTTCGTCCGTGACTGGATTAGTTACTGGAAGCGTAGTTATTATTGCAGGTGTAACTCCAACCTCCTTGAACGGAACATACACTCTAACATCTGTAATTGGTAGCACAATCACTTTTCCGAATACTACGGCCTCAGCATCTGTAACAGTAGCAGGGGCGATTACACAACCCACATCTACTACCTTACCATCAACACAAACACCATCCTTAGTAGGACCATACCAAATCCAGTCGGCTATAATCTCTGGATCAACAACGCTCACTATTACAACTCAGATTGCGCATAACATTGTTCCAGGATATCCAGTAACATTGACGATAAATACAGGAACATTTTTGGGCGGGGGATCTGCGACTTCTTTAACGGGAACATACGTAGCTCAGACCGGAACAACTGCCTCAACGATAGTTCTAACAATCGGAGCTTCAACGACAGGACAGATGTCTGTTATAGACGGACACGTCACGAACAACGTGGGAACCACCGGATATTATTTGACTCAATCTGGAACGACGGGTTCTACGATTGTTATCACTTCGTTGACGCCGAGATATACTGGAGCATTATTAAATTTTGTAGGAAGAGTTGAGTATGGCATCATACCCTTTACGTCTGCAGTTCTTACTACACCAACTTCCATGACGCTACGAACTCCAATTAATCATGGAATAACCGGAACTCCTGCGATTAACTTGAATTTCAACGACTTTCTTTTACCGTTTCAAAGCCCACTCCCAACTTCCGGAACGACATTGAATCCCGCATGTCTTTCTTTTAGTAATGCCACCGTTACTGGAGGAACAACATTAACGATAACAGTACCAACAAATCCTTTCTTCATTAACAGCGGAACTCCAAACTATGTAGGACTTTCTTCCATTTCAATGACCCTTCCTACTGGAACTTTATTTTCAAATTCCACAAGTGCCACAGGCCTTCCCGGAACTGGATACATTACACAATCTGGGTCCAATACCACAACATTGGTCTTGACAATCGCAACTTCTCCAAACGGAGCGTTGATTTTTAATGGAAATCCGGGAATGGCTATATCCACTGGAACTGCTCATGCATCTATCGTTAACAGCACACAAACCATTACTTCATCATCTGGAAACACCATAGTTGTTCCAATTCCAACATTGGCATCGGCGATTAGCGGACAACTGATAACTTATCCTTTTCCGAGCATTCAACTTTCACTTCTTGGAATAGCTGGATTAAACAAGAATGGGACATATATCATCTATCCTTTGAATGGATATGCTCTTGAATGTCCCTCGTTATCAGGAGCATTAACTACTACTACATCCACAATCGTATGGGTTTCGCACTACAGTTTCGTGAACACCAATCCATCTCGAAATAATGGTAGTTTAACAGGAAGTTCTCCGGTCATTTCTGCTGCTGTCTCCTTAAATGGAGTGGGGGGGACGGATACAACCAGTAACGGTCGCGACTTTAAAATACTTAGTGCGTCATTCGCAGGAAATGCTCCACGTCTTGCGTTGCTTCAGAACAACGCTACTAAAGGAAATGGCTTTTTCAATTTTGGTGCCTTTGCGGACGCTACGTCTGGATTTCGGGTCAACTCTTGTGTCATGAATTTCAGTACGACAGCATCCACCGATGTTTCTGCATCTACCGTTGGGGTTGCAACGAATGGGTGGAGACACGATCTTGCTTTTGCGAATACAAATTTTGTATCATCTATTGGTTCGCAACCTGTGACTACGCTTGCTCCCACCCATTTGAGAATAGGGGCAAACACAGATGCAACAACCGCATACGCTACTCATCCATTAGTATCACAATGGTATGAGGGCGGAGTTGGAGATATTCTCATTTTCAATTCTATACTGACACTTGAACAAAGACAATTGCTAGAAGGGTTTTTGGCTCAAAAATATAGGTCTCAGGCATTTTTAGGCACGACTACCAACACAAGACCAACAGCTACCCATAGTATAAGTGGAGGAAGCATTGCCGGTTCTGGTCCATATACGATTACATTGACTGGAGCATTCAGCTCATTTATAGTTGGCTCGGCGGTTACAGTCGCAGGAGTACTCACTCCGTCTAGCGGATATAACGCGGACTGGATTTTATTAACGTCAACAACCTCTTCGTTAACATTTAGTTCTGCGTCAAATATAGGCGCTTGGGTTTCAGGAGGCACAGTGAAGGGATTCCTTGTAACTCCAACATTCATACACCCTTACCGCGTGAACCCTCTGATTCCGTCGGGTTCAACGATTTATTCAAATTCGATTTCACTGTGGCTGGACGCTGCTGACAGCTCTACGGTATCAAATTCGGGATTGTCAACATTCCAATGGAACGACAAGAGCGGCAACAATAGGAACGCCGTCTATATTTTCGGCGGAATATCTGGAACCATGCCGAGTAATTTCCCTACACATGTCGCCAACTTGCAAAATGGACTTGCTGGAGTCCAACTTACAAACGCTGCATCAAACAACGAGATACGTATCAGTTCATTTCCGTTATATACAAATCGTCAATGTTCGTTTTTTGTAGTTGGAAAAGTCACAGGAGGCTATCCTTACATTTCAAATTATACTAGTTATGCATTATGGTCTATAACCATACTATCGTCTTCGCAGGTTCTCGGTTTTATAGGAACGAGCGACGCTTCAGTAACATCCTTAGTCTCTCCTACAGTCAGCGTTATTGAAACACCATTCCTTATTTCTCTAACAGTGAGTCAATCGTCAGCGACAGACGGATTTCAAAGTCTTTACGTAAACGGACAGAACAAGACGACTGCAACTGGCTTTATCACAGCAAACGTAGCCGGTACCTTGGTATTGTCTCGCGGTACAGCGACTGGTACAGCTACATATCACGAACTTATCGGATTTCAAAATGCTTTGTCGGATATCCAGCGTCAGCAAATAGAAGGTTATTTGGCATGGAAATGGGGCATCAACTCTTTTCTGCCGACGACCCATGCATATTACAAGGTGAGGCCTTAGATGAATATCCTGGTGAATATATGACAAAGACATGCCAGCTGGTCTGCCATACGTTTTACCGGGTCTCCGTCCCAAAAAGAACGGCCAGCCACCTTCGTGTTCTGGCCAGTGCACTCTAAACGTAGGGTCAAGAAAGGTCGGCGGAGGCGCACACAAGATCCCGCTCGTCTGGGCTGGTCCCAAAACG
>Ga0187845_1001367_pt1 | contig 14044 bp, 11 predicted proteins | sample SpaLakP09_SKY_68_FD_134515 | JGI IMG/M metagenome (GOLD analysis project Ga0187845, IMG submission 134515) | Oligotrophic lake water microbial communities from Sparkling Lake, Wisconsin, USA - SP09_SKY_68 | ecosystem: Environmental > Aquatic > Freshwater > Lake | place: USA: Sparkling Lake... | reverse complement strand
GTGCAGCCCGACCGCGGCTTTGTGCTGCATGCGCCGGCCGGGCATTGGCAGTCCAGCCTGCAGGTCAAGGACGGCATGGCGCTGACCACCTCCAAGGATGTGCTGATTGCCGTTTCCGAAGGCAGGGCGCCGGAGCGCATGCTGATTACCCTGGGCTATGCTGGCTGGACCGCCGGGCAGCTGGAGCAGGAAATCAGCGACAACAGCTGGCTGACTGTCAAGGCCGAGCCTTCCATCCTGTTTGAACTGCCGGCTGAGCTGCGCTACGACGCCGCCATGTCCCTGTTGGGATTTGATCCCTCCTTGCTGTCGGGAGATGTCGGCCATGCCTGAGGGAACCGTACTGGCTTTTGATTTTGGCGAACGGCGCATCGGCGTGGCCATGGGTGAAACCATGCTGGGCATTGCCCATCCGCTGCTGACCATCGATACCGAACTCACCGACGCCCGCTTCGCCGCCATCGGCAAGCTGATCGACGAATGGCGGCCGGCCCAACTGGTAGTGGGCCTGCCCATGCACCAGGACGACACCGAACACCAGATGACCCAGCTGGCGCGCCGTTTTGCCAATCGTCTCAAGGGCCGCTTTGGTCTGCCGGTATGGCTGGTGGACGAGCGGCTGACTTCGGTGATCGCCGAATCCATGCTGGAAGAAGCCGGCGTGCGTGGCCGCAAGCAGAAACCGGCGCTGGACCAGGTAGCTGCCCAGGCCATTCTGGCGACCTGGTTTGAAAGCCCCGGCATCGCCGTCTGAACAATCCATCATCATGCATCTATCCCCCCGTTTGCAGACATCCATCCTGATGCTGGCCTTCCTGCTCAGCCTGTCAGGGCTGGTCTACCTGCTGCTGGACCCGGCGCGCAGTGTCAGCCACTGGCAGCCGGCCCCCGGCCATGTCGAATCCAGCCGCATCCTGGTCAGCAGTCCGCCCGAGCATCCCGACCAGATCCACTGGGAACCCTATGTGCAATACCTGTACACGGTAAACGGCGAGCTTTACCACGGTGATCAGCTGTACGCGGTGGCGGCCGGCCTGCCTGGCGACCACAGCAGTGCCGAAGACATCACCCGCCGCTTTCCCGCCGGCAAGGCGGTGGTGGTGTATTACAACCCGCAAGAACCGACCCGCGCCGTGCTGATCCGCGCCGGCGACAGCAGCATCGGCAGCGGGCAGTTCATTCTGGCGGCGCTCAGCACCCTGTTCGGCTGGGCCTTGCTCGACCGCCTGCTGCAACGCTGGCGGCTGGGACGCGGCCACCGGGCGGTATCGCATGGTTGAAAAACTGCTGCAAAGCCTGATGCTGCTGGCCGGACTGGCCGCCTTTGGCTATCTGTGGTGGCTGGGTGCCAAGGGCGATGCCTCGAGCAGCTGGCCCAGTGCCGTCGGCATCGTGCAGCAAAGCCGGCTGGAGCAGCGCCAGGTCAATGCCGGTGGTGATCGCGACAATACCTGGGAATACTTTCCCTACATCAGCTACCACTACCAGGTGCAGGGTCAGACCTATCAATCCGCCAACCGGCGCTTCCCCAACCCCGGTTACAGTCGCAGCCAGCAGGAAGTGGCGGACATCCTGGCGCGCTATCCGGCAGGGGCGCAGGTGCGGGTGTATTACAACCCGGCCAAGCCGGCCGAAGCCTGTCTGGAAACCGGTCAGCACTGGACGGCCTGGGTGGGCAAGGCCATCGCGCTGCTGATCGTGGTGGTGGCCGCCGGTTTGCTGTGGCGCGGACAAAGCTGACGCGCGCAGGGGCAGACTCTGGCCATCTGGCTGCGGCCACCTTTGCCGCCAGGTTTTTCCATGCAAATCGACTGCCGTTCGGGATAAAGCAATTTATCCCCCCACCCGATTTAAGCCATAATGCCAGCAAAACCAAGCCGCATGGCACTTGCATCCGCGCCATGCCATAACAAGGGGAACGACTATGTTGGCCATTATCGGAGGCAGCGGCCTGGCCAAGCTGCCGATTCTGGAAGTGACCCATCGCCAGGTAGTGAGAACGCCGTACGGTGATCCATCCTGCGCGCTGACTTTTGGCCGCATCGGTCAGCAAAACGTGGTGTTCATCGCCCGCCACGGCCATGGCCACTCGCTGGCACCGCATGAAATCAATTACCGCGCCAATATCTGGGCCCTGCACAATCAGGGCGTGAAAGGCATTCTCGCCATCGGCTCGGTTGGCGGCATCCGCGCCGACATGGGGCCGGGCACGCTGGTGGTGCCGGACAACATCATCGATTACAGCTGGGGCCGCAAGCACACCTTTTTTGATGGCCCGGAGCGGCCGGTAGTGCATGTTGATTTCAGCAATCCCTACGACGACGGCCTGCGCAGCAAGGTGATCGACGCGGTCAAGGCCAGCGGCAAGCCAGCGATCAACCAGGGTGTCTATGCCTGCACCCAGGGCCCACGGCTGGAAACTGCAGCAGAAATCCTCAGGCTGGAGCGCGATGGTGCCGATATAGTCGGCATGACCGGCATGCCCGAGGCCTGCCTGGCCCGCGAAATGAACCTGCCCTATGCCCATTTGTGCCTGGTAGTGAACTGGGCGGCAGGCAAGGGTGGCAGCGCCACGGTGAATTTCGATCCCGCCACGGCTGAGGCCGGCATCAGCGATGTCACGGCGGTGTTGCAGGCCATGCTGTCGGCTAGCGCATCGGTATGATCTTGCCGCAGCCTTGCCTGCGGCAGTCAATTTCTGGAGAGAGTCATGTCCTCTGCCCGCTATGATTTTTTTGACGCCATCTTTGCCGCGCGCCGCGATCAGCCCCTGATTCTGCATGGGGATCAAACGATCAGCTACGGCCAGTTTTTCGACCGGGCACTGCGTTTGCTGAATCATCTGGTGATGCAGGGTGCCCGCCATGGTGACCGCATCGTCATCGGCCTGGAAAATCGCCCGGAATATCTGGAGCTCATGCTGGCGCTGGCGCTGGGGGGCATGACAGCCTGCCCGGTGGACCCGGACATTACCGTGGCGCAACTGAACAAGACGCGCCAGGTCGTCAATGCCGCACTCTGCATTACCTCTTACGACCAATTGGCCTATGCACTGGACAACAGCGTTCCGGACTGCGTGGCGCAAGGGGATCTGAACCTGCCCTTCCTGGTGGTGTTCTCCTCAGGAACCACCGGTGCGCCAAAGGGCATTGTGCAGTCGTTGGGCAATTTCTTTGCTGCAGCCCGGGCGTTTGCCAGCGAGGTAGGGCAGCAGCCCGGACAGATTACCTTGCACAACTGGCCGATGTTCTATAACGCGGGTCTGTTCAATCTGTTTGCCTGCCCCTTGATGACCGGTGGCAGCATTGCCGTTTGTCCGCGTTTCAGTGCCAAGTCGCTGGGGGGCTTCTGGGATGATCTGCAACGCTACCAGCCGGATTATCTCTATCTGTCGCCGACCATGGCGGCTTCATTGGGCAAGACCTACAAATTTTTCAAGGCTGATCTGGCGCCACTGCAGCGGGCCAGCGTCATTTCCACCAGCTCCATTCTTTATCCGGCGATCAAGGATGAAGTCCGGCAGTTGCTGGGCGTGGAGATCCGGCCTTGTTTCGGCATTACCGAACTGGGTGGTTCCTTCACCATTGGTAGCCGGCAAGCCGGTCCCTTCTCGGTCGGGCGGGTGATGCCCGGCGTTGAAGCGTTTATCGACCAGGCTGCCGATGGTGAATTGCTGGTACGTTCCCCTTATATGGCACTGGGCTATCTGGGGGCCGAGGGGCATATCGAGCTGTTCGACCGTGATCAGCCATTCCGTACCGGGGACTTGGGCCATCTGGCCGGCGATGAGCTATTCGTTTCTGGCCGGCGCAAGGACTCCATCAAGAAAGGTGGCGAGTTGATCAGCCTGTCAGAGATCGAGGACATGGTGCATGGCGCCGATCTGTGTGAAGAGTGCTATGCGGTGGGCAAGCCGGATTTATTCTGGGGCGAAACCTACGACGTGTTCTTTGTCCCGCGTGCTGGCGAACACGCCGAGGCAGTACGCGATGCGCTGATACGCCTGTTCAATACCGGCCTGCCCCAAGTTCAACGCCCGGATCAGGTCCACGCGGTAGACAGCATCCCGCGTACCTCGTCGGGCAAGCCCATCAAACGGCTGATCAGCTATCAGGCGGTGTAATGACGTCGAATCTGTTAAGCACCTTCGATCCGCGTAACGGCCGGCTGGTGGCGCGCTATCCCTGTGCAGATGCTGCGCAGGTCGCGCAGGTATGCCAGCGAGCGCGGCAGGTTTTTTTCGACGGCTGGCGGGTGCTGCCCGCCGCACGTCGCAGCCAGGCCTTGCACAGTGTCGCCCAGTATCTGCGCGCCCATCTTGCCGAGTTTGCCGCTGCAGAAGCTGCCGATACCGGCAAGTCGCTTGCGGGGGCCGCCGGTGAAGTGGAAGGGGCTGCGGCGCTGTGGGAATATGCTGCGGCGCTGGCTCGCGTCGAGCACAGCGAAACCCTGGGCTCGTCCACCGGCAGCGGACTGGCACTGACCCTGCGCGAAGCGATGGGCGTGGTCGGGATGATCGTGCCCTGGAACTACCCCTTGATCACCACGGCCGAGCGCCTGCCCTTTGCCCTGGCCGCCGGCTGCAGCGTGGTGCTCAAACCGAGTGAGCTGGCGGTGGGGTCGCTGGCGCTGTTGGTGGCCCATCTGCAAGAAAATCCGCTGTTTCCCACGGATGTCGTACAGCTGTTGTATGGTGCCGGTGCCGCAGTGGGCCAGGCACTGACCAGGCACCCGGCCGTCGACATGATTGCTTTTGTTGGCTCCACCGCCACGGGCCGGGCCATCGAAACCGCTGCAGTCGCCTGCGGTAAAAGGGTGTCGGCTGAATTGGGTGGCAATAACCAGGTATTGGTCTATCCGGATGCCGATCTGGGCGCCGCAGCGGATGCCGTCATTGCCGGTGGCTTGCGTAATGGAGGGCAGGCCTGCATTGCCGGCACGCATGTGCTGGTCGACCCGATGGTGGCCGATGCTTTCGTGCTGGAGCTGGAGCAGGCCTTGCAGCGCAGATACCCTGCAGCAGATGCCACATCCTTGCCCGCTGGTTTGCAGCCCATGATCACCTTGCAGCACAAGCAACGCATCCAGGCGCTGCTGCAGCAGGGCCTGCAGCAGGGCGGGCATTTGCTGCAAGGATCACGGCTGGATGGCCCGGGGCAATACCTGGGGCCGGTGCTGGTCGACCGGGTGAGTGCGGATTCCATACTGCGCCAGCAGGAAATATTCGGGCCGGTGATTACCGTGTGTCGCGTTCCTGCCGGTCAATTTAATGCCATTGTTGCCGATAACCATTATGGGCTGGCCGCTTATGTCTGGACCGGCTCCAGCAGCACGGCACTTGCGGTGGTACGGCAGTTGCGTGCCGGGCGCATCTGGGTGAATGCCAATCCTGAATTCTGGTTACCCGAACTGCCCGTGGGCGGATTTGCCGATTCAGGCGTGGGCCGAGAGGGTGGCATCCGGGCACTGGAAACCTACTCCTTGCCCAAGGCCGTCATCATTAACTGATTCTGAATAATCGTCGTGCGCGCCTGGCGCGGGCGACTTGCCCCGAACCTGCCGATACCTTCGGCACACAGGGATTCGGGCTAAACGAGGAGTGTGTCCATGGGTCAGATTTCCCGCCCCCTTTCGCTGGTTGAAAAGCTGAAGCAGGAGTCCGTGCAGGAGTTCATCAATAAATTCCTGTGGAACAAGAGCAATCGGGCACCCTTCGTGGTGGAGCTGGACCCGACCACTGCCTGCAATCTGGCCTGCCATGACTGCATCAGTGCCAATCTGCTCAACCAGGGTGGTATCGACAACGAGCGACTGTTGCGGCTGGCCGAAGAGTTTGCCGAGCATGGCGTCAAGGCCGTGGTGCTGATCGGCGGTGGCGAGCCGATGGCGCACCCCAAGTTTGGTGCGCTGGTGGAGTCCTTGTATCAGTCAGGCATCAAGGTGGGGGTAACCACCAATGGTACGCTGATGCCGCGCTATATGGACCAGTGCATCAATATGACCAGCTGGCTGCGCGTGTCGGTGGATGCCGGTAGCGAAGAAGTGTTTGCCGAGTTTCGCCCGCATGCCAGTGGCAAATCACAGTTCAACCTGGTCATCGACAATATGCGGCAGATGGCCGCCAGCAAAAAAGGTTTGCTGGGCTATTCCTTCCTGCTGCTGTCCAAGTTCAATGCGGATGGCAGCCTGCACCGCACTAATGCGGTGGATATCGAAAAGGCCGCCAAACTGGCCAAGGAAATCGGTTGCGACTATTTCGAAGTCAAGCCGGCCTTTGACATGATGCACTTCCTGCAGCAGCAGGACTTGTCGGTGGTGGAGCTGGTCAATCGCAATCTGAAGGCCATTCACGAGCTGGCCGACGACAATTTCAAGATTATTGCGCCCTTCACGCTGGAAGAGGCACTGCGCGGGGTTGGCACGCAGGTCAAGTCTTACAACCGCTGCCTCACTGCGGAATTGCGCACGGTGATCACACCAAGCGGCGCCTATGTCTGCCCCTATCACCGTGGCAATCTGAACATGCGCATCGGCGATGTGGCCAAGGTCTCGCTGGAAGAACTGTGGCAGGGTGACCGCCGCAAGACCGTGATGAATCGCGTCGATCCTGCCCGCCATTGCACTTTCCATTGCATCCGCCACGAATCCAACCTGTTACTGGAACGCATGGCAGCCGGTGAAGTAGTGGATACCGTGTCCGATTTCGACCTCTTTATCTGATGCCGGCCATGGATCTGCTCAGTCGGGAAGAATTGCTGGCCATCGGCTTTACTGCGGTGGGTGAAGGGGTAAAGGTGTCACGTCGGGCGGTTTTCTACGTGATTGAGGGCAGCATTGGCGATGGTGCGCGTATCGACGACTTTGCCATCCTGACCGGGCAGCTAGAGATCGGTCCGCGTACCCATATTTCCCCCTTCTGCTTTTTGGGTGGCACCGGCGGGCGCATCGTACTGGGCGAGGGCGTGGGATTTTCCACCCATGTCAGCGTGTTTACCAAGAGTGACGATTACCAGCAGCAGGCCGATGGCCCGCGTGGCAAGGTGGAGGGGGATGTGGTCATCGGCCCGCATACCATTTTTGGCGCGCAGTGTGTCATCCTGCCGGGTGCCGAAGTGGGGCGTAACTGCTCCATCGGGGTGGGCTGCGTCATCAAGGACAAGGTGGCTGATGGCGGACGCTATGTCAGCATGGGCATCCGCTCGGTACAGCTACCCTGAGTCAGCAGACAAACCTGCTGTGCTTGCAAGGAAAAATACAGATGGAAGAAATACGCAACTGGATCAGCGATTATCTGCGGGAGGAAGGCAAGACCGATTTGCAAGCAGACTTGCCCCTGTTCGAACAGATCGACTCCTTCAGTGTGGTGGGTTTCCTGATGGCGGTCGAAGAACGCTTTCATTGTTTTGATGAACTGACGGCCCAGGCATTGAGTGGCCTGACGATAGAGCAGATGGCCAAGCTGCTGGCACAGCATCAGCAGTAGAAGCTGCAGGCAAAGCGTAGCCTGCCTTGATGGTGACGGCCGATTCTGGTCGCAGTTTCCTGGAGTTTCCGTGGATAAAAACAGTTTCGATGCTGCGTTGCGGCCTGGCTTTCGGGCCGCACTTGCGCCATCCAATACCGCATTGCGACAGGCGGAAAACCAGGCATTCAGCCGCTTGCTTGATGAGCACGGACAGTTTTTGCCTGGGGCCAGTTTTATACGCGATTGCCCCCGGTGTCAGACCCCATCGGGTAGTGCAAGCTTGCTGCTGCAGGCACATGGCATGCACCTATTGCGCTGCCCTGTGTGCCGGCTGGTATACAGCCGGGAGGTCATCAACAGCGATTTCGACAGGCAGCGTTACCAGGCCAGTGAGGCCTCTGATGCCAACCTTGCACTGAAGATCGACCCGCATTATGCCGCGCTGGAGCAAGACAAAGCCCGCTATGTGATACAGCGTCTTGGCACCATGGTGGCGCCGGGCAAACTGCTGGACATTGGCTCCTCCACCGGCGCGCTGCTAAGGGCTGCCAAACAGAGCGGCTGGCTGGCGCATGGCGTTGAAATCAATCCGGCAGCCGTTGCCTATTGCCAGCAACATGGGCTGGATGCCATCTGCGCTGAATATCCGTGTGTACTGCCGGCGGGGTGGACAGGTTATGATGCTGTATTGATGCTGGATGTGCTGGAGCATTTGCCAGATCCACTGGCATTTTTGGCTAGGCTCGCGCAGGACATGCGACCGGGCGCTTGGCTGGTGGTGCAGGTTCCCAATTTCCGCAGTTTGCTGATTACCATGGAAGGTGGCCGCAACAATAACATCTGTCATGGCCACTGGAGCTATTTCGAAGCGGAAACCCTGTCAGACATGATGCACGCGGCCGGCTTCGAGATGCATTTTTTAGAAACCTATATCAGCGAGCTGGATCGGGTAAAAGCTTATCCCGACGCTGTGATAGCCAATGCCTGGCAGCAATTGACCGACCAGCAGCTGGCTGCACCACAAGCCCTGACCGTCGATGATGTTCACCAGGCGCTGCTGGGTTACAAATTATTCGGACTTTTTCAGAAAGTAGCGGCATGACGCTTCCGCGCATCCCCTTTGGCAAGCCTTTTATTGTTGGTAAGGAACTGTTCTACATTGCCCAGGCGGTAATGAGTAGCTCAATAGCCGGGGATGGCGTCTACAGCCGCAAGTGTCAGCAGTGGCTGGAAGAGCATCTGGGTTCGCCCAAGGCACTGCTCACCCATTCCTGTACCGCTGCCCTGGAAATGGCCGCCATCCTGGCCGATATCGGCCCGGGTGACGAAGTCATCATGCCTTCCTTTACCTTTGTCTCCACTGCCAATGCTTTTGTCTTGCGTGGCGGCGTGCCGGTATTCATCGATATCCGTCCCGATACGCTCAATCTGGATGAAACCCTGGTGGAAGCGGCGATCACCCCGCGTACCAAGGCCGTGGTGGCGGTGCATTATGCTGGGCAACCTTGTGCCATGGAGGCACTCAAGGACATTTGCCAACGCCATGGCTTGCTACTGATTGAAGATGCTGCCCAGGCCATTCTGGCCCAATCCGAAGGGCGTTCGCTGGGGGCCATTGGTGACCTGGGCTGTCTGAGCTTCCATGAAACCAAGAACATCATCTGTGGCGAGGGCGGGGCATTGCTGGTCAATAACCCGGCGCTGATCGAGCGTGCCGAGGTGATCTGGCAGAAAGGCACCAATCGCAAAGCCTTCTTCCGCGGTGAGGTGGACAAATACACCTGGGTGGATATCGGTTCCTCCTTCCTGCCCAGCGAGCTGAGTGCGGCCTTCCTGTTTGCCCAGCTTGAGCAGGCCAAGCGCATCAATGCCCATCGCCGGGCCCTGTATGGCAAATACCTGAGCCTGCTGGAGCCACTGGCCGAACAAGGCATGTTCGGTCTGCCGCTATCGCCGGGAAATCGCCCGGAAAACGGCCATATCTTTTATTTGCTCTGCCGTACGGCAGAGCAGAGAACCGCCCTGATCGCTCACCTGCAGCAGCACAATATCGCCGCCGTATTCCATTATGTACCGCTGCATGATTCGCCGGCCGGGCAGCGCTTTGCCCGCACTGCCGGCGCGCTACCTGTAACCGAAAGCCTTGCCACCCGCCTGCTGCGCCTGCCCCTGTATTCCGAAATGACCATGGAGCAGGTACGCCGTGTCTGCCTGGCCATCCAGTCGTTCTATCAGGCAAGCCGCTGACCGCGCATTACCCTTCATTTTCGAGGCCCGTATGTCTCAGACCATGCCGACATCTGCTGAGCAAGCCAACGCTCCCTTTTATATTTATGCCCCGCCCTACCGTGAAACTTCCGGAGGTGTACGGGCGCTCTACCATCTGTGCCACTGGCTTAACCAAGCCGGTGAAGAGGCCTATGTCGTGCACCCGGAAAGCCCCAAAGGCTTGAATACACGAGTACTGACCCAGGAAATCTACCAGGGACATCGTGAAGCCGGACGCGAACCGGTGGTGATCTATCCGGAAATCATTCGCGGCAACCCGCTGCAAGCACGCCATGTGGTGCGTTATCTGCTGAATGTGCCGGGCCAGTTGTCCAATACCCCGCTGGACAAGCTGGGCTGGGCTGCCAGCGACATGATCTATACCCATGGCTGGGATATCGTACCGGAGGGCTGGTCTGCCACCCTGTTGCAAGTGCCGCTGATCGACACCCTGGTGTACAACGCGGAAGGTTGCGGTGAACGCCATGGCAAGCTGGTGTGGCTGCATCGCTATCTGGAAAAAGGCGGGGTGCCAGGCGAGGTAGTGGCCGATGCGACCGAGATTTCCTTCCGCGGCAAGATCCGCAGCCCGCGTGAGCTGGCCGAACTCTATCGCAAGGCCGAGTTGTTCTATACCTATGAGCATACGACTGGCTGCTTTGAGGCCCTGCTTTGTGGCTGCCCGGTAGTGTATTTACCCAACCCGCTGATGCTGGAAAAACCGCTGCATAGCTATCTGGGGGATGATGGTGTGGCCTGGGGCGATAGTCCGGAAGCCATCGCGCATGCCAAGGCTACCGTGCACAAGGTGCGCGAGCGTTACGAGGCCATTCACCAGGAATTTTTGCAGGAGCTGCAAGACTTCATTACCGCCACGCAAGGCCGAGTGCGTGCCAGTTCCTATGCCAATGTGGCGGTACAACTGGCCATCGGCAGCTCTGGTCGCACCGAACGCCAGCTGCCGGCCTTGCCTGTCAGTGAAAGCAAGAGCGCGCTACCCGCACAGCGACTGCGTGTTGGTGTGCTGTCAGGAGACTTTCTGGACGGTGCCTGCATGCGCTTGCGTTTGCATGATGCTTTCAGCCTGCTCAGCCCCTGGATCGATACGGCCTACTTTCCCGGCAACTCTGCTTATGGTTGCCGCCGTGAAGAGTTTGACATCGATACGCTTGTGGAATGGGCTGATGCCTTCATCATTCAGCGCGGTATTCTGAGCGAACGCAATAACGACTTCCTCAACAAGTGTTTTGCCAGCGGCAAAACCATGATTTTCGAAGCCGATGACTGGCTGCCAGGCATGCCGGCGTCCCATCACCAGTTCTATCAGTTCGATCCCTACGGACTACTGCGTTTCTGGCGTGACAAGATGCATCTGTTTGCCGCAGTTACCGCCAGTACTGAGCCACTGGCGGCACGGTTGCGCGCGCTGAATCAGAATGTCCACTTGTTGCCCAATGCCTTGTCCCTATCGCGCTATGCTGGTTTGAAGCGAGAAGCCAAGGGGGCGGATGCGCCGATCACCATCGGCTTTGCCGGCACCTCCACCCATGGCGATGACATGAAGGTGATTGGCCAGGCGCTGCTGAATATTCAGCAGAAGTATGCGCATCTGGTGCAGTTTGTGTTTTGGGGCAGTAGCCCGCAGGGGCTGGAAGGTGCGGGCAACGTCAAGGTAGTGGGCAAGTCGGTTACGTATATCGAATATCTGCAAGAACTGAACCGGCTGGAAATCGATATCGGCATTGCCCCGCTGGAAGACACCATCTTCAATGAATCCAAGTCTGATCTGAAATGGCTGGAGTACACCGCAGTCGGCGCCGCTTGCGTGCTGAGCGATGTACCCGCCTATCGTGAGGCCAAGGAACTCGGGCTGGCTGAAGTGGTGGGCAATGATACCGCCAGCTGGGATGCTGCCCTGTCGCGGCTGGTGGAGGATGCCGAACGGCGTCGCCAGTTGCAGGTGGCCTCTTATGATTACCTGCTGCGCTATGCCACACTGGAAAGCCAGGCATACCGCTGGGTGGAACTGCTGCGCCAGGTACTGCCAGCCTCCTTCCTGCCCATTCTGGCCAGCTACCACCCTGAGCAGCAAGCAGTGGTACATAACCAGCGCCTGCAACTGATGTGGCCCAATACCTATCGTGCCTGGCAAAGCTGGGACAAGTTCCACCAACTGCGAGAAGTCGATGCCGAAATGATGGCAGAGCGGATGTTGCTGCAATGGAAGCAACAGCCGCAATTCTTGCTGCTGATGACAGTACGTGCCAGCGAGGCGGCACAGCTGGCCAATACCATTGATGCCCTGCAACAGCAGCTATACAAGAACTGGAAGCTGATCGTCATTGCCGATTGGGAAATGCCCGACCCCATTTTCAGTGAAAACGATACCCTGGGCTGGTTGCAACTGGACACGCTGGAGGACCCGCAGCTGTTCACCATGGCGCTCAATGGCCTGCTGGGAGAAGTGCCTTCCGACTGGGTGCTGCTGCTGCCGGCCGGCACCATGCCTGCCCCGCAACTGCTACTGCGCATGGGCGATACCATTCACGCGCACCCGCAGGCACTGGCGATTTACACCGACCACGACAGCTATACCCAGCCCGAGTGTAAGGTATTGCCACAGCTGAAGCCTGACTTTGCCCTGGATTATTTGCGCGCACAGGATTATATCGGCGCCGCGGTCGCCCTGTCCTATCAGGGCCTGGCCAGTCTGGGTGGTTTCGAAGCCTATCCGGGCTGCGCGGTGTGGAATCATCTGCTGCGTCTGGCCGAGAATTATGGCTTGAATGTGGTGCAGCATATCGATGAAGTGCTGATGCATCTGCCGGTTGAGCCGCTGGGTGTGCAGCATGAGCGTGAAGCCGCACGTCGGGTGGCGCTGGAAAATCATCTGCAGCGGCTGGGCATTGTCGCTACGGTGGCGAATGGCTATGTCGACAATACCCTGCATGTGGAGTATCAGGTGACGGGTCAGCCACTGGTGTCGGTGATCATTCCCACCCGCGACAAGATGGAGTATCTGCAGCCTTGCGTGGAGAGCCTGTTTGCCCGAACCGATTATCGTCATTTCGAGCTGCTGATCATCGATAACGGCTCACAAGACCCGGATACCTTCCGCTTCTATCAAGATCTGCTGCAGGATTACCCGCAGCAGGTGCGCATTATTGATTACCCGCACGCCTTCAATTTCTCCGCCCAGTGCAATCTGGGGGTGGAGCAGGCGCGTGGCGAATACATCGTATTGCTGAATAACGACACCGAAATCATCCAGTCCGAATGGCTGGAACGCATGATCGGCATTGCCCAGCGCCCGGAAGTCGGTGCGGTGGGCATTCGTCTGGTCTACCCGGAAAGTGGCAGTATCCAGCACGCCGGCATCGTGCTGGGCCTGCCTGGCGGGGTGTTGTCGGTGGCGGACCACGTGTTTGAAAAGTCCGAACTGGACGCACCGGGCTATATGAACCGGCTGCTGACCGAGCAGAACTACTCAGCCGTCACGGCCGCCTGCCTGATGGTGTCTCGCGAGAAGTACCTGGCGGTTGGCGGTTTTGATGCCGAGCAGCTCACCGTGTTGTTCAACGATGTGGACTTCTGCCTCAAACTGCAGCAGCAGGGCTTGCTGAATGTGTTCACGCCCTATGTCACCATGGTGCATCACCATGCCAAGAGTATCGGCAAGCTGACTTACGAGCCTGCGGTTGCCCTGGCCGCTGCCGTGCGCGAGCAGCAGGAACTGGCCGTGGTGCTCAAGCGCTGGTTACCACAGCTGGCTAATGATCCGGCCTATAACCGTCACCTTAGCTTCCGCACCAAGGACATGGCTTTCGAGCCGACACGTGATGTGAACTGGCTACCGCGCCAAGTGGGACGCAGCAAAGTACTCGGTCTGCCCATCCCCGGTGGTAGTGGCGAATATCGTGTATCGCTGCCTTTCCATGCCCTGCAGGAAAGCGGACGGCTGGATGTGGCGATGATCTCTCCGGAAAAGGGCGCGGCACCCTTGCTGTCGGTGGTGGAGATGGCGCGTTTCAATCCGGACGCATTGCTGATTCATACCATGCTGACCGATGGCGTTCTGCATGCCGTGAAGCAATACCGTGAATTCATGCCGGGCTTGCGTCTGGTATTCGGTCTGGATGACCTGGTAGGTGCGCTGCCAGAAAAGAGCATTCTCAACCGGGTATGGCGCAAGACCATGCCGGATGCGCGCCCGCGCCTGCGTGCCATGCTCAAGCATTTCGACACGCTGGTGGTGTCGACCGAGCCACTGGCCGAGGCCTGCCGCGACATGATCGACGATATCCGTGTCGT
>Ga0187845_1001364_pt1 | contig 14059 bp, 8 predicted proteins | sample SpaLakP09_SKY_68_FD_134515 | JGI IMG/M metagenome (GOLD analysis project Ga0187845, IMG submission 134515) | Oligotrophic lake water microbial communities from Sparkling Lake, Wisconsin, USA - SP09_SKY_68 | ecosystem: Environmental > Aquatic > Freshwater > Lake | place: USA: Sparkling Lake... | reverse complement strand
TGTAGCCGCCGTTGGCGAACACGGAATAGGCGCCTACCAGCTGGGCCGGGGTGACGGAACCGGTACCCAGTGCCAGCGTCAGATTTTTGGGATGCTTGGCCAGATCGAAGCCGAACTTGCCCAGATAGTTGTGGGCAAACGGCACCGTAATCGAACGCAGTATGCGCACTGAAGCCACGTTCTTGGATTCGGCCAGCGCAGTACGCATGGTGATGGGACCGTCGAACTTGCCGTCATCGTTTTTCGGGCTCCACGCCTCGTTGCCGGTTTCGGCACCGGTCAGGTCGAGCGGCGAATCGTTGATGATGGTGGAAGGATTGAAGCCTTTTTCCAGCGCCGCCGAATACACAAACGGTTTGATGGAGGAACCTGGCTGGCGCCAGGCCTGCGTTACATGGTTGAACTTCTGCAGGTTGTAATCGAAACCGCCCACCATGGCGTGATAGCCGCCGCTGACGGAATCAATCGAGACAAAGGCAGCCGCCACCTGCGGCACCTGGGTGACGCTCCAGCCGCTCTTTTCCTGCATGATGCGGATGATCGCACCGGGGCGCAGGCGCACGCTGTCCTTGGCTTTGTCGCTCAGGGCGTTGCTGGCCAGGCGCAGGCCTTCGCCGCTGATGGTGATCTCTTCACCGGACGGATTCTGCACCTTGACGGCTTTCGGGCTGGCGTCCAGCACCACGGCAGGAATCAGGCGGTCGCTGCTGGGACGGCGCTGCAGCGCTTCCTCGATGGCGTCGTCGCGTTCTTCTTCGTTGGCCGGCAAGTTGATATAGCCTTCCGGACCACGGTAGCCATGGCGCTGATCGTAATTGAGTACGTTGCGGCGCACCGATTCATAGGCGGCAATCTGGTCGGCCTTGAGGATGGTGGTATAGACGCTGATGCCGCGGGTGTAGGACTCTTCCTTGAACTGGGCGTACACCACCTGACGGGCCAGTTCGGCAACATATTCGGCATGGGTTTCGAACTCCTGGCCACGGTGGCTCACATGCAGCGTGGTGTGCAGGGCTTTCTGGTACTGTTCTTCGGTAATGTAGTTGAGGTCGCACATGGAACGCAGCACCACCTGCTGGCGCTGTTTGGCGCGTTTCGGGTTGACGGCCGGATTGTGGCGCGCGGGATTTTGCGGCAGACCAGCCAGCATGGCCATTTCGGCAATGTTCAGGTCTTTCAGCGATTTGCCGAAATAGGTCTGGGCGGCGCTGCCGAAGCCGAACGAGCGCTGGCCCAGATAGATCTGGTTCATATACAGTTCCAGAATCTGGTCTTTGCTCAGGGCTGCTTCGATCTTAAAGGCCAGCATGACTTCATTGAGCTTGCGGCCGTAGAATTTTTCCCGCGTGAGGAAGAAGTTACGTGCTACCTGCATGGTGATGGTGGAGCCGCCCTGACGCATGGCGCCGCCCAGATTGGCGCGCGCTGCACCCAGTGCCCGCACCCAGTCGATGCCGTTATGATCGTAGAAGCGCTTGTCTTCGATGGCCAGCACCGACTTCTTCATCATCTCCGGCATGTCCTTGATGGGGACGAAATCGCGGTGTTCCTCGCCGAACTCGCCGATCAGGGCATTATCGGCGGTGTAGATGCGCAGCGGGATCTTGGGGCGGTAGTCGGTGACGGCATCGAGCGATGGCAGGTTGGGCGCCACCACCAGCAGCATATAGGCGATCAGCAGTCCGGCCGCGATCAGGCCAGCGATGCCGACGGCGATAAAGCCACGGATGGCGTTACGGCGGGTCAGCCACTTGGAAAAATCGATGGAGGAAGTAGTCAAGGCAGGCACTTTCGGAGACATCGGTAGGCGCGATTATAGACTAAAGGGTGGGCGCCATCGGGAATGGGAAAATGGCGATTTTTGCAAATTAGAGGGCTGCAGTCTATGATGGCAGCAAGAATTGACGTAACGTAGCATTATTCGAGCTTAAACGTATCACCGGGGAAGACATGGCGGAACCGCAGCACACTCTCGATTGCGATCTATTGATAGTCGGTGGCGGCATCAATGGGGTAGGCATCGCGCGCGACGCGGCCGGGCGCGGTCTATCGGTGGTGCTGTGCGAGAAGGACGATTTGGCTTCCCACACCTCGTCGGCTTCGTCCAAGCTGATACACGGCGGGCTGCGCTACCTTGAATACTACGAGTTCAATCTGGTGCGCAAGGCGCTGATAGAACGCGAGGTGCTGCTGCGCGCCGCTCCTCATATTATGCGGCAGCTGCGCTTTGTGATGCCCCATGCGGCAGGCCTGCGGCCCAGCTGGATGATACGGGCAGGGCTCAAACTGTACGATTTGCTGGCCAAGCGCGAGCTACTGCCGGCTTCCTCGGCCATCAATCTGCGCTGTCATCCGGCCGGCCAGCCACTGAAGCCCGAGTTCCGCTGCGGTTACATCTATTCCGATGGCTGGGTGGACGATGCCCGTCTGGTGGTATTGAACGCCATGGATGCGGAAGAAAAGGGCGCCATCGTCCTGACCCAGACTCTGTGCAGCCGCCTGCAGCGCCAGTCCAGCGGCTGGCAGGCTGACCTGCACAAGCAGGGCTGTGGCGACGTGCGGGTGAACGCACGCTATGTGGTCAATGCCGCCGGTCCGTGGACGGCCCAGGTGCTGCATGCTGCCTTGCCCAAAGAAGGCGGCGGCCATCTGCGCCTGATTAAGGGTAGCCATATCATCGTACGGCGCATCTTCGAACACGAGCATGCTTATATTTTTCAGCACCGTGATGGCCGTATCGTGTTCGCGATTCCGTACGAACGCGACTTCACGCTAATCGGCACCACCGACCTGGACTACCATGGCGACGCCGATCAGGTGGCCATCAGCCCCGAAGAAATCGACTATCTGTGCAAGCTGGCCAGTGAATATTTTGTCCGTCCCGTGCAGCCGGCCGATGTGGTAGCCACGTATTCCGGCGTGCGGCCGCTGGTGGAAGACGGCGCCGATGCCAAAGCCGTCACCCGTGACTACCGGCTGGAAGTGGATGCTGACGGTCCGCCGCTGCTGAGCGTATTCGGCGGCAAGATCACTACCTACCGCAAGCTGGCCGAAGACGCGGTCGATCAGGTGGCCAAAGCGCTGGGCAACCGCCATGGCGCATGGACGCACGATGCCTGCCTGCCCGGTGGCGACCTGTTTGGTGCCCGGCCGCAGAACCGCTCGGTGCTGGAGTTCGATGGCTGGGTGCGCAGCGTGCAGAACCAGTATGCCTGGCTGCCGCCTTTGCTGGCGGCCCGCTATGCGCGCGCCTATGGTACCCGCACGCATACCCTGCTGGCGCAAAAGACTGCGCTGGAACAGATGGGCGAGGAAATTCTGCCGGGTCTGTACGCGGTAGAGGTGGGATATCTGCGCCGCTACGAGTGGGCCCGCACTGCGCAGGATATTCTGTGGCGTCGCTCCAAACTGGGGCTGCACCTGCCAGCCGATGCGGCGCAGCGCCTGCAGGACTGGCTGCAGGCCAATCCGGTCCAGTGTAAGTAGGCGGCAGCGCGACTGCTTCCGCTCCACGAATGGAAAACAGAACGGCGCCTGTCCTTGCGGATCAGGCGCCGTTTTCATTGCGCTGCCGGCAGAGCGGCAGCGGCGATGATTGCGGATTTACTTCACGCCGTGCATCAGCTTCTGGATCAGCGGAGCGATCAGGAACAGCAGTACGCCGCCCGCCATCAGCGAGTAGAAGCCGAAGGTGTAGCCGCTCAGCGCCGAGGTGACCGACATGCCGGCTTCGCCGCTGACGACGGAAGCGAAGATGCCCGACAGATTGTTGCCGATACCGGTGGACAGGAACCAGCCGCCCATGCCCAGGCCAACCAGACGGGTAGGCGCCAGCTTAGTCACCATCGACAGGCCGATAGGCGACAGGCACAGCTCACCGATCGATTGCAGTACGTAGACCATGAACAGGGTCCAGAATGGAATCTTGTTATCGATATTTACCAGCATCGACAGCGCATACATCAGCAGGCCGAAAGCGGCGCCATTGAACAGCAGGCCGATACCGAATTTACGCGGGATCGAAGGATTGGCGTTGCGCATGGCCACCCAGATAAACGCGATGATAGGCGCGCAGGTGATGATGGCCAGCGAGTTCACGGTCTGGAACCAGGCTACAGGGAAGGTCCAGTTGAACATCACGCGGTCAACGATCTTATCGGCCAGGAAGGTGAACGAGCTACCTGCCTGTTCGAAGAACATCCAGAACATGATGTTGAAGAAGAAGATCAGCAGCATGGCGATGACTTTATCGCGTGCTACCTTGCCGTTGCGGATACCTTCCACCAGCAGCATCACGGACAGCAGAATGAACAGGCCGGACAGCACGATCTGCAGATTTTTAGCGCCCGCAGCCAGCAGGAAGTACACCACCGGAATCACGCAGATCGAACCCAGTACTACGTACAGCATACGCTTGGGATCTGCATTGCTTTCATCCGGTGCGCCGATGCCTTTGAGCTGTGCACGGCCAATGAAGAACCACACCAGACTAACCAGCATGCCTACGCCAGCGGACATGAACACCACTTTGTAGGCAGGCATGCCGTGGTTGCCGAAGACGGCCGAAGCCAGCCACTCGGTCAGCACCGGCGCCACCAGCGCGCCCGAGTTGATGCCCATGTAGAAGATGGTGAATCCTGAATCGCGACGGGTATCGGTAGCGCCATACAGCTTGCCGACCATGGTTGAGATGTTAGGCTTGAACATGCCGTTGCCGACGATGATGGTGGCCAGACCGAACTTGAATACAGTCTGGTCAGGGAAGGCAATCATGAACAGGCCTGCTGCCATGAAGGAGGCGCCGACCAGAATCGAGCGCTGATAGCCTAGCACGCGGTCTGCTACGTAGCCGCCGAACAGGGCAGCGGCATAGACCAGTGCCAGATAGGAGCCGTACACCAGATTGGCGGCGGATTCGCCGGTTGCGTCGCCGCTGTAGAACTGGGCCACAACGTAAAGTACCAGGGCCCAGCGTATGCCGTAGAAGGCAAAACGTTCCCAGAACTCGGTCATGAACAGCATCCAGAGCGGGGCGGGGTGGCCCATGATCTGTTTGAACTCGGGAATCTTCGCTTCCGTATTGATGGTGGTCGCACCGCTCATGCGGCTTCTCCTATTTTTTATGATCGAAAAAAGTCTGTCTTTTTCCCTTGTGGGGAGTCAGGTGGGCGCCATTTTAATCTACAAATCGCCGTACACGAACATTTTGATGCTGGGTCCTCAAGGTTGTGGCATTTGTGCGATTAAATTAAGCATGGCAGATATACATATTCTCGCTCCCACTTCGCGGCCGTTTGTCGTATATTGAGGGCGCGGTACGCAGTGCCGTGCATCGAAATTGAATAAGGATTTACGCATCATGGAACATGACGTTGTCGATACCCTGATTTCGCCGGAAGGACACCTGGAAGTCCTGTCCAAGGCGGAGGTGGCCAAGCTGCTGGATACCAGCCAGGGCGGCCTGTATAACACCCTGCGCCGCTGCTCGCTGGCAGTGCTCAATTGCGGCAGCACCATCGACGATGGCAAGGAACTGCTGGAACGCTATGAGTCGTTCGATATCAGCATTCTGCAGCGCGAACGCGGCATCAAGCTTGATATCAAGGGCGCCCCCGGCATCGCTTTCGTCGATGGCAAAATGATCAAGGGCATACACGAGCACCTGTTTGCCGTGCTGCGCGATATTGTGTTTGTCAGCAGCGAGATTAGCGACAATCCCAAGTTCGATATCGAAAGCACGGAAGGCATTACCGATGCCGTATTCCATATTCTGCGCAACGCCGACGTGCTCAAGCCTTTGCTCAATCCCAAGCTGGTAGTGTGCTGGGGCGGTCATTCGATCAACCGCGCCGAATACACCTATTCCAAGGAGGTGGGCTATCAGATGGGGCTGCGCGATCTGGATATCTGCACCGGCTGTGGCCCCGGCGCCATGAAAGGCCCGATGAAGGGCGCTACCATCGGCCACGCCAAGCAGCGCTTTACCAATGGCCGCTATCTGGGCATTACCGAACCGGGCATCATTGCAGCAGAATCGCCTAACCCCATCGTCAACGAGCTGGTTATCATGCCCGATATCGAGAAGCGGCTGGAAGCGTTCGTACGCACGGGCCATGGCATTGTGGTGTTCCCTGGCGGCGCCGGTACGGCGGAAGAAATTCTGTATATATTAGGCATACTGCTACACCCGGATAACGCCGACATTCCGTTCCCGCTGATTTTCACGGGCCCGGAAACCTCGCGCGAATACTTCGTGCAGATTAACCAGTTCATTCACGACACGCTGGGCCCCGAGGCGCAGCAGCGCTACAAGATCATCATCGATGATCCGGAACTGGTGGCGCGCGAAATGCAGAACGGTATCAAAGAAGTACGCGAATACCGCAAGCTGCGTAGCGACGCCTATTACTTCAACTGGGGGCTGAAAATCGACCACGAATTCCAGCGTCCGTTTGCGCCTACCCACGAAAATATGCGCAGTCTCAGCCTGCACAAGAATCAGCCGGTGCATATGCTGGCGGCCCAGCTGCGCCGCGCCTTCTCCGGTGTGGTGGCGGGCAATGTGAAGGAAGAGGGTATCCGTGCGGTGGAAAAGCATGGTCTGTTCGAAATCCACGGCGACAAGGAAATCATGGGACCTATGGATGCGCTGCTGGCATCGTTCGTAGCCCAGCACCGCATGAAGCTGGCCGGTAAACACTATACGCCTTGCTACCGCGTGATCCAGTAAGACTCATGTAGCTTTGACCGTAGCTGGCCGCCTGCTGTACTGGCGGCCAGCTCACGCGCCCCTCACTGAAACACCGTCCGCTGCCAGCCAGCTGGCGGGGTTTATCGCATAGTCTGTACCATTTCCGCTAGCCAGTCGGCAAACACGCGCACGCGCTTGGGGATATTGCGCCGGTGCGGGAACAGGATATGGCTAGGCATGGGCGCTGGCCGATACCCGGGCAGCACCTCTACCAGTATGCCTGCCTGTATGTCGGCCTGCGCTGCAGACTGCGGCAACTGGGCGATGCCCAGCCCGCCACGGCAGGCCGCGCTGTACGCCAGACTGTTATTGACGCTGACTTTGTAGCCCATGGCGAGGTAGCTGGTTTGACTGCTGCCCGCATCGAAGTATTCGAAGCCGGCAGGCTGGCTGGCCGGGTTGGGCTGGTAGTTGACCAGCCAGTGCTGTGCCAGATCTTCCAGCGCCTTTGGTGTGCCATAGCGTGCCAGATAGGCCGGGCTGGCCAAGTTCAGCAGTTCCAGCGGTGGCAGCGGGCGTGCCACCAGCGACTGATCTACTACGGCACCCACCCGCACCACCAGATCGAAGCCTTCGCTCAGCAGGTCCACGCGGCGGTCCGTGCTGAACAGGTCTACTTGCAGGCGTGGATGGGCGGCCAGAAATCCGGCCAGATGGGCGCTGACCTGTGCCGCCAGACCCAGCGGCATATCGGCGCGGATGCGCCCAGTCAGCTGGTCGCCGTGGCGGAACAGGGCGCTGATTTCGTCGAGGTCTTCCAGCAGACGGTCGCAGCGTTCCAGCAGATCGCTGCCTTCGCGCGTGATCTGCACGCGTCGCGTGGTCCTTTGCAGCAGGCGGGCGCCGAGCTGCTCCTCCAGCCGCTGCACGGCATTGGAGATGGTGGCGCGCGGCAGCTGCAACTGGTCGGCCGTGCGGCTAAAGCTGCCCAGGCGGGCTACCCAGCAAAAAATGCGCAGGTCTTCTGTCTGGATTGGTTTCATTTTTCGAATAGTGATGTCAATTCTAGGTGGTTTATCCAATCATTATACGGATTTACACTCTATTCCAGTTGCTCCAGTGGGCGAGCATAAACAAGATAGGAGTCTGACATGAACAACGCAGCAATCAGCAATACCCAAGCATCGCAAGCTCGTCTGGCACTGATAACGGGCGGTAGCCGCGGCCTGGGCCGCTCCGCCGCCATCCATCTGGCGCGCGCCGGCTGGGACGTGGTCATCACTTACAAGGAGCGTGCCGACGCGGCCGAGGCCGCGCTGACAGAGGTGCGTGCGCTGGGCCGCAAAGGAGCCGCACTGGCGCTGGACAGCGGCGCGGTAGCCGGCTTCGCCGATTTCCGCAGCCGTTTTGCAGCCGTACTGGCGAGCGAATTTGGCCGTGAGCAGTTCGATGCGCTGGTCAATAACGCCGGTAACGGCGCCGATGTATCCTTTGCCGACACCACCGAGCAGCAGTTCGACGAAATGATGAACGTGCATCTGAAAGGCGTGTTCTTCCTGACCCAGTCGCTGCTGCCACTGCTGGCCGATGGCGGCCAGATTCTCAACGTCTCCAGCGGATTGGCCCGCTTCTCCTTCCCCGGCAAGGCCGTGTACGCGATCATGAAGGGCGGCGTGGAAGTGCTGACCCGTTATCTGGCCAAGGAACTGGGGCCACGCGGCATCCGCGTCAACACGCTGGCGCCGGGCGCGATTGCGACTGATTTCGGTGGTGGCGCCGTGCGTGATAATCCGCAGATCAACGCGCACGTAGCTGCCGCAACGGCGCTTGGCCGCGTGGGTGTAGCGGACGATATCGGCGGCGCGGTGGCCAGTCTGCTGGATCAGCGTAGCGGCTGGATCAATGCCCAGCGCATCGAAGCTTCGGGCGGCATGCTGGTATAAGCGGTTCTGCACCGAGGAATAAAAAAGGCCCGCATCCGCGGGCCTTATGCTTTCGATAGCTATCTTTAGCTATCGGATGCGCTTACTCTTCGCGGCGCAGGTGTGGGAACAGCAGCACGTCGCGGATGTTAGGCGAATCGGTGATGATCATCATCAGACGGTCGATACCGATACCGCAGCCACCGGCTGGCGGCATGCCGTATTCCAGTGCGCGGATGTAGTCGGCGTCGTAGAACATGGCTTCTTCGTCACCGGCATCCTTGGCCGCCACTTGTGCCAGGAAGCGAGCCGACTGGTCTTCTGCGTCGTTCAGCTCGGAGAAGCCGTTGGCGATTTCGCGGCCTACCATGAACAGTTCGAAGCGCTCGGTAATGCCGGCTTGGGTATCGGAGGCGCGTGCCAGCGGCGACACTTCGGCCGGATAGTCGATGATGAAAGTCGGTTCCCACAGCTGGGCTTCGGCGGTTTCCTCGAACAGTGCCAGTTGCAGCGCGCCCAGGCCGGAAGTGGCGAATGGCTTGACGCCGAACTTGGCCAGTTCCTTGGTCAGGAATTCCATGTCGGTCAGCTGTTCCGGCGTGTAGCCCGGTGCATACTTGTTGATGGCTTCAACGATGGTCAGGCGGTGGAATGGCTTGGCCAGATCCAGTTCGCGGCCGCCGTAGGTCAGTGTCGCGGTACCGTGTGCATCGATGGCGGCCTGACGGATGATTTCTTCCGTGAAGTCCATGATCCACTTGTAGTCGGTATAGGCCGCGTAGAATTCCATCATGGTGAATTCTGGATTGTGACGGATTGACACGCCTTCGTTACGGAAGTTGCGGTTGATTTCGAACACGCGGTCGAAGCCGCCCACTACCAGACGTTTCAAGTACAGCTCGGGTGCGATACGCAGGAACATCTGCATGTCCAGCGCATTGTGGTGGGTAATGAAAGGCTTGGCCGCAGCGCCACCGGGTATGGTGTGCAGCATCGGCGTTTCCACTTCCATGAAGGCGTTCTTTTCCATGAAACGGCGCATCGACGAGATGGCAGCGGTACGGGCCTTGAAGGTGCGGCGCGTCTCTTCGTTCATGATCAGGTCAACATAGCGCTGACGGTATTTGGTTTCCTGATCAGCCAGACCGTGGAATTTGTCCGGCAGCGGACGCAGCGACTTGGTAATCAGGCGCAGGGTGCTGACCTTGATGGTCAGTTCGTCGGTCTTGGTCTTGAACAGGGTGCCGGTCACGCCCAGGATATCGCCCAGATCGTAATGGTGCAGGGCGGCCATGGCGGCTTCGCCGGTCAGGTCCAGCGTGACGTAGATCTGGATGCGGCCATCGGCGCGCGCGCCCGAGGCATCCTGCAGGGTGGCGAAAGCGGCTTTTTTACCGGCTTCGCGTTTGAGCATCATCCGGCCAGCCAGCACCACGTTGACCGGGTTGGCTTCCAGCTCTTCACGGGTCTTGTCGCCATATTGCGTGTGCAGATCGGCGGCCTTGTGTTCCGGTTTGAAGTCGTTCGGGAAGGCGACGCCTTGTTCGCGGATGGCAGCCAGCTTGGCGCGGCGCTCGGCGATGATCTTGTTTTCGTCTAGCGCTGGGTGTTCGTGATGATCCGTAGTCATGGTCATTTCTTCTGTTGAGTTGAATAGTTAGTTGGACATGGCGGCAGTGCTGGCAAACAGCGATTCGACATCGAGTTCGCTGAAATCGCGCGCCATGGCAATGATGTTATCGAAACCGGCAAACGCTTCCGCGGGCAGGGTGGTGGTCAGCACCACGGCGCGCATGCCGGCGCGGCGCGCTGCTTCCACGCCCAGCGGTGCATCTTCGAACACGATGCAGTGCTCGCGATGTGCGCCGCTGCGTTCGGCCGCCAGCAGGAATACATCGGGATGTGGCTTGCCGCGTGCCACGTCGGCGGCGCCGGCAATGGCCGCGAATTCGGCGCGCAGATCGAGTCCGTCCAGCGTGAAATCGATGTTTTCCTTCGGTGCGGCCGTGGCCACTGCCAGGCGCACACCGGCGCGCTTGGCACTCGCCATAAACGCTTCCAGTCCGCCGGCAGGCGCCAGATGGGGCGCATACAGCTCGCGGTACAACGATTCCTTTTCCTGATCGAAGCGGGCGTAGTCTTCGCGCGTCAGCTGGTCGCCCAGATAGGCGGCCAGAATCTCGTGACTGGTGCGTCCCGCGGTAGCGCGGAAGAAGGCATCCGGTTCGGGATTGAGACCCTGACGCTCCATGAAGCCCAGCCACGACTGCATGTGGTAGGCCATGTTGTCGACCAGGGTGCCATCCATGTCGAAGATGAAGGCGCGTGCCGGAGTGCTATGCATTACACGCCCTGTTTCAGCGAAGCGGAAATGAATTCGTCCAGATCGCCGTCCAGTACGCCCTTGGTATTGCCGGTTTCGTAGTTGGTGCGCAGGTCCTTGATGCGCGACTGGTCCAGCACATAGGAGCGGATCTGGTGGCCCCAGCCCACATCTGTCTTGGAGTCTTCCAGATTCTGCTGCTCGCTCATGCGCTTGCGCAGTTCCAGTTCGTACAGCTTAGCCTTCAGCATTTCCATGGCTTCGGCCTTGTTGCGGTGCTGCGAACGGTCATTCTGGCACTGCACGACGATGCCGGTCGGACCGTGGGTCAGACGCACGGCGGAGTCGGTTTTGTTAATGTGCTGACCACCGGCGCCGGATGCACGGTAGGTATCGATACGCAGATCGGCCGGATTGATTTCGATATCGATCGAGTCATCCACTTCCGGATACACGAACAGCGATGTGAACGAAGTGTGGCGGCCATTCGAGGAGTCGAATGGCGATTTGCGCACCAGACGATGCACGCCGGTTTCCGTGCGCAGGAAGCCATAGGCGTAGTCGCCTTCCACCTTGATGGTGGCGGTCTTGATGCCGGCCACTTCGCCATCCGACTGTTCCATGACTTCGACCTTGAAGCCTTTGCGTTCGGCATAGCGCAGGTACTGGCGCAGCAGCATCGAGGCCCAGTCCTGTGCTTCGGTGCCGCCGGCACCGGCCTGGATGTCGATGAAGCAGTTGTTCGGGTCCATAGGATTGTTGAACATCCGGCGGAATTCCATGCCTTCGATGACTTTACGGACTTCTTCCGCATCGACGATCAGCGCTTCCAGCGTGTCGTCGTCGCCTTCTTCCTTGGCCATGGCGAACAGATCGCCCATGTCCTGCAGGTCGGTATTGGCCTTGGTCAGGGTGAATACGACGGCTTCCAGCGATTTTTTTTCCTTGCCCAGATCCTGAGCTTTTTTCGGCTCGTTCCAGACCGTAGGGTCTTCCAGTTCTTCGTTTACCTGTTCGAGTTTCTCCGACTTCTTATCGAAGTCAAAGATACCTCCGAAGTTCGGCTTCGCGCGTGGTCAGATCGGCGAGCAGGGCGGAGAGGGAGTTGATGCGTTCGGCTTCCATGTTTTCTTCTTTTCTCAGGCTGAAATCAAACCCTAGATTATACCCTACGCAAGCCATGCTCTTGTAGCTATCTGGCCATGTTTTGCATGGCTGGCGCGAGACTTTGCGGCATGGTTAAGTGTGAAATACTGCCATTTATGCCACAAAGCAGGTAATATTTCGCCTTTAGGGCCTGATTTCGGCCACTTCATGCTTGTGGACAGCAGACTGACTGCGTATGATTTCGCGCAGTGTGTCGTTGTCAAAAACAATTACATTTCTGGAAACCGCTTATCCATGCGTCTTGCGTTGCCTCGCGCCGCTGCCGCCTGCCCTCAACCATGGCAGGCCTGCCGGCTTGCACTGTTGCCTGCTTTGCTGGCTGCCAGCTTGACGGCTTGCGTCAGTGTACCGCGCGATGGCGCGCCGCCGGCTGGCAGCCGTGCCACGCTGGCGGTGCTGGAAACTACTGATCTGCATGCCAATCTGGTGGGCTACGATTACTACAAGCTCAAAGCTGATCCGTCTATCGGTCTGGAACGCACGGCCACGCTGATCGCCCGCGCCCGCAGCGAATTCCCCAACAATCTGCTGCTCGACAACGGCGATGCTATCCAGGGCACGGCGCTGGCCGACTATCAGGCGCTGGTGGCACCGCTGCCTTGTTCCGGCACGCTGGCCATCTACAAGGCCATGAACCAGCTGGGCTACGATGGCGGCGGCATCGGCAATCATGAATTCAACTATGGTCTGGCCTATCTGAATCAGGTCACTGCCAGCCACTTCGATGTGGACGGCGTGGCCGCCGATGCCCCCCCTTGCGGCGGGCCGGCCTTTCCGCTGGTGCTGGCGAATATCTACAGCGTCCGCAGCCATGCGCCGCTGTTTGCGCCGTATCGGATTTTGCAGCGCCAGATCAGTGCTACCGGCCCGGATGGTGCCAAGCTGCGCGCCACTCTGCGCATAGGCATTATCGGCTTTACCCCGCCTGCAGTGCTGCAATGGGATCAGCGCGCGCTGCAAGGCAAGGTCTACGCCGAAGGCATACGCGAGGCCGCGCTGCGCTATGTGCCGCAGATGCGGGCCGAAGGGGCGGATCTGGTGATTGCGCTGGCCCACGGTGGACTCGATGGTGCGCCGTATACGGAGGGCATGGAAGACGCGGGCTATTATCTGGCGCAGGTGCCGGGCGTGGATGTGCTGCTGATGGGGCATGCGCACCAGAGCTTCCCGCAGGCGACGAGTGCGCTGCCTGCTTTCAATCTTCCCGGCGTGGACAAGGTGCGCGGCCGGGTGCATGACGTGCCGGCAGTGATGGCCGGTTTATGGGGCAAGGAGCTGGGTGTGGTCGGGCTGCGCCTGCGCTACGACGGTCAGCACTGGCAGGTGGAGCGCGACGCTGCCACGGTGGAGGTGCGTACTACCCGGCAGCCGGACCGCAGCTATGTGGCCGCCGATGTTGCGCTGGCGCGGCAGGTGGGGCCGGAGCATGAAGCGACTATCCGCTACGTGCAATCGCCAGTGGGGCAGAGCGACTTTCGCATGAGTAGCTACTTTGCCGATGTGGGCGATAGCTCGGCCATACAGGTCGTGAATCAGGCTCAGACGGCCTATGTAAAACGCTATATCGAAACCAGCCAGCCAGCTTGGGCTGGACTGCCGGTGCTGTCGATGGCGTCGCCGTTCAAGACCGGCGCGGCGGGTGCGGCCGACTACACCGACGTGCTGGCCGGCGGACTGGCACTCAACAACGTGGCCGACCTGTATCTGTACCCGAATGCACTGCAGGTGGTGAAGGTGAATGGTGCCGAACTGAAGGCATGGCTGGAAAAGTCGGCCGAGCGCTTCAACCGCATCGATCCCGCCAGCAGCAGTGCTCAGGAGCTGGTCAACCCGGCCGTGGCGGGATTTAACTTCGACATGCTGACGGACGCTGACGTCAGCTATCTGATCGATGTGAGCAAGCCTGCGGGGCAGCGTATTGCGGCCTTTACTTATCGCGGCTTGCCCGTCACGGCG
>Ga0187845_1001362_pt1 | contig 14064 bp, 9 predicted proteins | sample SpaLakP09_SKY_68_FD_134515 | JGI IMG/M metagenome (GOLD analysis project Ga0187845, IMG submission 134515) | Oligotrophic lake water microbial communities from Sparkling Lake, Wisconsin, USA - SP09_SKY_68 | ecosystem: Environmental > Aquatic > Freshwater > Lake | place: USA: Sparkling Lake... | reverse complement strand
TGTTATGCCAGTCCGGACAGTGGCATTGCCGGTTTAGTTATAGTTCGTCTCGTAGGCGCCCATGTCGATGTAGGAGCCACGGGCCTTGCCGTCGAAGTCGGTCTGGGGCGCGTAGGTGGTCTGGCCCTTGCTGACGGCCGGGGAAGTCGTCTTCAAGCGGTAGTTGCCGCCACCGTTGGAGATGTAGCTGACGAATTGCGGGTCGGCGCTGATGATGCCGGTTTTGGTGGCGCTGCTCGGGCTGGCCATGTCGAAGTTCGTGCGGTTCGCATAGACCAGGTTGTTGGCGACGCTGTTGCCGACGTCTTCGGACGCGATCGGACCCTGGATGCCGCCACCGTTCGCATAAATGATGTTGTTGTGGATCTGGATGCCGCGGGTCGGGCAGCCGTTGTTATAGGCTTCCTTGCAGCCGCCAAAATATACGCCATAGCCGGTGTTGGCGAACAGGGTGTTATTCATGACCAGGATGTTGTGGTCGTCGTGGCCCATGTTGATGCCCTGGCTCGTGCCGTTCACCACGTTGTTCATGATCTTGCCCGACGACGAGTGGTAGATACCCTGGATCCAGCCGCAGCCGCCGCCGACATTGTTCACCCTGTTGCCGATGATGTCATAGTTGCTGTAAGCCGAACCGCGGCCCTGGTCGGCGACGATGCCGCCGCCGCCACGGTTGTCGCAGCCGGAGGCCATCGCCACGTCGTGGATCCAGCTGTTCTTGACCGACGAATTACCGCCGTTCAGGTAGATGCCGACGCGCGTGGTGCTGTTGCCGTAGCCATTGATTTGGAAACCGTCGATATCGGTATAGCCGCCCCTGGCAGTCCACATCGTGTATGCACTGCCTACCGGACGCAGGATGGCGCCGTACTTCGTGTCCGAAACAAAGCGGATGCGCGCAGTCGACGTCCCGTTCACGGTGGAGGTGACGGTCTCGGCGTAGGTGCCGGGCGCCACGTGGACCGTATAGCCCGGTTTCGCCAGGTTGGCGGCGCGCTGGATGGTGCGCAGCGGGGCGGCGCTCGAGGTGCCTGCGTTCGAATCACTGCCTGTGGTCGACACGTAGAGGTCGGCGGCAGAGGCGGCGGTGCAGGTCATCATTGCGACTGCGAAACCAGTCAGCAGGGGGGCGGACAATGCTTTGGATGCAAACGAAAAAGTTTTCAAGGGAAAGCCAATCATCAAAAAACGAAGGAGTAACTTTGACGAGGGGAAACTGCCAAAGTTCAACGTTTTGCGAAAAAAATTTTCCCTGTGTAATTTTTTCTACAGAAGTTTCAGATAGGCCACATATCGTCATGTTCATATACATGCACGATATCGCAAGTTCATGCGGCGGCATGACCGGTCCCGCAGTTCGACAACGGCGGTGTCGCTTTGAACCGGTGAGCATCGAGCGGGTTGACCCCCGATAAAGGTGGCGCTCACGAAGATCGGGAAAATAGACAGGCCTCCCGTCCTCGCTCATTCACCGGAATGTAAATGGCTCACCACCTGGAATCGCCCCGCGCCCCCTTGCAAGTCAGAATTGGCACCTGGCTGAGAAGGCCGCTCTCCCATAAGCTGCGCTCGCTTTCGAACAAGACGGCGGGCGCGATGAATTGGATCGAGGACAAGCTATTCGAGAAGTGGCACGGCCTCGACTGCAGTGGCTTTATCGACAGGCACGAGCTCGAGACAAACTATTCGTCGGCGCTCGAGCACTCACGGGCCTACGAGGCCGTGACCTGCGTGGCGATCCGGGAGTTGCTTGAAGAGGCAAAGAAGACCGGTATCGTATTCGACCATTTTATCGATCTCGGTTCGGGCAAGGGCAAGGCCTGCTTTTATGCCGCCGCCAACTACCGGTTCCGACGGCTCATCGGCGTGGAGTTTTCGGCGCCGCTGGTACGAGCGGCGGACCATAACATCAGGAAGTTTGGCGCCGAAAATATTTGCTTCGTCAACGCCGACGCAGCCGGTTTCTCGCTTCCCGCCGGCGATAACCTGGTCTACCTGTTCAACCCCTTCGGCGAGGCGATTCTCCACGAGTTCCTGAAAAACAATATGGACAGGTTCAGGCAAAGCCGGTCGATCATCGCCTACGCCAACGACAAGCACCGGCTTTGCCTCGCGAAAGCCGGTTTCGTCACGCTCTTCAGGAACCAGGACTCCCAAAGCTCGCTGCACCAATACCCGTCGAGCTGAGCCGCGGCTAGGCCTGCGCGACCGACTGGCGTCCGGCGCGCAGGCACCAGCCGAGCAGCGCCAGTCCGGCCAGCATCATCGCATCGGTTCGCGGCTCAGGCACGGGCGACACAGGGTCGAGCAGCAGGGCCTGGCACAAACCGCGGTTGCAGCCGTAAGCGGCAATCTGCTGCAGGTCATTGATGGCGAAGGCGGACTCGATCGTCCAGCCCGAAGCCGGGTCGACCAGCCCATCCAGATCGACCATCGCGCCATTCTCGTACAACATGGCCCGAGTTTCCTTGTTGGCCACTTCCGACCAGCCGACGACCTGGCCGGCGTTGTTGATATCGTAGGCGCCGCTCGAGCCCTGACCGGTAAGGGTACCGAGGTCGGTCATCACGCCGGCGGCGTACAGGAAGGCGTGATCGATATTGAATCCCGCGTTCGACCAACCGACGACCACGCCCCTGTCATTGATGGCCTGCGCGACGCTGTACGTGCCGGTGAACGAGCCCAGGTCCGACATGACGCCGGAAGCAGACATAAAGGCGTGGAACAAGGGCAGGGGATTGGTGCCTGTCAGCGATCCGCCCACCACCACCCCGGCATTGTTGATGCCTTCGGCGCGGCTGAAAACGCCGTCGGGGAGGGCGCCGAGGCTGACCATGCCGGCACCCGGCGAATACAGGAAAGCGTAGCTGCCGGTGAGGCCGTCGGCGACGCCGGCCACCTGGCCATTGTTGTTGATGGCTGCAGCGCTGCTGTTGTTGCCACCCAGTGTGCCGATGTCGGTCATCGCGCCGTTGGCATAGACGAATGCATGGGTATTCCCGGCCGCGACGTCGGACGCACCGACGACCGCGCCCGCGTCGTTGATACCGCGGGCGATGCTGTAAGAGCCCCCAAGCGTGCCCAGGTCGACGAAGCGGGCGCCCGAGTAAAGAAAGGCGTGCGTGGCATCGCCGGTGGAGAACGACCCGACCACCTGACCACTGCTGTTGATGGCGGCCGGCATGCTCCCGGCCGGGCCGATAGGCGTGACGGTGTAGCGGATGTCGGCATGTGCCGCCAGGGGGGCGGACAGGAGGACGAGGGACAGGACTGCCAGGTGGCGGCGGCGAGCGGAAGCGGACATGGGATCTCCCTTGCGTGCGATGAACGACGATATGATGGGAGCCTAAATGGTCTCGAGCGAAGGGTTCATGCGATATGTCTTCGTACGGCGATTGTTTAGGTCATGCCGATGCGAAACCATAACTCGACATTAGTGCCCATAATGTCGAGTTCATGGAGTTTCGATACGCTCCAAACAGGGGATTCAGAATATTTCGGATGGCAGGGGTTGGCTGTCTCCCTTCGACTCTCGAGCTGTCGAGACCACCTGGCGTTTCGGGTTCTGACGCCGCGCCCGGCATCGGCGTGCAAGTCACCGGCATCAAGGCTGGCTGTCCCGGGCCGCCCGCGATGCTTCAGCGGCGCCAGGCTCCAGGCTCCAGCACATCGTCGCAACGAGGCAAGGCTCCGTATTGCAGGACCGACCGCCCGACGACCAAAGATTGCATCTCGACGCTTGTTCGACGACATGAATTGCCACGGCCGCAAAGGCACACCGGGGCTTCGTCGGGACGTGGCACGACGCGCCGCGCTGCGGAGCCCGCCGCCGATCCAGCGAGCGCCGATTCGATCTCGACGCCTGCGCGGCGACATGGACCGCCGCGGCACGCGCGGCCGGGCAGGCAGAGACATGGCGCCGCGCAGATGCCAGCGACACCGCAGCGCCGCCGGCCCGTACGCATTCGACGCGGCCGGTCCCGGCGCACCGATCCGTGCCACGACTATGCCGGCGCGCCTGGTCGAACGTTGCCGGCGACATGCCAGGCGAGGCCATCGCACGGAATGGCGCGGGTCGATCCGCCGCGCGCTCCAAAGCCGATTCCAAAGCCCGACTGAAACCCGGCTGAAGTGGCCGACGGTGCCGCAAAGGCGTGTTTACCCCGCCAGGGAAGGCATCGCGCAGACCCAACCATAAATTTAATTTGACATAATATAGATTATGCGAAGAATCGTAAAAACTCAATATACGGGAATATTGGCGCCGATATTGCGAAATATTAAAGCTTCTCCGTACGCAGGTTGATAGAATGCAACTCTATTTTCGATAAGAACGTTGGAGAACGTATTGCTGCATCCGGATTTGCTGGACATATTTGGTTTCGACGACCGCCAGACAGCCGCGCGCGCCCTCGTGATCGCGGGGCTTCTGGACAGGCTTATTTTCAAATACGGGCTCGCGCCGGACGACGTCGTCGCCGCCGGCATTCCGCTGCGTAGCCTACTGCCTGCCGATACGATTTTCCGGTTCCCGACCGAACGCCTGAATCACCTGGTCCGGCATGCCAAATCGGCATACGCGGGATTCGCAACCGACCCCTTGTTCGCGCGATGGTTGGAGAAATGGGCCGAGGTGCTGCCGTCCGACCTCAGGCTGCAAATCGACCCCACCAACGACCGTTCCCACTTCGTCCAACCCGAATACCTGGCGGCGCTGTTCGGCAGCGAACTGCAGCCGCTGCGCGGCATCTCGATCAAGCGTAGAAACAAGTTTTTCTCTACATTCGAGCGGCGCCTGCCCATCTTTGCCGCGGGTTCGCTCGGCAGTCGAAACAAGGCCGTCCCGCCACCCCCGGCTATTCCGGACGCCGAAGTCAAGGGTGAAACGCCGGCACGGATCGTCGTTTTCGGACCGGCCGATGCGCGGATCGATGCGCTGAGTTCATACCTTGCGGACGAGGCACGCGCGCCGGCCACCGCCGCCATCTTCCTTCAGGGCGTCGCTGAACGGCATGAAGTTACGGTCCACCTGTTGAAGGCGGCCATGGAAAAGTCCGGCCTGGCGTTCGCCGCCGCTGTCCGCGTCCATCCGAACGATGCCGGACCATGGATGGATTTCCTTGCGAACTCATACGTGCTGCACGGGAACCTGGATGAAGTCTTGATGCAAGCCTACGATCAGTTGCCGGCACGTGAGCGCTACATCGGCGATGTGGCGCCGCTGGTGCTGGTCGACGAAGGGTTCCTTGACCGCGAGACGACCGATTCCCGCAAGCACATCGACATGCTGCTTGATGAACAAGCTCTCTCGTATCGCGATTACGATCGTGTGGATGCATATGCCGCACCGCCGCCGATGGCCGCGCGCCTCGCCGAGTTGAAGCACATTCCCGCAGTGCGCCAGGCGTTAAGAAAACGCTACGTCCAGTTGAATGTGCGCCCCGAGGACGACAACCTTCCGGTCACCGTGCTGTACCCCGCGTCCAGCTATACCGTCGAGCTCTTCGTCGATGCCATCGTCTCGTCGTCGTTCGCCGCCACCCTGCCCCTCCTGACGGACGGCATGTCGTTCGACAGCGGGCCGGAAGAGCTGACCTTCGCTTTCGTTCCCTTGTACGATATCGGCGACGCGCAACACTCGGCAGGACAGACCGCAAAGCTGTACCTGCCCGAGGAGGGTTCGAGCACGTCCGTCACCTTTTCCATGCGCACACCGGACGTCCTGAACGAATTCCGTGTCCGCATCGTCGTCACCCATCTCACCGCCGTGCTCCAGACGCTCATCCTGGGTCTTGAACCGATCGCGGGCGACCCGGACATGGGCCTGCCGTTCCGTCTCGTCGTCGAAAGCGACGTCACACGTGTCACCACCACGGCCCGTCCAGCGTCGTTGGAATTCGACCTCACGCTCGTCCTCAACGACAACCCGGCTGGCACCCCAGGCACTACCGTGCTCGACGGCGAGCGCGCATTGTTTGCCGAACCGCAAGGATGGCAACAGTTTATCGACGACACACAGGACATCATTGCCGTGCTCACTGATGCCGCGGAGTTGCCGGACTCACTGGATGACATCGGTTTGAACACCACGCTCCGCGAGCTCGCCTGGGCCGGCGTAACGGCACTGGAGAAATTGACCGAACAAGCCCGCGGCGTCGACTTTTCCTCGGCGCGCAACATTCAGGTCATCGAAGCGGTGAATGGAGCGTTTATTCCAATCGAGTTCTTCTATGACGGGCCGCCGCCAGACGACGATGCGTGGCTATGCGAAAACGCGGCGAGTGCGCTCGCAAGCGGCGCCTGCGATGCCGCTTGCGCCGGCAACCGCTCCGAAGCGTCCATCTGCCCGCTGTCGTTCTGGGGGCTGACAAAGCGCATCGAACGCAAGCGTTCCACGAAGGAATCACGAGACGTGGAACTCAGAATACCCAAGGCGGCTCCCCCCGCTCGCCGCACGCTGGATTCCGCCCTGCTCGGCGCCAGCGCCAAGGTGAAACAGCCCGACTACGACCGCTTGCACGCCAGGCTGCGCACCCACCTGGATGCGGTGTATTGCGCTTCGGACTGGCAGGCGTGGCGGAATTCGGTGTCGGTCAGCCAGCCGGAAATGCTTGTCTTGCTCCCTCATACCGGGCCGCACCCGCTCGGCGCCGCGCAAGTGCCATGGAAATCCACAGCAAGCACATCCGCTTTGCCCAGTTGCAGGGCAAAGACGTCACGGCAAACAACGACCACGAACCGGTTGTGCTGTTGCTCGGTTGCGAAACGGCCGCGACGAAGCGCTTGCAACTCATGAACTTCGCATCCAAGTTCTATGCGAACGGTGCCTTCGTCGTCATTGCGACGTTGTCGGCGGTACGCGGGAACTACGTGGCGACGTTCGCCGCCGAGCTGACGGAACGCCTCAAGACCAATACGCACGGCGCGGCGCGCGACTTCGGCACGACATTCCTCACCTTGAAACGGGAGTTGCTTGCTTCCGGCAACGCATTGGGATTGACGATGATCGCGTATGGCGACACGGCCTGGGAAATCGACCATGAGTAGCATCTTCACGATCGACATGCTGGCGGCGGACAATGGCGATGCCTTGTGGCTGCGGTTCGGCGAGACGGATGCGGTGAAGAACATCCTTGTCGATGCGGGTTACGCGAGCAGCTTGAAAAAACTGCTCGATTCCGGCGTGTTCGGCAAGGCGACGCCGGAGATTCCCTTTGTGATCGACCTGCTCGTTGTCACGCATATCGACCTGGACCATATCAGCGGCGCATACAAGCTGGTGACCGAGGCGCGGCGCCGCCATATCGAGATCAGGCACGTCTGGTTCAACGGCTACCAACAGCTGTTTCGACCATCCCGTCCCGATGACGATTCATTGGGCTCCGCGACCGGAGAAAAGCTGAGCGCGGCGATCGAATATCTGCGCATTCCACACAACAAGCATCCCACCCGACCGACAGAAGACCTGTGCAAGTGCGGGCGCATCGTCGCGCTGCCTGATCGCCTGCCATCCACCGGGATCGGCGACATGACATTGACCGTTCTCGGTCCGGACGAGCGAGCGCTGGACGCGCTGCGCACGGAATGGGAGCTCCACCAGGGCGGGCGGCCCGGGATCATGTACCGGGATACGTTGACGAAACTCGAATCGAACGACGACAGTCTAGGCGCCAAGCGGATTCCCGGGAGCGACTCGGCCGTCCCGAACGGCAGCTCGATCGCCTTACTCGTCGAATACGCGGGTATCCGCCTCCTCCTTGCCGGAGACGCCCACGCGCGCGACTTGCATGCCGCGCTCGAGCGCTTACCGGCGCGGCCTGGCCCGGCCATTGATTTTTTCAAGTTGTCGCATCATGGCAGCGTCTGCAACGTCACCACCGAACTCATCGCCTTGGCCAGAGCGCGTCATTATCTGGTGTCCACCAGCGGCAGTGGGCACCAGCATCCACATCGCGAGACGATACAGCTCGTGCTCGACGCGTTGCCCACGCACACGCCGCATTTTCATTTTAATTACGACGCGCCGCGCGACCGCATCCGGAACGAATTCAAGCACGCCACGCTTGGGCTCGGCGAGAATCCTGCGCCACATGGCCTAAGGATCGACTTGATGGCGTGACGGGTGGCACGCGGCAACGTGATTGAAAAGGCTGCTTCGCCGCCTGCTTGACACGCCCACCGCCACAAGCCAGCTCGATAATGTTTCTATATGGAAGCATTTTGACCGCAGCCGCTCCGGCGGAGCGCCCTGCTCCGCGTGCATGATGCGTGACGCATCACGTCATTTTCTTTTCTTAGCTATGCGCCAGCTTGAGCCCGCTCAGTGCACAATGTGCGGAACGGAGGTAGGCATGGCGCACATCTACAAACCCGAGGAGCACTGGGACAACGCCGACATCGGCTACCCGTCCGCGCTCGCCGTCGGCGATTCCTGGTTCTGGTACGTCAACAACAATATCCTGGGCACGATGATCCATCATCCGGCGCTGTCCGGCGACCACCGCAACATCCAGCTCGTCGGCTACAACGGTGCGCGTTTGCGGGATTACGTCGGCGATGGCAAGTACGCGGACACGGTCGAACATTTTCTCCGGCCAGGCTTCGTGGAAGGGTTCTCGGAGTTCTACATCAGCGGGGCCGGCAACGATGCCGTCGACGTGGATCTGGCGCTGTTCGACCACCGCCCGCCCGGGACGGATGCCCATGGCTGGATCGACGCGCGCGGCATGGACGACATGCTGTTCCGGCTGCGCCAGGCGCTCACGCGGCTGATCGCCCAGATCCGCGTCGCCAAGCATGCCAGCACGAGCCTCGCGCCCATCTTCATCCATGGCTACGATTATCCCGTGCCGGACGGCCGGGGGTTCGAGTTCGGCCTGATCCACGCCGGGCCGTGGCTCGCGCCGGCCATGGACCGGCACGGCGTCCCGCCGGACCTGGCGCTGCGCAGCGCGATCGCGCAGCTCATGATCGACCGCCTGAACGACGACCTGCTCGCGCCGCTGGCGGCCGTGACGCCGGGTGTCGTGCACATCGACAGCCGCAGGATTCTCCCGCGCGACCACACGTACCGCGATTACTGGTCGAACGAACTGCACCCGACGAACCTCGGGTTCCGGCGCATCTTCGAACAGGCGTGGCTGCCGAAGCTGTACGAACACGGCATCGCGCCGCGGCCGTACCCGTAAGCGCAAGCGCTCAGAAGCCTCCGCCGCCGCCATTGCGGAAGCCGCCGCCAGGCGCACCCTCGCCCTGGCCGCCGCGGAACATGCCGCGATTGCCGTTGCGCAGGCGCTCGTCGCCCGTCACGCCGCCCCACTGGTAGCGCAGGCCGATCTGGACGATGCGCGGCTGGCTCACGTTGAGCGTGTGCAGCCGGAGCACCTCGTTCTCGATGTCGCTTTCCATATTCCCGGTGTGGAAGACGTTGTTCACGTTCAGGTTCAGCGACAGGCGCGGCGTGATCCGGTGCATCCACGTGAAATTCGTCATCGTGACGGCGCTGTTGATCCCCTGGCCGTTCAACGTCGCACCGTTGCGGTTGACGCTCAGCTGCAGCGACTCCATGCCCACCTGGTACGCGAGCCGCAGCTTGATGTTCTCCCGGTGGTTCGTCTGCTCCACGCCCGTCATGCTGGTGGCGAAGTTGGAGATGCGCTGGCGCTTTTCGTTGGCCAGCGTCGCGCCCAGGTTGGCCGACAGCCCCTGCACGAACAGCCGGCGCACATTGAAATTCAGGTCGACGCCGACCGAATCGTTGGCACCGAAGTTGATCGGCGACGTCACGATCACGTTCGGGTCGCTCCCGAGCGCGTAGCTGCGGTTGCCGATCACCGGCGACTCGCGCCGCTTGAACAGGACGAAGCTGCTGTCCACGCCGAACAGGCGGTCGCGATACGCGAGCTCGAAGTTATCGTTGTCGACGGGCTGCAGGTGCGGATTGCCGAGGCGCGCACTGAAGTCGCCGAGGTAGACGAGGTTCGGGTTCAGGTCGCGCTCGTTCGGCCGCGCGATGCGGCGCGAGGCGCGGAACTGCAGCATGCCGTCGGTGCCGATGTCGCGCGTCACGTAGAAACTCGGCAGCCAGTTCATGTAGTGATACTTGTCTTCCTCGCCCAGCAGCGGCTGGTGGACGTCGAGCGCCGTGTACTCGCCGCGCAGGCCGCCCTGGATGCTGACGTTCGCGGCCAGCTTCGTGGACAGGATGCCGTAGACGGCGGCGTTGCGGTCGTTCGATTCGAAATCGCTGATGCGGCTCGCCACCGGCACGTACGCGCCCGTGACCGGGTCCTGGCCGAGATAATTCGTCGGGTTGCTGGTCTTGCTGTCCGCGACCTTCGCACCGGCTTTCAGGTGCCACGTGTCCCACACGTTGCGCTCGTAGTCGACGGAGATGTCGAGGATGCGGTTACGCCGGTCGGTCGAGCGCAGGCTGTTCGCGATGAACGGCGTCGGGCGCAGCCGGTAGTCGTAGAAGACATCGGAATCGGCATGGTTGTTCTGGCCCGTGTAGCGCAGGTCGAACTTCAGGTCCTCGCCCGGCGCGCCGCTCTTGTGGTCGTACGACGCCCCGATGCCGAAGTTCTCGGCCGGCGAGCGGCTTTGCGACCGGCTCGTGTAGTCGGCCAGCGGGGACTGGTCTGCAGCGAACCGCCGGATGGATGTCGTGCTGTCGTTCTCGTTGCGGATCTTCGAATAGCTGACCGTCGCGCCGGCCTGGTCGCGTTCGCCGACGTTGACCGTGAGCGTGGAGGCGAGATTCAGTGATTTCGACCGACCCTGGCTGTTGCCCACCGAGTCCTGCGCATCCGTCACGCCCCCGGTGGCCGGGTCGAGATCCTCGCGCTGCGATTCGCGGTGGCTGTTGCGCACCATTTCTCGCACGCCGATATTGCCGGAGATCGAGTAAGGGCCCTCCGCGTGCTCGCCATTCAGGAAGGCGTTGCCGCGGCCCTCGGTCCCCTTGTTGACGCTCATGTTGGCGCGCGAGCCGGCCTTGCGGTTGCGCTTGAGGACGAGGTTGATGATCGGCCCGCTGCCGCCCTCGTTGCCGAACTCGGCGCCGGGCACGTTGATCACCTCGATCGATTCGATGGCCTCGGCCGGGAAGGCGTTCAGCGCGTCGCCCCGGTTCTGGCCCTGGAACTGGGCGTCGCGCTTACCGTTGACCATGATCTGCACGTTCTGGTTGCCGCGCAGCGCCACGTTGCCATCCTGGTCGACCGTCACCGACGGCACGTTGTTCAGGATGTCGGCTGCAGACGCGTTGCTCACGCTGATGTCGTTCTTGAGATCGTAAACATCGCGGTCGACCTTGTTGGCCGGGCGCGTCGCGACCACCTCCACGGTCGCGACGCCGTCGTCGGACTTCGTGTCCGGCGCTGTCGTTACAACGGACGGCCTGGCGGGCGGCGCCGTCTGGGCGAACGCCGCCGGTGCGGCGAAACAGGTAACGAGTAAGGCGGGAAGGACTTTCAGCGCGTGCTTGGTCGGAATCATCGAACAGGTTCAGGTGAGTGGAAACGCCAGTGCATGAACTTGTGTTCCTCCGACCGCCCGCAAAAGTTCCAACTATTTAGCGGCTGACCGGCACGTTCAGCAATGCCTTGGACGGATCCGGATTCTGGACGAGCGTATCGAGATAGCCCCGGGCGTCCTCCAGCCCGGCATTGTATTCGACATCGTGCATCACGCTGATCTGGTCGATCGTCCATTCGCTGAAACCGCGCGCATCCGGTACCAGCCGCATTTCCGCCGTGATGTCCGCCAGGGTCAGACCGGCGTCGAGACGGCGCTGGAATGCCGTCGCCCACGCGGCCGTGGCCGGATCGCGGGTGTCGTTCTGCAGCGTGCGGAGAATGTGCTCGGCCCGGGGCGCATCGACCTGGTAGCAATACGCGAGCACCGCGGCACGGGCCAGGGGCCGCGAATCGCGCGCGGTGTGCCAGGCGGCCAGCACGCCGTCCAGTGCTTCGCGGCTTGGCTTGCCGTCGGCCAGCAGCGCCAGGTCGAGCGTCGCCAGCGCGATTGCGCCACCGCCCGGATCGCGCTCGCGTGCCCGCGCGAGGCTGGCGCGGGCGGCATCGAGGTGGGGCGCACGTGCGCCGCCGTCGTGACGCGCGGCCAGCTTCAGGTGCGCCCGTGCCAGCAGCAATGTCACGTCGGCGCCGGCATCCGCACGGCGCGCGGCCCGTTCCAGCCATGGCAGCGCGGCGGCCGGGTCGCCCCAGTCGACGCGGGCACGGCTCAGCGCCAGCTGGCCCGCCTCGACGTTCGGTACGGCACCCGCATCGGCCGTGAGGGTGCGCAGCAGCGCTTCGCCCTGCGCGCGCGCGGGACAGGCTTTCAGCGCCGCATCGGCCAGCATGAAGCCGCCGGACGTCGCGGACATCGTCGTGATGGCGACGTCGGGACGCGGACCCGGCGGCTGTTCGACGCGCATCACTTCCGCCGCGCGCAGCCGGTAGCGCCACAGTGCCGTCGATGCGTCGCCCGTGTCCAGCCCGAAGTTGTCGCGCAACGCGGCCGCCGGATCGGTGCCCTGGTGGACGGCATTCAGGAACGTCCCGAGCTTCCTGCGCCGCTCGCCCGAACCGAGGATGTAGTGCGCGAGGATCCAGGACCGGGCCTCGAACTCCACGCTCGCCGCCCTGCGCCGCGTGTCGGACAGGTTCGCGAAAGGACGCGGTCCGAGCATGTCCGCGTAGTCGAGGTTGTAGCGGTGGCCCTGGTCGAGGAAATAGAAGTAACGGCCCACGCCCGGCGGCGTACGGCCGATCACCATCTGCTTGTCCCCGAAGCGGACGCCCGCAAAATAATTCGCGAAGCCTTCGATCCACACCGACGGGTTGCGCACGTCCGTGTGCCGGTACAGGAAATGGCGTGCATACGCTTCCGACACGTAGGCCAGTCCTTCGTCGAGCGAGGCCTTGGCCAGCTTGTCGTCGTCGATGGCGGTCAGCGGCGCCGTGCGTACGAGGAAGCCCTGCGCGCCGTCCGCGCAATCGCGGAACAGCGCGATGCCGTCGAGCGGGCGGTCCGCGGCGACGCGGTTCAGGTCCGCCGGGTCGTTCAGGTAGACGAGATTCAGCCTGGCCTCGGGGCCGGCCGACTTCGGGCGGTAGTCGTCCGTGTACACACGCAACAGGCTGTCCAGGCGCTCCAGGTGTTCCACCAGCCGGGCCACGTCCTCGCGCGGCGCGTCGGACAGTACGACCACATGCGCGCTCTCGGCCCTTACCCATGGCGACGTGCTGCGCTGCCCCGTGACGACGATGCTTTGCGGCCCCGCGTCCTCTGCCAGACAGGCGCCGCCCACGAGCGCATAGACGGCGGCAACGGCCGCCGCCGACCTTTTGAATGGTGAACCCACGATCCCGGACTCCTCGACAGTATTTGCGAACGTACAACCCTGTCATTCTAGCGGGATCATCGCAGGGTGTATATTATATATTTAATGCCGAGCCTCCGATGGCGGCCGCACCCGAACCGGCTGCCGGCCCGCCGGCGCCCGTGCCGGCGCGGGTGTTCGCTCGGGCTGCGCCTTCGGCACGACGGCCGTGATCCGCACGTCCTTCAGCTGCCATCCGGCGTCCACCGCCATGAGTTCCGACGTCCCTTCGATGCGCACGGGCCGCCCGTGGATCAGCGTATGCGCCGACCGCCAGGCGACGAGCGCCTGCGGAGTACCGGGCACGTCCGGTGTGATGCCGTGCACGGTTGCCCCATCGATGACGAGTTCCCCGAAGCGCGCCGCGCCGTCCGGGCGGAGCGCGCCGCCATTCCCGTCGGGACGCTGGCCCGCCGCGCAGGCGCATGCACCGGCCAGGGTGCCGTCCAGGTCTGCGAACAGCGTCGGCACGTGCTCGCGCAGCGCCAGGTAGCGCCGTGCCTGCGTCGCGCCGTGTTCCCACAATGCGGCGCGCAGGGCGGGGTCGCGGTCCAGCTTGGAATTCGCTCCCAGCGGCGTGCCGGCCGCCGCCTCGACGGCCGTGCCGTCCATGACGATGCGGTCGACCTGCACCAGCTTGTCGCGCCGTTGCGCCGCCACGCCGGCCGGCGTGG
>Ga0187845_1001357_pt1 | contig 14087 bp, 8 predicted proteins | sample SpaLakP09_SKY_68_FD_134515 | JGI IMG/M metagenome (GOLD analysis project Ga0187845, IMG submission 134515) | Oligotrophic lake water microbial communities from Sparkling Lake, Wisconsin, USA - SP09_SKY_68 | ecosystem: Environmental > Aquatic > Freshwater > Lake | place: USA: Sparkling Lake... | reverse complement strand
GCTTGGCTGCCGGCGGCGATGATGGCGTTTTTAAAGGCCACCACTTTCTTGGCACCGGTTTTTTCTTGCGCCGTGCCGGTGGTTTCTTCCACCTGCAAATGGTGGCTGCCCACAAAGCTGCCGTGGCCGCGCAGTACCGTGACCTTGCGCATTTTGGCCATGCTGCCCACGCCGCCCACCAGCTTGCCCACCACTTTGTCTTTGTGTGCGCGCAGCTTGTCGATGTCGAGCTTAGGCGCGCCAAAGCTCACGCCAAGCTCAGCCATATGGCTGACCTCGTCCATCACCGCCGCCACATGCAGCAAGGCTTTGGAAGGAATACAACCTACGTTCAGACACACACCGCCGAGCTCGGCATAGCGCTCCACCATCACCACTTTCAGGCCCAGGTCAGCGGCGCGGAAGGCAGCGCTGTAACCGCCAGGGCCAGGGCCGAGCACCAGTACATCGCAGTCCATATCCACGGTACCGGTGTAGCTGGCCACTGGTTCAGACGGCTGCGCCACGCTGGCGGGAGCGGGACTAGCTGGCGCAGCGGCCGGGCTTACGGGTGCGGTGGCAGCTGGCGCAGTTGCTGCAGAAGCCGCTGATGCAGCGCGCTCGCCTTCGAGTACCAACACTACCGAGCCTTGCTTGACCTTGTCGCCCAGCTGTACTTTCAGCTCCTGCACCACGCCGCCGTGGCTGGAAGGAATTTCCATAGAGGCTTTGTCAGACTCCACGGTAATCAGGCTTTGCTCAGGTGCAATAGTGTCGCCGGGCCTGACCAGAATTTCTATCACGGTAACTTCTTCAAAGTCGCCAATGTCTGGGACGAGGATTTGGATATGTGCCATAAGGTTCTCAATCAGTTGAGGCCAGCGCCGCAAAGGTTTATAGAAGCACGCGACGGAAGTCGCCTAGGATGTGGCCCAGATAGGCATTAAATCGCGCAGCAGAGGCGCCGTCGATGACGCGGTGGTCCCAGGTCAAGGACAAGGGCAGCATCAAACGCGGCACAAACTCTTTACCGTTCCACACCGGCTCCATCTGGCTTTTGCAGACCCCCAAAATCGCCACTTCAGGTGCATTGATGATGGGCGTGAAATAACGCCCGCCAATGCCGCCCAGGCTCGAGATGGTGAATGTGGCGCCCGTCATTTCGGCGGGGCTTAGCTTGCCTTCGCGGGCTTTCTTAGCCAGTTCGCCCATTTCCTGGCTGATTTGCAGCACGCCTTTTTTATCCGCGTCTTTGAGCACCGGCACCATCAGGCCATTCGGCGTGTCGGCAGCAAAGCCGATGTGCCAGTAGTTTTTGTATACCAGCGCGTCGCCGTCCAGGCTGCTATTGAAGTCGGGAAATTTTTTCAGCGCCGATACGCAAGCCTTGATCAGGAACGCCAGCATGGTGACCTTCACGCTTGCGCTAATTCCAGCTTTTGCCGACTTTTCGTTTTCTAGGTTGGTCAGCACGCGGAAGGCTTCCAGTTCAGTGATGTCGGCGTCGTCATGGTTGGTGACGGCTGGAATCAGAACAGCATTGCGCAGCAAATTGGCACCACTAATTTTCTTGATACGGCCCATCTCTTTGCGCTCGATGGGGCCGAACTTGGCGAAGTCCACTTTAGGCCAGGGGATGAGCCCCAGCGCCGTGCCATCGCCACCCGAACCGCTGGCAGGGGCATTGGCCGCTTGGGCTTTGGTTTGGGTCGCGCCAGACATCACCGCTTTGGTGAAGCCCTGTACATCGTCCTGCGTGATGCGGCCTTTGGGGCCGCTACCTTTGACTTCATCGATAGGCACGCCCAACTCGCGCGCAAACTTGCGCACCGAGGGCGATGCATGCGGCAAGCCGAGCGCAGGTGTGCCAGGCACATGCGCAGGTGCTGACACAAGCACTGGTCCCGTTGTGGGGGCATTGACAGGTTGCGCTGCAAGTGCCGGTGCAGCCAATGCGGCGGGTGCCGCCGCAGCAGGCGCGGTTGCCGTGGGAGCAGCAGACGCAGGCGTTGCCGTTGCCGTTGCCGTTGGTGGTGCAGTCGCACCTGCCGTCACTTCCAGCATCACGACCGGTGAGCCTTGCTTCACCTTGTCGCCCAAAGCGACTTTGATCGCAGTCACCACGCCAGCAGCTGCGGACGGAATTTCCATCGAGGCCTTGTCGCTTTCCACCGTAATCAGGCTTTGCTCGGCCTTGATGGTATCGCCTACTTTGACCAGTAACTCAATCACGGTGACTTCGTCAAAGTCACCAATATCCGGAACCTGGATTTCAATATTTGACATGGTGTCTCTCCCGGTAATTTAAGCGTGCAGCGGGTTGATCTTGTCAGCTTTGATGCCGTACTTGGTAATTGCTTGCGCAACAGCGTCGGCAGTTACTGCGCCCTCTTCCTGCAAAGCCTTCAGGGCCGCCAGCACGATGTAGTGGCGGTTCACCTCAAAGTGCTCGCGCAGCTTGCTGCGAAAGTCGCTGCGGCCAAAGCCGTCGGTACCCAATACCTTGTAGGCGCGGCCTTTGGGGATGAAGGGGCGAATCTGCTCGGCGTAAGCCTTCATATAGTCGGTGGCAGCGACCACCGGGCCGCTATGGCCTTCAAGTTGCTGGCTAACAAAAGGCACGCGCGCCGCTTCTAGCGGGTGCAGCATATTGAAGCGCTCGCAGTCCTGGCCTTCGCGGGTCAGTTCGTTAAAGCTGGGGCAGCTCCAGACGTCCGCCTGCACGCCCCAGTCTTGCGCCAGCAGCGCTTGCGCCGCAATCGACTCACGCAAGATCGTGCCCGAGCCCAGCAATTGCACGCGCGAGGCGCCTTTGTTCGCCTTGGTTTCGCTAGCGCCGGGTTTGCACAAATACATGCCCTTGATGATCTGGGCTTCGGTGCCTGCGCTCAGGCCAGGCATAGCGTAGTTTTCGTTGAGCAGGGTGATGTAGTAAAAAACATTGTCCTGCTTTTCCACCATGCGCTGTAAGCCGTGGTGCATGATGACTGCCACCTCATGCGCAAACGTGGGGTCGTAGCTCAGGCAGTTGGGGATCGTGCCAGCCAGGATATGGCTGTGTCCATCTTCATGCTGCAAGCCTTCGCCATTGAGCGTGGTGCGCCCCGATGTGCCCCCCAACAAAAAGCCGCGCGCCTGCATATCACCCGCGGCCCAAGCGAGGTCGCCAATACGCTGGAAGCCAAACATCGAGTAATACACATAAAACGGAATCATGATGCGGTTGCTGGTGCTGTAGCTGGTAGCTGCCGCAATCCAGCTGCTCATGCCACCGGCTTCGTTAATGCCTTCTTGCAGGATCTGGCCTTGCTTGTCTTCTTTGTAGTACATCACCTGGTCTTTATCGACCGGGGTGTATAGCTGGCCGTCCGGGTTGTAAATGCCGATCTGACGGAACAAGCCTTCCATACCAAAAGTACGCGCCTCGTCCACCAAGATGGGCACGACACGCGGGCCTATGGCTTTGTCGCGCAAGAGCGTAGTGAGGAAACGCACATAGGCTTGGGTAGTAGAAATTTCGCGGCCTTCGACGGTGGGCTCAATCACGGCTTTGAAGGTATCCAAAGACGGCACGGTAAATTGCTCATCCGCTTTGACACGGCGGTGGGGCAAGTAGCCGCCCAGGGCCTTGCGCCGCTCGTGCAAATAGCGCATTTCGGGCGTATCTTCGGCCGGTTTGTAAAACGGAATTTTGGGCAATTCGCTATCGGGAATCGGGATATTGAAACGATCGCGAAAGGCTTTGATGTCCTCGTCCGTCAGCTTCTTGGTTTGATGCACATTGTTCTTACCCTCGCCGCTTTTACCCATACCAAAACCTTTGACGGTTTTAATCAGCAACACCGTGGGCTGGCCCTTATGGTTCACTGCCTGGTGGTACGCGGCATAGACTTTTTTGGAGTCGTGGCCGCCACGGCGCAGTTCAAATATTTCTTCGTCGCTCATGTGTTCCACCATCTTGGCAGTGCGCGGGTCTTTGCCGAAGAAATGTTTGCGCACATAGGCGCCGTCATTGGCCTTCATGGCCTGGTAGTCGCCATCAACCGTGTCCATCATGATTTTGCGCAGCGCGCCGTCTTTATCGCGCGCCAACAGCGGATCCCAGGTGCTGCCCCAAATCAACTTGATCACATTCCAACCCGAACCACGGAACTCGCCTTCGAGTTCTTGGATAATTTTTCCATTACCCCGCACCGGACCGTCTAGGCGCTGCAAATTACAGTTGATGACAAATATCAGGTTGTCCAACTTCTCGCGCGCGGCCAGACCGATCGCGCCTAAGGACTCGACCTCGTCCATTTCGCCGTCACCGCAGAACACCCAAACTTTGCGGTTTTCGGTATGGGCAATGCCGCGTGCGTGCAGGTACTTTAAAAAGCGCGCCTGGTAAATCGCCATCAGCGGGCCCAGCCCCATAGACACGGTAGGGAACTGCCAGAACTCAGGCATCAGCTTGGGATGCGGGTAACTGGACAAGCCCTTGCCATCCACTTCCTGGCGGAAATTGAGCAACTGCTCTTCGCTCAAGCGGCCCTCTAAATAGGCGCGGGCATAGACGCCCGGCGCCACATGGCCTTGGATAAACAAGCAATCGCCACCATGGTTCTCGCTTTCGGCATGCCAAAAATGGTTAAAGCCCGCGCCGAACAAACTCGCTAGCGATGCAAAGGAACCGATGTGGCCGCCCAGATCGCCGCCGTCCGCAGGATCATGGCGGTTGGCCTTAACGACCATAGCCATGGCATTCCAGCGCATGTAGGCGCGCAAGCGCTCTTCGATCTCTAGATTGCCCGGCGCGCGTTCTTCGTGATCGGGCTCGATGGTATTGACATAGCCAGTAGTGGCTGAGAAAGGCATATCAATGCTTTTTTGGCGCGCATGTTCAAGCAATTGCTCTAGCAGGAAGTGGGCGCGCTCCGGGCCTTCGGCCTCGATGACGGCGGACAAGGCGTCCATCCACTCCCGCGTCTCTTGGTTGTCGATGTCACCGCCGATACCCAAGGGTAAGGACGTAGCGTTGTTTTGCGCGGTGCTTGTCATAGCGTCTCCTGCTGGTGTGATGCTCGTAGCGTACAGGATGGAAATTCTCGCACAAAAGCCACTAAATTTCAAATAATGCTTTTATATTTTGCTATATGAAATTTAGTTGGCAGAGGTCTTGAGCTTCGTAGTGGGCTCTACACTCGCCCAATGCACAATGCTGACACCTACTTGCTGCACGCCGACCAGGACCTTTCGACGGTGAAGCGGGCCAGGCGCTGGTGGCGTCGGCTCTCGCCGCAACGCCAGGACCGGGTAGCTATGCTGGCGCCGCTGGCGGCGGTGGGCTTGTTTATGGCGGCCATTGTTTCGGCGCTGTTGTACCTGCAAATTGAAGAGACCGACCGCGAGCAAGAAGGCGTGCGCCGGGATGTCGAATACACCCAGCAACAACTGCGCTTGCGCTTGCTGGAGCGGCAGGAACAATTTGGTGCGCTGGGCCGCGAGTTGGGTAGCCAAGAGCTGGACGCGCGGGCTTTCCGCCTGCGGGTGATCGCCCTGCTCAACCAATACCCCGAGGTGCATGGCGCGGCCTGGCTGGATGCGCAAAAGCGTTTGCGTGCCAGCGGTGGCGCCACCTTTAACTGGAGCTACCCGGCCGGCGGCAGCAACACGACCTCCCTCAATGCCGAAGGCGACTACGCCTTCAAATGGGCCACCGCACAGCGCCAAGTGGTCTATTTGATGCCGTCCAAAACCGGTGCGGCGGCACCTTTGTTGCAGATCTACATCCCGCTGGTGGAGAAAGGTCAGCCAGCGGGTGTCATCCTGGCCGAGCTGTCCATTGACGGCCTGTACCGCTACGGCATTCCCAACGAAATTGCCGCGCGCTACGGTATTTCACTGCTAGACGCGAAAGGCGCGGTGCTGGCCGGCGTGGCCCTGCCCATGAAAAAACCGGTCAGCCAGATACTTCCTTGGACGCGCAAGCCCAGCAGCTACAGCATGGCGGTCTCGCCGGTGGGCTCGGACCTGCTGGTGCGCGCAGAGGCCTACCGCGCCTCCATGGGTGTGATCGGCACCGGCTTGTTCTGGCTGGTCAGCGCCCTGAGCGTGATGACCGCATGGATGTTGATCGCCAATTGGCGCCACAGCCGCAAGCGTTTGCAAGCGCAGCAAGCCTTGCTGTCGGAGACCAATTTCCGCCGGGCCATGGAAAACTCCATGCTCACCGGCATGCGTGCCATGGACTTGCAAGGGCGCATCACCTATGTCAATGCCGCTTTTTGCATGATGACCGGCTGGAGCGAGTCCGAGCTAGTGGGCCGCACCGCGCCCTTTCCCTACTGGCCGGAAAGCGACCGCGAAGAGCTGTCCGCCCTGCTGGGCCTGGAGCTGTCAGGCAAAACCAGCCAAGGCGGCATCCAGGTTCGGGTCAAGCGGCGCGATGACACCTTGTTTGATGCACGAATGTATGTCGCTCCGCTGATCGACGCCATCGGCACACAAACCGGCTGGGTCACCTCAATGACCGACATTACCGAACCCAATCGGGTACGCGAACAGCTGTCTGCGTCGCACCAACGCTTTACCACTGTTTTGGAGGCGCTGGACGCGTCGATCTCGGTAGCACCCTTGGGAAGTGACGAACTGGTGTTTGCTAACAAGCTCTACCGCCAGTGGTTTGGCACCGCGGCCGGCGGGCATTTGCAATTGGTGGCCGAGGCCGGCGTGCCGCAGGCACGCACCAACCATGACATGGGCGACGACGTAGATTTGTTCGCCGGCTTGCCCATGAACACCTTGGCAGAAGTGGATGCCGAAAGCGCTGAGATTTATATAAGCGCCCTAGGCAAGTGGCTGGAAGTGCGCACCCGCTACCTGAGCTGGGTTGACGGGCGCCTGGCGCAAATGGTTATTGCCACCGACATCAGCAGCCGCCGCTTAGCCGAGGAGCAGGCCGCGAGCCAAGCCGAGCGCGCGCAAAGCGCCAGTCGCATGATCACCATGGGTGAGATGGCCTCCAGCGTAGCCCATGAACTCAACCAGCCGCTCACCGCCATCAACAACTATTGCAATGGCATGGTCTCGCGCATCAAGGACCAACAAATCACGCAAGAGGAGTTACTCGGCGCGCTGGACAAAACTGCCAAGCAGGCACAACGCGCGGGACAGATCATTCAGCGCATACGCAGCTTTGTGAAGCGCAGCGAGCCCAATCGCATGCTGGTCGCAGTCGAGCCCATGGTGGCCGAGTCGCTAGAGTTGGCCGAAATCGAACTGCGGCGTTTCAACGTGCGCCTCATATGTCAGGTAGCCAGCCGCCTGCAGCCATTGATGGTGGACCGCATACTGATCGAACAAGTGCTGGTCAATCTGTTGCGTAACGCGGCCGAATCCATTGACGCGGCACGTCGGGCCAGCCCCGAGCGCAGCGTAGAACTTCGCGTCAGTGCTGCCATCTTTGAAGGAAAAAAATGTGTAGAGTTTTCGGTGCAGGACAGCGGAAACGGGATTGCGGCCGATGTGATGCCACGCCTGTATGAGGCCTTTTTCTCCACCAAAGCCGAGGGCATGGGCATCGGCCTGAGCCTTTGCCGCTCTATCGTCGAGTCGCACCGCGGGCGCCTGACAGCCGAGAACCTCTACAATGAAGGCGCAGTTACCGGCTGCAAGTTCACCTTCTGGCTGCCCTTGGGCTAGAACGGTAAGACAAGAAAAGAAGTTTGCATCCAGCGAGAAAATACATGCAGGAATCTTCCAATAGTTTGCTCCCGAAAAAAGGTACTGTGTATGTCGTCGATGACGACGAGGCGGTACGGGACTCTGTGCAATGGTTGTTAGAAGGCAAGGGCTACCGGGTACGTTGCTTTGATTCTGCCGAATCCTTTCTCAGCCGCTATGACGCCCGTGAAGTAGCCTGCCTGCTGGTCGATATCCGCATGGGTGGTATGACCGGCTTAGAACTGCAAGCCTGTCTAATTGAAATCCGCTCGCCCCTGCCCATCGTGTTTATTACCGGTCATGGCGATGTTCCCATGGCGGTGGACACCATGAAAAAAGGCGCGATGGACTTTATCCAAAAGCCCTTCAAAGAAGCCGATTTGGTACGCCTGGTAGAGCAAATGCTGGACCATGCCAAAGACTCGTTTGCCGACTCGCAACTGGCCGCCAGCAGAGATTCTTTGCTATCCAAACTCACGATGCGCGAGTCGCAGGTATTGGAACGTATCGTGGCCGGTCGCCTCAACAAACAAATTGCCGACGACCTGGGCATCAGCATCAAGACGGTGGAGGCGCACCGCGCCAATATCATGGAAAAGCTCAGTGCCAATACCGTGGCCGACCTGCTGAAAATAGCCTTGGGCCAATCCAGCCCCAAGGCCTAGGTCGCGTTTATGCGCACTTGCGTCGCAGACGCACGATGGCGCGGGTCCCCTGGCGGCGTCTAATCGCTGCGTGTTATCTGAAAAATTTGAATTCCTACCTATTCCCAAGACCTCATCCATGACCACACCCCAAACCGCTTCCATCATCGACGGCAATGCGCTGTCTGCCCAATTGCGCGCCGATGTGATGCGCCGCGCCGATGCGCTCAAAGCGCGCGGCATTACGCCCGGCCTGGCGGTGCTGCTGGTTGGCGAGAACCAAGCTTCGCAGGTCTATGTGCGTAATAAAGTCAAGGCCTGTGCTGATGCCGGCCTGCATTCTGTGCTGGAGCGCTATGACGCGGACATGACCGAAGCGGCCTTACTGGCGCGCATTGATGCGCTCAACAAAGACCCGGCCATCCACGGCATTTTGGTGCAGTTGCCAGTGCCTCAACATATTGACGCTAACAAGGTCATTGAAGCTATTGCACCCGAAAAAGATGTCGATGGCTTTCACATCGCGAGCGCTGGCGCTTTGATGGTCGGCCAGCCCGGCTTTTTGCCCTGCACGCCTTATGGCTGCATGAAGATGCTCGAATCTATTGGCTACGACTTGCGCGGCAAACATGCGGTGGTGATTGGCCGCAGCAATATCGTTGGCAAGCCCATGGCCATGTTGCTGCTGCAAAAAAATGCCACCGTGACGATCTGCCACAGCGGAACCAAAGACCTCAAAGCCATGACGCTGCAGGCCGATGTCATTGTGGCGGCGGTGGGCAAAGTCAATGTGCTGACGGCCGATATGGTCAAGCCCGGCGCGGTAGTTATCGACGTAGGCATGAACCGCAATGCGCAAGGCAAGCTCTGTGGCGATGTGGACTATGCCGGAGTGCGCGAAGTGGCAGGCCACATTACCCCGGTACCCGGCGGTGTCGGCCCAATGACGATTACTATGCTGCTGGTCAACACCCTGGAATCTGCGGAGCGTTTAGTATGAACAAAAACCCATTACTCAGTACCGACAAACTGCCCCGCTTTGACGCGATAGCGCCCGAGCATGTGGAGCCGGCCATCGAGGCCTTGCTGGCTCAGTCGCAGACGGCACTCGATACCGTGACCGCCCCGGCCTTCCCCACGCAATGGCTGGCGCTATCAGCGACTTTAGATGTGGCCGTAGAAAACCTGGGCGTAGCTTGGGGCGCTGTCAGCCACCTCAATAGCGTCAACGACAGCCCGGCGCTGCGCGCGGCCTACAACGCAGTCCTGCCCAAAGTCACCGAATTTTTTACCCGCTTGGGCGCGGATGAAAAACTCTACGCAAAATACAAAGCGATGGACGTGGCCAGCTTGAACGTCGAGCAAAAGCAGGCGCACAAAAACGCCATCCGCAACTTTGTGTTGGGCGGCGCAGAACTGACGGGTAGCGCACGCGAGCGCTTTGCCCAGATACAAGAACGCATGGCCGAGCTGAGTCAAAAATTCAGCGAAAACGCGCTTGATGCTACCGATGCTTTTTCCTATTACGCAAGTGCAAGCGAAATTGAAGGCGTTCCCTCCGATGTGCTGGACACCGCCCGCGCAGCAGCCCAGGCCGAAGGCAAAGAAGGCTACAAGCTGACCCTAAAAATGCCTTGCTACTTACCGGTGATGCAGTTTGCATACAGCAGCGCTTTGCGCCAGATTCTGTACCGCGCCTACGTCACCCGCGCCTCCACCCAAGCGCCGACGGACATGCACAAGTTTGACAACAGCGCCACCATGCAAGAGATATTGGCGCTGCGCAAAGAGGAAGCGGCCTTACTGGGCTTTGCCAACTTTGCCGCCCTGTCGGTTGCGCCCAAGATGGCGGATTCGCCCGACACCGTGATCCGCTTTTTGCGCGACCTGGGGGCCAAGGCCCGCCCGTTTGCGCTAAAGGACGTGGCCGAGCTGCGCGCCTTTGCCGACGACCATTTGCAGCTGCAAGACCCGCAAGCCTGGGATTGGTACTACATCGGCGAGAAGCTGAAAGAAGCGCGCTACGCCTTTAGCGAACAGGAAGTTAAACAGTACTTCACTGCGCCCAAAGTGCTGGCAGGTTTGTTCAAAATCGTTGAAACCTTGTTTGACGTCAGCATCAGCGCCGACAGCGCGCCGGTCTGGCATCCGGAAGTGAAGTTTTTCCGCATCGAGCGTCAGGGTAGCTTGATTGGCCAGTTTTACCTGGACCCCAGCGCCCGCAGTGGCAAGCGCGGCGGCGCGTGGATGGACGGCGTGCTAGGCCGTTGGTTGCGACCCGATACCGGCCAAATGCAAACGCCGGTGGCCCACTTGGTGTGCAATTTCGCACTGGGCACCGAAGTCGATGGCGTGGAAAAACCCGCCTTGCTCACGCATGACGATGTGATCACCTTGTTCCACGAATGCGGCCACGGCCTGCACCATTTGCTCACGCAAGTGAGCGAGCGCGATGTAGCCGGCATCAGCGGCGTCGAATGGGACGCCGTAGAACTGCCAAGTCAATTCATGGAAAACTTTTGCTGGGAATGGAATGTCATCCGCCACATGACCGCCCACGTGGACAGCGGCCAGCCCCTGCCGCGCGCCTTGTTCGACAAAATGCTGGCAGCACGCAATTTCCAAAGCGGCATGCAAACGCTGCGGCAAATTGAATTCGCCTTGTTCGACATGCTGCTGCACAGCGCGCACGACCCGGCGGCCGATGTCATGGACTTGTTGCGCCAAGTGCGCGCTGAAGTGGCCGTGCTGTCCAGCCCGGAATTCAACCGCTCAGTGCACACCTTCAGCCATATTTTTGCGGGCGGCTACGCAGCGGGCTACTACAGCTACAAATGGGCCGAAGTACTCAGCGCCGACGCCTATGCAGCCTTTGAAGAAAGCGCCGATGCCGAGGGTACGCCCGACCCCGCCACTGGCAAAAAATACCTGCATGCGATATTGGAAGCCGGCGGCAGCCGCCCCGCCATGGAGTCCTTCAAAGCCTTTAGGGGGCGCGAACCGAGCATGGACGCGCTGCTGCGGCATCAGGGCATGGGTGCATCCACCTAAAGCTTAATTTCGGTACTGAAGTTAATGCCAGTGCGCGCCAACCGGGAGGTGTAAATACTGGCGCCATTGCTGTTGCTGCTGAGCGATTCATTGGCCAGTGGCGCGATGTTGCTCAGCGCTAGGCGCATGGAGACGTTTTCCCGCACTATCCAACGTGCAAACATCGATGCTGCGGCTACGCCCCTGGTCTAGGGTTTGGCTGAGGCTTTGGCGGGTCACAAAATCGGGCGTGAATGCAAAATTGCCGCCTATGGTCAGCGGCAGGGTGCTGAAACGGTAGTCCATGCCGAAACTGCCAGACCAGGGCTGCTGCCCGTCCAGGCGGTTGTCCGGTCCGGGCAGGGTATCGACTTCCGAGCGGTAGAAGTTCAGCGCAGCGCGCAGACTCAAAGGCAACTTGGTGTCAAACAACGCAGGCAGCAATTCGCCGGCGCGCCCTTTGAGTTCTAACTCCAAGCCAGCCGCCCTGCCCGATGAAAAGTTGCGCGCTTGCGAAACCCAGCGTGGTGCCGTGGCGTAGTCGGGGCTGGTTTGCAAGCTGGTGACGCCGCGTACCAAATCATTGATCTCGCGGTAAAAAATACCCACACTGAAAAGGCCGCCACTGGGCAGGTATTTTTCATAGGCCATATCTAGGCCAGTGGCCAGTTCGGGCCGCAGCGCGGGGTTGCCCGCACTGTCCGCAGCCAGCACGGTATTGCTCTGGCTCAAGTCGGCATACAAGCCATTGGGCGTAGGCCGCGCAAGTAAGGCATTGATGTCCGGCGCTTTGTAACTGCGCGTCAGGCTGGCGCGCACCAGGTCTTTACCCGCCGCGTTTAATTTATAGGCCAGGTGCAGCATGGGTGTGAGCACGGCGCTGGTATTGCGCAGGTCTACGTCGAGGCCGGTGCTTTGCGTCGTTATGTTCTCATGACGAAGGCCCAGCGTGGCCGACCATTGCGGCGACAGCTGCCACTCGTCCTGCACAAACAGCGCGGTTTTTTGCACTTGCGCGGAAAACGCCTGGCCTTGCAAGCTGCTTATCAAAGCCACGCCTTGCACGCTGGCGTCGCGCTTTTCTTCGCGCTGGCGCAGTTCCAGGTCCCAGCCCAGCGCCAGACTGTGCGCTTGGTTAATCAGCCGCGTGTAATTACCGGCCTGGGTGAGCGAGGCCTCGCGGTTATCGCCCAGGGTACGTTGCTGCATGCTTCCTGCGCTGTGAATTTGGTTGTCAGAGCGGCCGCGCGAGGCTTGAACGCCCGCTTTGATTTCGAGCCGGTCTTCTGCAGAAAAATTGTTGACCCACTGCAAGCGGCTGCGGACTAATTCCCAGCCGCCTTCATTGCTGCTATCGCCATCCAAGGCGGGTGCACCCGCCAGTACCTGGCTGGTATAGCCTGTGGTGCCGTTCCAGGCACCGCTTTGCACAAAGGACTGCCAGTTGAGGGTTTCATCGTCACTGATACGCCAAGTCAGCACCGGGCCTAGGTTGATGCCTTGGCCTTGGAATCGGTTGTCCCCTTTCTGAACCGCCTCGGTAGCAATGCTATTGCCCGTAAAAGTTTGCCTGTGAATTTCACTGTCAATCTGGCCTCGCCACTGAAATGTCGAAACCGGAACGAGGATTGAAAAATCGCCCCATTTTTCACCGAGGGTGAGATTCGCTGAGAAGGTCGGCTTCTCGAAGCGGTATGCGGTACCCAAGCGCAGATCGCGTTGCGAGCGCTTGGGTGCATCTTTCAAAATAATGTTGATGGTGCCGGCTACGGCTTGCGCGCTTTGGGTGGCGGTAGGGCCTTTGCTGACTTCTATGCGCTCCACCAGCGCAGGGTCTAGTTGGTCTAGTGCAAAACCGGGGGGAGCGGGGTCACCGTTGATCAGAATCTGGGTATACCCAGCACCCAAGCCGCGCAAGCGCGGCGCATTGCCCTGCATGCTGACGCCAGGTAGGCGCTGCAAGACATCAGCCACATTGGTGTCCCCAAACTTGTCCAACTCTTCGCGGCCATATATTTGCTTGGCGGTACTGGCACGGCGGCGCAGTTCGGTATCGGTTTGGCGGGTGCTGATTTCCACCCGCTCCAGTTTGGCACCGGGGGTGGGGCCACCCTCTTGGTTAGACCCAACATCCTGGGCCTGAACCGAGGACAGGCAGATAAAAAAACAAAAAGCGCTTGCAGTCCAACGCGGCACGGGTGCCAGTGATTCAAATAATGTCATGGGCCGCACTGTACCGTGGAATTACGAACGTAGACCCCAAGCACGTGCTTTAGGCTGGGGCCATGAATACCAGCACGTGTCAAAGTAAAAACCCCAGCCCTCGGACAAATGTCCAAGGGCTGGGGTGCAACTGGCTTAGCAGTCTCTTGCGTGCTGAAAAAAGCCCAACTCAAAAATCGTAACGCAAGGAAAAGCGAACCGACCGTGGGGGTTGGAACGAGGTGGGTTGTCCGAAGTTTGCGTTCAAACGGCCCACCGAACCAACGGTAGTAGTGCCCCGGCTGAAGTCATTAATTTCATAGCTCTCGGTCACTTGGCTGGCATCGAACACATTGAACACATCCACCTGCAAAGTCAGCGTGTTAGTGGTGTCGATTTTTTGGGTGTAGGCTGCTTGGAGGTCCAACTGCGCTGTCCATGGTGTGCGACCATCGTTACCCCGTTCACCCAAAACAGTTTTTCCGTTTTGGTCGAGGTAGTAATAAGTGGACGCACTCGTATAGCCGG
>Ga0187845_1001355_pt1 | contig 14091 bp, 12 predicted proteins | sample SpaLakP09_SKY_68_FD_134515 | JGI IMG/M metagenome (GOLD analysis project Ga0187845, IMG submission 134515) | Oligotrophic lake water microbial communities from Sparkling Lake, Wisconsin, USA - SP09_SKY_68 | ecosystem: Environmental > Aquatic > Freshwater > Lake | place: USA: Sparkling Lake... | reverse complement strand
CGCCTGCGCCTGTCCAGCCTGGACGCCAGCCAGACCGCCCGCCGCAAGCTGTTTTCCGTATTCGTGGAAATGGCGCAAAACGTGGTGCATTACTCGGCCGACCACCTGACCGCTACCGACGACTCCGACCATGAAATCCGCATGGGTTCGCTGTGGGTAGGTGAGTCCGACGGCCACTACTACGTGGTATGCGCCAACCCCATCAGCAGCGAAGGGGCCGCACATATCCGCGCCAAGCTGGAACCGCTGCGCACCATGACCAATGACGAAATCAAGGCCCTCTACAAGGAAAAGCTGCGCGCCGAAGGCGAAGCCGGCAGCAAGGGCGCCGGCCTGGGCTTCCTCACCGTCGCCCGCGACTCCAGCAACCCCATCGAATTTGATTTTGTCGATGAAGCCGGTGCATCCGGCCCGTTTACCACTTTTTATCTCAAAGCCACCATTTAAAGCTCCGAATCATGCAAAACCTGTATATCGCCCCGACTTCGTCCACGCCGGAAGTGAACTTCCAGTTCGACCAGCACCAGCTGAGTCTGCGCGGAGAAAGCTACCCGGAAAACGCGCAAGCCTTTTTCGGCCCCATCATGCAGGCGGTGCAAAACTACCTGCCCAGCCTGCAATCCACCCAGATCACCGTCGACATCCAGCTGGCCTACTTCAACAGCTCCAGCACCAAGGTGCTGCTGGAACTGTTCAGCCTGTTCAACGACGCGGCCGTGGCCGGCAACTATGTCACCCTGAACTGGCACTACATCGAAGATGACGAAACCATCCTCGAATTCGGCCAGGAAGTGGCAGACGATTTCATGGCACTGGACTTCCATCCCTGCGCCATGGTGGGCTAGCTCAGCCATCTTGTCCGACAATATCCACCTGCTTGTCACTGGCTGAGCCGGGCAGTTTTGCGGTAATCTGGCTCACTACCCGAACAGTGATCAGCATCAGGACATTGCCATGAATGTGAAGGACTACATGCAGCGCGTCGGCCAGGCGGCGCGCAAAGCCAGCCGCGCGATTGCCAAGGCCGACACCCGCCAGAAAAACCAGGCACTGAACGCCATGGCTGACGCCATCCTGCGCGACAGCGCCAAATTGCTGGCCGCCAACCAGCAGGACCTGGACGCCGCCCGCGCCGCCGGTCTGGATGCGGCCTTCATCGACCGCCTGGCCTTGTCCGAGGCCACCGTAGCCAGCATGGCCGAAGGCCTGCGCCAGATCGCCAGCCTGCCCGATCCGGTAGGCGAAATGGACGACTTCTGCTACCGCCCGTCCGGCATCCAGCTGGGCAAGATGCGCGTGCCGCTAGGCGTGGTGGGTATCATTTACGAAGCCCGCCCCAACGTCACCGCCGATGCCGCCGGCCTCTGCCTGAAATCCGGTAACGCCACCATCCTGCGTGGCGGCTCGGAAGCCTTCCACAGCAATCAGGCCATTGCCGCCTGCGTGCACGAAGGCTTGCGCCTGGCCGGCCTGCCGGCCGAAGTGGTGCAAGTGGTGGAAACCACCGACCGCGCCGCCGTGGGCGAGCTGATCACCATGCAGGAATACGTGGACGTGATCGTGCCGCGTGGTGGCAAGAGCCTGATCGCCCGCATCAGCGCCGAGGCACGCGTACCGGTGATCAAGCATCTGGACGGCAACTGTCATGTCTATATCGACGACACGGCCAATCCGGAAAAAGCCTTCAATATCGCCATCAACGCCAAAACCCAGCGCTACGCACCGTGCAACACCATGGAAACCCTGCTGGTGCACACGGCCTTTGCCGAATTCATCCTGCCGCGTCTGGCCGAGGCCTATTGGGAAAAGGGTGTGGAGCTGCGCGGCTGCGAGCGTACCCGGGTGATTCTGGGCCAGCAGATCGTGCCGGCCACCCAGGACGACTGGTATACCGAGTACTCCGCACCGATTCTGGCCATCAAGGTGGTCAAGGATCTGGATGAAGCCATCGAGCACATCAACCACTACGGCAGCCACCACACCGACGCCATCATCAGCGAAGACTACGGCCGTGCCCGCCGCTTCCTGCGCGAAGTGGACTCTTCCAGCGTGATGGTGAATGCCAGCACCCGCTTTGCCGATGGCTTCGAATATGGCCTGGGCGCGGAAATCGGCATTTCCACCGACAAGATCCACGCCCGTGGCCCGGTCGGCCTGGAAGGCCTCACCAGCCAGAAATGGATCGTACTGGGCGATGGCCAGGTACGCGGCTGAACGCCAGCCAAGCCATGACAAAACCGGCTACGGCCGGTTTTTTTGCGTCTGCCGCCAGCGGGCAAATGTCACAACTGCAGCCACCATGACAGGCAAATAGCGCTGAATGCTTGCCAGCCTCAGCCAGCTTCACTAGTGTAGTCAGACTTGGCTGGCCGGGGGGTCATCATGCTGCAATGGCTGTTTGCCACGCTTCATCTGCTGGCCCTGGGCTGTGGCCTGGGAGCGCTTGCGGCGCGTGCCCGCAATCTGGCTCCGCCACTGGATGCCCCCGCCCTGACACGCTGCCTGCGTGCCGACAACTGGTGGCGCCTCAGCCTGCTGCTGTGGCTGTGCAGCGGCGCCGGGTTGGCTTATTACCATGCCGCCATGCTATGGCAGCAAGGCCGGCCAGTCCCATTGGCCACGGCCAAGCTGCTGGGCATGATACTGCTGCTACTGCTGGAATGGCGCAGCCGCCCGCTGATCAGCCAATGCCGGCAAAGACTGGAACGCGGCCGCCTGCCAGCGGACGAACTCTGTGCTCGGCTGGCACGGCAGAGCCGGCGGCAATTGCTGTTGCTGCTGTTGTTGCTGCTGCTGTCCAGCGCCTGGCAAACCGGCGCGTTCAATACTCCTTAACATCTGTTGTCGCAGCATGGCGGAACCAGCAGGCGCAATCGGGCCTCCATCCGCCTATCACTTGCCCGAGCCCAGCCCCATGCCAACACCACCCACGACTCCGACCTTGCGCCAACAGCTGAACAGCCTACTGCTGCTGGCCATCCTGCTGGCCAGCCCCGTCATGGCGCGTGCCGACAGCAGCTTGCAGCTGACCTCCGACAAGAAGCCCGCAGAGGTGGCGGATTGCCTGAAGCAGGGCATCCGCCAGCTGAAGATTCCCGATGACTACGTACGGCGCGACAGCAAGGCCGACGGCATGGAGACCATCAAGCTGCTCAATCCAGTCAGTGGCAACACCAGCCTGGAGGTCGATGTGCAGCCCGATGGCGAGCACAGCCGGCTGCAGGTCGACCAGAACGGCATCCCGCTGACCCCGCCCTGGCTGCGCCTGATCAAGCGCTGCGCCAGCTGAGACCCGACTGTGGATAAGTTCGTCACCAGCACTGACTCCGTGGATAGATGGGATAAGTCCTGAACAAGCTGTGCATAAGCCGGCATGGCGTGCCGTCATTACGTGACAATACCCTGCTGACAGGGGCGGACCGGCTGTGCATGCTTTTACAAACACCCCATCCGCTGTGGATGATGTGCATAGCCTGTGCATGAATCTGTGGATAAAACCTCATCATGACAATCAGCACCACACCCGCGATAGCCAGTTCCATGGAGAATGCCCCACTCCCGCGCAGCGAGTTCACCCTGCCGTTTCTCCACACGCGGCTCCGTGGTGACTGCTGCAACAGCCCGGCTCCCGTGCGCCAGCTGATGTTGTTACACGGTGCCGGACAAGCCGACCGCGCCAGCTATCTGCCATTAAGACAGCATTTACAGTCGCAGCAGATTGCCAGCAGCGCCTTCGACTTTATCGGTCACGGCGAAACCGGCGGCAGCCTGCTGGGGTCCAGCTTGCGCCAGCGCGTGGAGCAAGCCCTCGCGGTATACCGTCATTGCCATGTGGACAACAAGCCGCTGGCACTACTGGGTAGCAGCATGGGCGCTTATATCGCCCTGCGCCTGTTGGAGCAGCTGCCTTGCAGCCACCTGATCCTGCAAGTACCCGGCGCCTACACCCCAGCTGCCTTTGATATCCCGTTTGGGCCAGCCTTCAGCGCCATGCTGCGCCAGCCGCTCAGCTGGCTGGATAGCGATGCCTGGCCGCGCCTGCAACAATTTCGCGGGCATGTCCTGATCGTGGCCGCCACGCAAGATGAGGTGATTCCACGCAAGCTGATTGAAAAACTGCATGCCAGCAGCCGCCACTGCCGCAGCAGCCAGCTATTGTGGCTGGAAGGGGCAGGTCACCAGTTACAGCGATACTGGCAGGCACAGCCGGCCGCGGCCGTGCACTACCGCCAGCAATTGCTGCGCTTCTTGCAGCAGGACTAGCCCAGGGCAGGTCGGCAAGGACAAATGACCTCCGATCATCAATTTTTCATGTCTGCGGGATTACACTGTGCTGAATTGTCATCTACAGCCAATGAACCACCATGACCACTCCCGCACATCTGCAATATGAAAAACGCCTCGCCGCCGGCAAGGCGCGCCGTGAAAGCTGCTCCCGCACCCTGCAGGCACAATGCCTGCTCAGTCCACAGCGCGACGTGGTGGACATGCTGCGCCAGACATCCGCTGGCCGGGTCCCTTCGCTGATTCCCCTGCGCTACAGCCGCATGCAGGCTTCGCCCTTCGCCTTCTTCCGCGGCATGGCCATGATCCAGGCCGCCGATCTGGCCGCCACCCCCAATAGCGGCATCACCCTGCAAACCTGCGGCGATGCCCACCTGATGAACTACGGCTTCTTCGCCTCGCCGGAACGCCAGCTGATGTTCGACATCAACGACTTTGACGAAACGCATCAGGCACCGTGGGAATGGGACATCAAGCGCCTGGCGGTCAGCGTGGTGCTGGCCGCGCGCAATCGTGGCTTCAGCAATGGTGCGGCACGGCAGGCGGTGTGCCAGCTGGTGGGAACCTACCGCAAGCGCATGCAGGAATATGCCCAGATGAGCCAGCTGGAGCTGTGGTACTGCAAGGTGGGCTTCGAACAATTACTGCAGCGGGCCAATAGCGACAGCATCCGCCAGCAGCTGCTGAAGCTGGCGGACAAGGCACGCGGCCAGACCCAGGAAAAACTGCTGCCCAAAATGACGGTACTGGAAGACGGCAGCCTGCGGCTGCGCGACAACCCGCCGGTGATCTTCCACATGCAGCAGCAAGACCAGGTCTGGGGCAATGATGAGCACTGGCTGGGCGATGGCAGCTCACATGATTTGCTGCATACCATGCTGGCCGAGTACAGCGCCACGCTGAAAGAAGACCGCCGCACCCTGCTCAGCCGCTTCCGGCTGGTGGATGCTGCCTTCAAGGTGGTAGGCGTGGGTAGCGTCGGCACCCGTTGTCTGGTGATGCTGCTGCAGGATGAATACGACCAGCCGCTGTTCCTGCAATTGAAAGAAGCGCGCAACTCGGTGCTGGAACCCTACACCCAGCAATGCGTGCATGGTCACCAGGGCAAGCGTGTGGTGTTTGGCCAGCGGCTGATGCAGGCAGCCAGTGACCTGTTTCTGGGCTGGACGACCGGGCCGGGCGACCGTCACTTCTATGTGCGCCAGCTGCGCGACATGAAGGCAGCACCGGCACTGGAATCATTCGACTCGGCGGAAAGCCTGGCGGCATTCGGCCAGGCCTGTGCCTGGGCCCTGGCACGCGCCCATGCCAAATCCGGTGGCCGTGCGGCGGAAATGGCCGGCTATATCGGCCAGTCGGACAAATTCGACCAGGCCATCGCCAGCTATGCCATGAGCTATGCCGATCAGGTGGAGCTGGATTTTGCAGTTTTTACTGCCGCTTTGGCCGAACACAAGCTATAAGTGAATCATTCGCCGCTAATAAAGAGCGACTAGGGGTTTTCAGCAGTTATTACGGATTGGCCCTGCGTTTAGTATTAACAATGCCCCGGTATATTTACCGGGGCAACTTACAGAAGATGCCATCTTAAAGAACTCACTCCACGCCAAGGACTGCCATCGTGCGCGTCAATACCCGCCTGCTCATCATCATTGCTGCCAGCCTGATCGCGCTGATCGCCCTGGCCGCCACCTCGCTGTACATCACCCGCAGCACGCTGCAGAGCGAAAAGCGTGAGCAGATCACCCTGTTGCTGCGCATGGCAGAGAACACGCTCGACTACTACGCCAAGCAGGAAACCAGCGGCAAACTGAGCCGGCAGCAGGCGCAGGACATGGCGCGCAAGACGCTGAAGGCACTGAAGGTGGATGACATCTACTTCTTCGCCCGCGACAGCGACAACCGCCTGGTACTGCACCCCAAGGCCGACCGTGAAGGCAAGGTGGACATGGGCAGTACCGTGCCCGATGGCCGCACCACGGTAGCCGTCTACAACGAAGCACTGCAAAAAGACCATTACGGCATCGTCACCATCCTGACCTCGCGCGGCGCAAGCAAGGAGCAGCTGCCCAAGCTCAACGGCGTGGTGCGCTTCGAACCCTGGGGCTGGACGGTGGGCACCGGCTTTTTCATTGACGATATCGACGCCCTGTTCTGGCGTCAGGGCACCATCCTGCTGCTGATCAGCGGGGTTTCGGTGCTGGCGCTCATCGTGCTGGGTAGTGCCATGTCGCGCAGCATCGTGCGCTCGCTGGGCGGTGAGCCCGGCTACGCCGCCCAGGTGGTGCGCCAGATTGCCCAGGGCGACCTGACCGAACAAATCCGGGTCAACGGCCCACCGCACAGCCTGCTGGCCGCCATGCACGAAATGCAGCAGAAGCTGCGCGAAATGATCAACCAGATCCGCCAGTCCACCGATGATATCGGCCAGGCCGGCCAGCAGCTGTCGGCGCAAATGAACAAGGTGGACGAGGTGTCCGGCATTGCCAGCAATTCCACCGCCTCTGCGGCCGCCTCCATCGAGCAGCTGTCGGTCAGCATCGACCATGTCAAGGATAATGCCGGCGGCTCGGAAGAAGGCGCCCGTCGCTCCAGCCAACTGGCACGCGAGGGTGAGCTGGTGGCCAAGGAAGCCGCCAGCGGCATCGAATCCATCGCCAGCCAGGTGAGCGATGTCAGCGATCTGGTTGGCAGCCTGGCCGAACGCACCCGTAATATCAGCGGCATTGCGGAAACCATTCGCGACATCGCCAACCAGACCAATCTGCTGGCGCTCAATGCCGCCATCGAGGCTGCCCGCGCCGGTGAAATGGGCCGCGGCTTTGCCGTAGTGGCCGACGAAGTACGCAAGCTGGCCGAGCGCACTGCCAGCGCCACCAATGAAATCACCAGCATCGTCCAGGCCGTGGTGGATGAAACCGGCAGCGTGGCCGGACGCATGCAGGAAATCCGCCCGGCGGTACAGCTGGGGGTGGGCAAGGCCAATGAGGCCGCCCAGACCCTGGATACCATCAGCCGTCAGGCACACAGCGCGCTGGAAAGCCTGCATTCGGTAGTGAGTGCCATGACCGAGCAAAGCCAGGCCGGTGCCAATATCGCGGTCAGTGTGGAGCAGGTGGCCGGCGTGGTGGAAGAAACCCAGAGTTCGGTCAAGCTGGCCGTCGATGCCATGCAGAATATCGACCAGCATGCCCGCCAGTTGCAGCAGTCGGTATCGCGTTTCCGGCTGTAAGCACACTTTCCTGCTTGTGATCAAACCGGCCTTGCCTGCATGCAGGGCCGGTTTTTTCATGTGCCATGGCCAGCCGCAGCGACATCGCGCTTGCCCTCCCCCCTGCCGGTGGCATAATGCCCACAGGGCTCAGCCCGCAAAATCAAAAAAATGCAGCACCGACAGACAGGCAGATAGATGAAACAATCGAGAACACTCCAGGGGAGACCTGCATGTCCCAACACTCCATCGCGGCCGCTCAAGCCGAATGGTTGATTCAGCAAAACGTCCGTGACGTCGAGCTGGCCTTTGCTGATGTCAGCGGCTTTGCCCGTGGCAAAACCCTGCCCGCCAAGGCCCTGATCAAGGGCCAGGAATTGCGAATTGCCCGTGCCGTCGCCATCCAGACCTGCGTGGGCGAATTTCCCGACTACCGCTTTTATGGCGAGAACGACCCCGATGTCGTGCTGCGCCCGGATTTCGCCACCCTGCGCCCGGTACCCTGGGCCAAAACCCCGCGCGCCATGGTGGTGTGCGACAACATCGACCACGATGGCAGCCTGTCGCCGCTGGCACCGCGCTCAGCGCTGAAAAACATTCTGGCGCGCTATCAGGCCCGTGGCTGGACCCCGGTGGTGGCACCGGAGCTGGAGTTTTACATCTTCGATGCCCACGCCAATCCGGAACAGCCCTTCCAGGCACCGGCCCTGCGCACCGGCCGCCGCGAAACCGGCTTCGATGCCTTCAGCTTTTCCACGCTCAACGATCTGGAAGGCTTTTTCGACGACCTGTACCGCGCCTGTGAGCAACTGGGCATCCAGACCGACACCTATGTGCACGAAATGGGCCCCAGCCAGTTCGAGATCAACCTCAAGCATGGCAATGCGCTGGAGCTGGCCGACCAGACCTTCCTGTTCAAGTACGCGCTGAAGGAAATCGGCTACCAGCACGGCCTGACCGTGGTCTGCATGGCCAAGCCGCTGCCGGGGCAGCCGGGTAGTTCGATGCACTTGCACCAGAGCGTGGTGGATGGCCAGGGCAATAATGTGTTCAGCCAGGCCAATGGCGAGGCCAGCGCCGAGTTTTTCCATTACATCGGCGGCCTGCAACAGTATCTGCCGCACCTGATGCCGCTGTTCTGCCCCAGCCCCAATTCCTTCCGCCGCTTCGTCAAGGGCCTGGCCGCACCGGTCAATGTGAGCTGGGGCGTGGACAACCGCTCGGTCGGCATCCGCGTGCCGGTATCCGGCCCGGAAGCCCGCCGCGTGGAAAACCGCCTGCCCGGCTGCGATGCCAATGCCTACCTGTCGCTGGCGGCCAGCCTGGGTGCAGGGCTGCTTGGCGTGGAAGAAAAGCTCAGCCCGAGCGAGCCGGCGGTTGGCAATGTCTTCAATAATGCCGACGCCGCCACCCTGCCCAATACCCTGGATGCCGCCTGCGCCCTGATGGCCGCTCATGACACGGCCGAACGCCTGTTCGGCAGCGAATTCAGCGCAGCCTATCTGGCGGTAAAGGAAGTGGAGCTCAGCCATTTCCACAACCAGATCACGCCATGGGAGCGCCAGTACCTGGCCACCCTGTCCTGAATCGGCAAATCCGGCAATGACGACGGCCTGGCACCTTAATGTGCCCGGCCGTTTTTCATGGCTGACCGCGCTGAATTGACCCTCACCCGGTGCTGTCGCACCATTGTCCGCATGCCGTTCACGCCGCCCGCCACCTTCGGCGAGGCCATGGCTGACCCACCCCATCGCAAGCGAGGTTCATCTTCATGCTGTTACGCAGTCTGCTGCTTTTGCTGTGCGCCCTGCCCGCTCTGGCGGAAACCGCTGCGCCGGAGGCCGCCAGCGGCTTTAGCCCCCGCCCCGCAGTCAGCGCGCGCAACAGCATGGTATCGACCGCCAACCCGTATGCCAGCAAGGCTGCACTGGAAATCCTGCAGCGGGGTGGCAGTGCCATCGATGCCGCCATTGCCGCCCAGCTGGTGCTGGGCCTGACCGAACCACAATCATCAGGTATCGGTGGCGGGGCCTTCATGCTGTATTACGATGGCCACCAGCTCACCAGTTTCGATGGCCGGGAAACCGCCCCGGCCACGGCAGATGACAAGCTTTTCCTGCAGGGGCAAGGCCAGCCCATGGACTTTTATCAGGCGGTAGTAGGCGGGCGCTCGGTTGGCGTTCCCGGCGTGCCGGCCATGCTGAAACTGGCACACCAGCATGGTGGCCATCTGCCGTGGGCCAGCCTGTTCCAGCCGGCCATCCGCTTGGCCCGGCAGGGCTTTGCCATTTCTCCACGGCTGTACAGCCTGCTGGCAAACGACCGGTTTCTGCGGGAGGACGAGGCAGCTCGCCGCTATTTCTATCAGCCTGACGGCCAGCCCAAAGCCATGGGCAGCCTGCTGAAAAATCCCGAGTATGCCGCGACGCTGGAGCAGATCGCCCGCCGTGGCCCACGCGCTTTTTACGAGGGCGACATCGCCTCGGCCATCATCGCCAAGGTCAATCAGCATCCGCGCAATCCGGGCCGCATGCTGCCCGCTGATCTGGCCGCCTACCAGGCCATCGAACGCAAACCCCTGTGCGGCCCCTATCGCAGCTGGCAGGTCTGCGGCATGGATGCCCCCAGCTCTGGTGGCGTGGCCGTGCTGCAAATGCTCGGCATGCTGCAACGCTTCCCGCTGGCGGACATGTCCCCCACAGCCAGCTCCACCATGCATCTGTTTGCCGAAGCGGGCAAACTGGCCTTTGCCGATCGCAACCGCTATCTGGCCGACCCGGCCTTTGCCAGCGTCCCCAGCACGGCCCTGCTTGCTACTGACTATCTGCAGCAACGCAGCCTGTTGATCCATCCGGAGCGCAGCATGGGCATAGCCAGCGCCGGCGAGCCGGCTGGCGTCAAACTGTCGGCATATGGCCGGGATAGCGCAGTAGAGCTGCCCTGCACCTCCCACCTCAATGTGGTGGACCGGCAAGGGCGGGTGGTCAGCATGACTAGTTCGATTGAAGACCAGTTTGGCAGCCGCATGCTGGTCAAGGGCTTTTTGCTCAATAACCAGCTGACGGATTTTTCCTTTGCACCGGTAGACCACGGCCTGCCAGTGGCCAACCGGGTGGAAGCGCGCAAACGGCCGCGCAGCAGCATGTCGCCCACCATGGTATTCGACAGCAAGGGACAGTTCCTGCTGGCCACTGGCTCACCCGGAGGCAGCCAGATCATCGGCTATGTTGCCCAGACACTGATCGCCCTGCTCGACTGGAAACTGGATCCGCAACAGGCGGTCAGTCTGCCGCACTACGGTAACCGCAATGGCGCCACCGAGCTGGAAGCCGGTCAGGGCTTGGAGGTGCAGGCCAGCACGCTGACCGCACTGGGCCATCAGGTGAAGATGGTGGAAATGACCAGTGGCCTGTCGGCACTGGTCAGGACTGGCAATGCTTATATTGGCGGCGCGGATCCGCGCCGCGAAGGGCTGGTGCTGGGCCGCTAGGGCTAACGGGGCTAACGGCGGCTGGCCTGCAGGCGCTGGGCCAGTTGCTCGATCGCACCATCGCGGCTGATCGGCGGCACATTCTGGTGCTGTTCGGCCATGATCCACTTTTCCACCACCGAGCGGTCGCCACGGGCGGCCTTGAGCAACAGGCCAAAGGCGTGGCCGGTGCTGTGTTCCAGTGGTTCCAGTGGCCGGGACTGCGTGTGTGCGGCATAAATGCGGCTATCGTCCGCCACCTTGTTGTTTTTGCGCTTGCCCGATTTCAGACTCCAGGCAACGATGGCAGCAATAACGAGCAAGGACAGCAAGGCAAAGATCAACATGATGTAAAACCATCCTCCTTGGTATGCGAATGGGTCGGGCCAGAATAGCGGCAGACCATGGGCTCACGCATTAAACGTGGGCTATGGTCTGTTTGAGTTTGTTATAGATCAAATGCATAACAATTAGTTCGGAGAGTCTTTCTGCCGCCGCGAGTATCCTGAAATCAAACAGGGCATTCAGCCGCTTCTGTCCGCCGGGCAAGACCTCATGCCGGCCGGCAGTACCGCCACCTGACCTGGCGCGAGCGACGGTTCTACGAGGAGCACTCCATGTATCAACACATTGTTATTGCAGTAGATGGTAGCCGAACTTCTGCAAAGGCTCTAGCCGAGGCACTACGTATTGCCAAAATGGCACAATCCAGTTTGTCGCTGGTGCATGTGGCCAGTTTGCGCGACATGGCCATCGAGGGCGTAGGTGCACTGGACACCCATCAGCTGCATGACCTGGCTTTCCGTCAGGCGCGCGAGGTGCTGGACAAGGCAGAAAAACAGGCCATCAACGAAGGCGTCAGCAGGGTGGACTGCCATATTGCAGAAAGCTGGGAGGGCGGCAAGGACATGGCTGATGCGCTGATCCGCTTTGCCGACAGCCACCAGGCCGAACTGATCGTCATCGGCACCCATGGCCGCAGCGGGCTGGCTCATCTGCTGCTGGGCAGCTTTGCCGAAAACGTCATGCGCAAAACCCACTGCCCGCTGTTGGTGGTGCGCGGCGAGGAAGACTGAAGCCCCCCAAGATCCCACCGCACCGTCAGGCCACAGGCAAGGTGGCCGGTGCCATCCGCAGAGTGCGCGATGCCTCTGCGGATTTTCTTTGTGGGCTCAATAAACCGCCCGGCGTGCCAGCACAAAGAACTCGCGGTTGCCATCAGCACCGGTCAGCGGGCTGTCAAACCACTGCTCCACCTCCCAGTCCAGTTCATCCAGACAATTGCTGATCTTTTCCTGCACCCCGGCGAACAAGCTTTCATCGCGCACGATGCCACCGTGGCCCAGCGCGCCACGCCCCACCTCGAACTGCGGTTTGACCAGGCCCAGCAAACGGCCGCTCTCGCCCAGCAAAGGCAGGGCCGATGGCAGGATCAGCGTCAGCGAGATAAACGACACATCGCACACCATCAGATCGAATGGCTGGCCATCATTGGCCTGCAACAGGGTGCGGCTATCCAGCGCCCGTGCGTTCACCCCTTCAAAACAGCGCACGCGCGGATCATCCCATAGCCTGGGGTGCAACTGATCATGGCCCACATCCACGCCCACCACATACTCGGCTCCGGCCTGCAGGGCGCAATCGGTAAAGCCGCCGGTAGACTGCCCCACATCCAGTACCCGCCAGCCGGTGATGTCCAGCCCGGCCTGGCGCAAGGCCCCATCCAGCTTCTGCCCGCCACGGGAGACGAAGCGGTCGGCCGGATCCGGCCTGACCTGCAAGGGTGTGCCAGCGGGAAACTTTGAGCTGGCCTTGCTGATGACCTGGCCGTCCAGGCTGACCCGGCCGCTTTCCAGCAGGCTTTGTGCCGCCGTCCGGGAAGTGGCAAGTCCTTGTTCCACCAACAGAAGATCCACCCGCTTCATCACCGTTTCCTTGCATGCTTTTCGAAAGGCGACAGGTTGGCCAGTCCGCCGCATGCTGTCAAGCATCCATCCGTTAGGCAGCCCCCAAGCTGCAAGGCAAAGCGCTGGCCAGCGCTGCTGCGGCAATTAGCTGATTCAGTATATTTGTTTACATCAATTTACTAATAATGATAAGGTAAAAAGGCAATATCTTGAATTCATTCAGTTATCCATAAGGGCCGCCTAGCCACAGCCGCCCGTTTCAGACTGCCTCGCCGTGTTGCATCGTGACTTGCCATGCCACGGCAGCCACACCATCCGCCGGCCACCCGCAGCGCCCCTGCGCCTGCCCGGGTGACCGCCTTGCCCATCCTGCCAGCCGATGCCGCCCTGCCCGGCTATCTGCTGGCTGACCGCTAAAAGGAGACAAGCTTGGTCTTGCGACTATCCCTGTTACTGACTGCCCTGTTTGTGCTGTTCGGCGCACTCGCCCCCCAACAGCTGGCCGACTCCACCGCCGCCCTGCTGGCCTATACCATTTCCCGCTTCGGCTGGTTTTACCTGCTCAGCGTCTTCGGCTTTCTGGTGTTTGCGCTGTATCTGGCCTTTGGCCGTTTCGGCCATATCCGGCTGGGCAAAGCAGATGAGGAGCCGGAGTTTTCCCGTGGCAGCTGGTTTGCCATGCTGTTTTCTGCCGGCATGGGCATAGGCCTGGTGTTCTGGGGGGTGGCCGAGCCGCTGTCCCATTTTGCCACGCCGGCCAATGCTGCCGTCACGCCACAGTCGGCCGATGCAGCGCGGGCGGCCATGCGTTATGCCTTCTTCCACTGGGGCCTGCACCCCTGGGCCATCTACAGCCTGATGGGCCTGATCCTGGCCTATTTCAAATTCAATCGCGGCACCCCCGGGCTGATCAGTGCGGCATTCCGTCCGCTACTGGGCGCGCGGGTGGATGGCCCCATCGGCAAGGCAATCGATACCCTGGCCGTACTGGCCACGGTATTCGGCGTGGCCACCTCGCTGGGCTTTGGCACCTTGCAGATCGAAAGCGGCCTGCAAATGCTGTTCGGTCTGCAGGCGTCGCCCTGGCTGACCTTTGCCATCGTCGCCATCGCTACCGTGCTGTTTTTGCTGTCATCGCTCACCGGCCTGTCGCGCGGTATCAAGTGGCTGTCCAATCTCAACATCCTGCTGGCCTGCGGCTTGATGCTGCTGCTGGTGGT
>Ga0187845_1001354_pt1 | contig 14092 bp, 14 predicted proteins | sample SpaLakP09_SKY_68_FD_134515 | JGI IMG/M metagenome (GOLD analysis project Ga0187845, IMG submission 134515) | Oligotrophic lake water microbial communities from Sparkling Lake, Wisconsin, USA - SP09_SKY_68 | ecosystem: Environmental > Aquatic > Freshwater > Lake | place: USA: Sparkling Lake... | reverse complement strand
GGGGATGGGCGCATTGTGAAGGAGGCCGCGCGCGGCCGGAAGGGCCCCGGCCATGCGAAAACAGGTCTGACGCGGCATACTGCCACCGGGCCCCAAGGTGGGAGCCCACCCCACGACAAAGGAAATCTCCCATGAAAGCACTTGCCGCATTTGCCCTTGCCGCCGCCACGCTGACCCTGTCGGCCCCCGCCTCGGCCCAGTTTGCCAAGGCCGAGGACGCCATCAAATACCGCCAGAGCGCACTCTTCGTGATGGGCCAGCATTTCGGCCGCCTGGGCGCCATGGCCAACGGCCGCGTGCCGTTTGATGCCAAGGCTGCGCAGGAGAACGCCGATGTGGTGGCCGAAATGGCCAAGCTGCCCTGGGCCGGTTTTGGCGCGGGCACGGACAAGGGCGCGCCCACCAAGGCACTGCCGGAGATCTGGACCGAGCAGGCCAAGTTCAAGGAACATTCGGACAAGCTGCAGGCCGAGACCGTCAAGCTGGCCGCCGCAGCCAAGACGGGCAACCTCGATAACCTCAAGACCGCATTCGGCGCGGCCGCAGGCACCTGCAAGGCCTGCCATGACAACTACCGCGCGAAGTGATGTTTGCTATCAAATGAATAGCTAATGGGGCAATCCCAAAGCGCGCAAGGGGCTGATTTCTTTAGAAATCAGCCCCTTGTTCGTCAGAGCAGCCTCGCCGTCCGGCTCACACCGGGTCAGCTCTCGGCCAGCAGCTTTTCGATGAGCTGGTGCAGCTCGGGGAAGTTGGGCGCGCCCACATAGGTTTTCACGATCTCGCCGCGCTTGTTGACGATGAAGGTCGAGGGCGTAAGGCGCACATCGCCCCAGGCCTTGGCCACGTTGCCGGTGTTGTCGATGGCCACCTTGAAGGGCAGCTTGCGGGTTTCGGCAAAGTTGACCACGTAGCTGGGCGGGTCGTAGCTCATGGCCACGGCCAGGGTCTCGAACCCCTTGGCGTTGTACTTGTTGTAGGTGGCGACGATCTCGGGCATCTCGGCCACGCAGGTGGTGCAGCTCGTGGCCCAGAAGTTCACCAGGGTGACCTTGCCCTTCAGGTCGGCGGTGGATTTGCTGGTGCCATCCAGCAGCACAAAGGTCGATGCGGGTGCTTCGGCGCGGCCCGTGTCCAGGTACACGTATGCACCCACGGCCGCAAACGCCGCCACCGCCACACCTGCTGCCCAATGCTTGATCGCCATGACTTCACCATCCATCCAGAAAAATCGAGGCTCTGAGGCCCACCCGGCATTGTGCCGGAGGGCTGGCCCAGGGGGTCGAGTCGGCCTGGCCGCAAAAGTTCGGTCCGCTCTGCCGACGCTCTGTCGATAATGGGCCGATGCATAGGACATTGACCGGGGCGCTGGCCCTGCTGCTGCTGGCGGGCTGCAGCCCCGCGCTGAACTGGCGCACCGTGCCCCTGCCCGAGGCGGGCCTCACCATCACGCTGCCCTGCAAGCCCGACCAGGCCACCCGCACCGTGGAGCTGGCCGGGGCGCCGGTGGCGCTGGCCATGGTGGGCTGCGATGCCGATGGCGCGACCTTTGCCGTGTCGCACGCGGCGCTGGCGGACCCGGCCCAGGTGGGGACGGCGCTCACCCACTGGCGCGCGGCGGTGCTGGCGCGCCTGGGGCCACAGGCGGCCACCTCGGCGGCCGACACCCCCTACACACCGCGCGGCGCCTTGCCCCTGCCGCAGTCGCTGCGCACGGTGGCCCAGGGCCAGCGCGCGGATGGTTCGGCGGTCACGGCGCAGGCCGTGTGGTTTGCGCGCGCGGCGGGCCCCGAGGTGCGGCTGTTCCACGCGGTGGTCTACAGCCAGAAGCCCCGGCCGGAGGTGGCCGACCAGTTCTTCGCCGGCCTGGCGCTGCCATGAGCAGCAGCGTGTTGCCGCGACGGGCGGCCGTCATCGTCTTTCTGGCGTTTGCCTTTGCCTACTTTCTGTCGGCGCTGGTGCGCGCCGTCACGGCCACGCTGGCGCCGACGCTGGCCCAGGAGTTCTCATTGCAGGCGCGGGACCTGGGGCTGCTGGCGGGCGGGTACTTTCTGGGCTTTTCGGCCACGCAGCTGCCTTTGGGCACCTGGCTGGACCGCCATGGGCCCAAGAAGGTCGCGCTGGGGTTTCTGGGCGTGGCCGTGGTGGGCAGCCTGGTGTTTTCAGCGGCCACCGGGTTTTCGGGCTTGCTGGCTGGGCGCGTGTTGTGCGGCGCGGGTGTCAGCGCCTGCCTGATGGCGCCGCTCACGGGCTACCGGCGCTGGCTGGACCCTGTGGCCCAGATGCGGGCCAACTCGTGGATGCTGATGACCGGCTCGCTGGGCATGGTGGCGTCCACGCTGCCGGTGCAATGGGCCTTGCCGCTGGTGGGCTGGCGCCCGCTGTTCTGGGGGCTGGCGGTGCTGATTGCGCTGTCGATGGTGGTGATCGCCGTCTGGGTGCCGGGCTGGGGCCCGGCGGGGCAGGCGAAGGCAGATGCTGGTGCTGCAGAGGCCGTGCCCCAGGGCTATGGCGTGGTCTGGCGCCACCCTTACTTCCAGCGCCTCGCGCCGCTGGGGTTCTTCTGCTATGGCGGCATGGTGGCCATGCAGACCCTGTGGGCCGGGCCGTGGATGCAGCGGGTGGCGGGCTACACCGCGCTGGAGGCCGCCACCGGGCTGTTCTGGATCAATGTGTCCATGCTCTGCACCTTCTGGTCCTGGGGCATGCTCAACCCCTGGCTGCTGCGCAAGGGCTTTGGGGCCGACCGGCTCATGGCCTGGGGGCTGCCGCTGTGTTCGGTGGTGTTGCTGGGCATCATCCTGGCCGGGCCGCAGGCCGGGGGCGGGGCCTGGGCGCTGTTCTGCGTGTCGTGCACCTTCGTGTCGCTGTCGCAGCCCGCCGTGGCCATGGCGTTTCCGCAGGCGCTGGCGGGGCGGGCGCTGTCGGCCTACAACCTGGTGATTTTTGTGGGCGTGTTTGTGGTGCAGTGGGGCATTGGCCTGGCCGTGGATGCGTTTGCGGGGGCCGGGCTGGCCACGGTGCCTGCGTTCCAGGCGGCCATGGCGGTGTACCTGGTGTGCAACGCGGGCGCCTATGCGTGGTTCCTGCTGCGGGGGCGGCGCCATAATGTGCTGCCAACCCCCACACCATGAAGACCTGCGCACATGCCGATGCAACAACGGGCCACGTGCTTGTCCGCGTGCCTGCGACACGCGATGTGTCGATGCCCTGTATTGCGTAAGTCCTGACCATGAGCCCCACCAGCATCCTCATCATTGCCCACGCCCCGCTGGCCCACGCGCTGCGCGAATGTGCCCTGCACGTGTTTGCCGACTGCGCAGGCAGCGTGGCCGCGCTGGATGTGCAGCCCAACCAGCCGCCCGAAGAGTCGCTGGCCCAGGCGCGCATCCTGCTGGAGCAGCTGGGCACCGATTCCACCCTGGTGCTGACCGACGTGTTCGGCGCCACGCCGTGCAACGTGGCGCAGCGCCTGGTCGATGGCGTGCGCTCGCGCCTGGTGACAGGTGTCAACCTGCCCATGCTGCTGCGCGCCGTGAGCTACCGGGCCGAACCCCTCGACTCCGTGGTCAACCGCGCGGTGGTGGGGGGCACGCAGGGGGTGATGCAGGTGGCCATTTCCGCGCCACAGAACCAGAACCGCCGTCACCGACATGATCAAGACCCGTACGACCATCAGCAATAAACTGGGCCTGCACGCCCGCGCATCGGCCAAGCTCACCAAGCTGGCCGGCAGCTTTCCCTGCGACGTTTTCATGAGCAAGGGCGACCGCCGCATCAACGCCAAGAGCATCATGGGCGTGATGATGCTGGCCGCCGGGCTGGGCTCCGAGGTGGAGCTGGAAACCAGCGGCGACCGCGAGCAAGAGGCCATGGACGCCCTGCTGGCGCTCATCGCCGACAAATTTGGCGAGGGTGAATAAGCCTACCCACACCTCGCCCTTGTCCTGAACCTGTCGAACCTTTGATCACACCACCATGACCTTCTCCGTCCACGGTCTCGCCGTCGCACGCGGCATCGCCATCGGCCGTGCCGTGCTGGTGGCATCGAGCCGCGTGGATGTGGCGCACTATTTTGTCGAGCCCTCCCAGGTCGAGGGCGAAATCGAGCGCGTGCGCCAGGGCCGCAACGCCGTGGTCGAGGAACTGCAGCGCCTGCAGACCGACATGCCCACCGACGCGCCGCACGAGCTGACCGCGCTGCTCGATGTGCACCTGATGCTGCTGCAGGACGAGGCCTTGACCGGCGGCGTCAAGCACTGGATCACCGAGCGGCTGTACAACGCCGAGTGGGCTTTGACCACGCAGCTCGAAGTGATTGCGCGCCAGTTCGACGAGATGGAGGACGAGTACCTGCGCGAGCGCAAGGCCGACCTGGAGCAGGTGGTCGAGCGCATCCTGCGCCACATGAAGGGCGTGGCCAGCCCCGTGGCGCCGCCCGCCAGCAGCCCGCGCCGCAAGACGCAGCAGGATTTGCTGCTGGACGACACGGTGGACGTGCCCCTGGTGCTGGTAGCGCACGACCTCTCGCCCGCCGACATGCTGCAGTTCAAGCAAAGTGTGTTCGCCGTGTTTGTGACCGATGTGGGCGGCAAGACCTCGCACACCGCCATCGTCGCGCGCAGCATGGACATCCCCGCCGTGGTCGGTGCGCGCGCCGCCAGCCAACTGGTGCGGCAGGACGACTGGGTCATCATCGACGGCGATGCGGGTGTGGTCATCGTGGATCCTTCGCCCATCATCCTGGCCGAGTACGGCTTTCGCCAGCGCCAGGTCGAGCTGGAGCGCGAGCGCCTGGCGCGCCTGCGGCACACCCCCGCCATCACCATCGACGGCCACAAGATCGAGCTGCTGGCCAACATCGAGCAGCCCGGCGACGCCGCCGCCGCCGTGCGTGCGGGCGCCGTGGGCGTGGGCCTGTTCCGCAGCGAATTTTTGTTCATGGGCAAAAGCGGCAACCTGCCCGGCGAAGACGAGCAGTACCGCGCCTACTGCGAGGCCATCGACGGCATGCAGGGCCTGCCCGTGACCATCCGCACCATCGACGTGGGCGCCGACAAACCGCTGGATAACAAGGCCCACAAGGACAACTACCTGAACCCCGCGCTGGGCCTGCGCGCCATCCGCTGGAGCCTGGCCGACCCGGCCATGTTCCGCACCCAGCTGCGCGCCGTGCTGCGCGCGGCCGCGCATGGCAAGGTGAACCTGCTGTTCCCCATGCTCGCGCACACCCACGAGATCCAGCAGACGCTGGCCCAGGTCGATCTGGCCCGCGCCGAGCTGGACGCGCGTGGCGAGCCCTACGGCCCCGTGCAGCTGGGCGCGATGATCGAGGTGCCCGCCGCCGCGCTCATGGTGCGCACCTTCCTCAAGTATTTCGACTTCCTCTCGATCGGCACCGACGACCTGATCCAGTACACGCTGGCCATCGACCGCGCTGACGAGGCCGTGGCCCACCTGTACGACCCGCTGCACCCCGCCGTGCTGCGCCTGGTGGGCGACGTGATCGCCGAGGGCGAGCGCCAGGGCAAGAGCGTGTGTGTGTGCGGCGAAACGGCGGGCGATGTGACCATGACGCGCCTGCTGCTGGGCCTGGGCCTGCGCAGCTTCTCCATGCACCCCGCGCAGATCCTGGCGATCAAGCAGGAGGTGCTGCGCGCCGACACCCGCAAGCTGGCCCCCTGGGCGCAGCAGGTGATTGGCGGCGAGGAGCCTGCCACGTTGCTGGCTTCTTAAGATAAATCAAAATTGATAGCATCCAAGGCATGCTGATCAGGCGCAAAGGGCCGATTTGACTCCTATTTCTGCGCCCGCTGCAGACGCCTCCCTCATCGACTCGCGCCAGGCCCTGCAGCGCCTGCTGGCCACGCTGGGCTTGGTGGTGCTGGGCAACAGCAGCATGTATGTGGTGTCGGTGGTGCTCCCGGCGGTGCAGGCCGAGTTCGGCGTCGGCCGTGCCAGTGCCTCGCTGCCCTACACGCTGATGATGGTCTGCCTGGGGCTGGGCGGCTTGGTCACCGGCCGGCTCGCCGACCGCCACGGCCTCACGCCCGTGCTGTGGCTCGGCGCGCTGGCCGTGCTGGGCGGTTTTGTGGGCGCGGCGTTCTCCGGCAGCATCTGGGCGTTTGGCATCGCGCATGCGGTGATGGGGTTCATCGGCAGCTCGGCCACGTTTGCGCCGCTGCTGGCCGACACCGCGCTGTGGTGGAACCGGCGGCGCGGCATTGCGGTGGCGGTGTGTGCCAGCGGCAACTACGTGGCGGGCGCGCTCTGGCCGCCCATCGTGCAGTACGGCATCGACACCATCGGCTGGCGGCCCACGTACATGGCGCTGGGCGTGGTCTGCGGCCTGGGCATGCTGGCCCTGTCGCTGCGCATGCGCCAGCGCCCGCCCGCCATCCAGGCTGCAGCGGTTGGCGCCAGCACCATGCCCGTGGACCGCGCCCGCCCCTTTGGCCTGGCGCCGGGCACCGCGATGGCGCTGCTGTGTGTGGCGGGCGTGGCCTGCTGCGTGGCCATGGCCATGCCGCAGGTGCACATCGTTGCCTACTGCACCGACCTGGGGTTTGGCGCCGCCCAGGGCGCACAAATGCTGTCGCTCATGCTGGCCTGCGGCATCGTGAGCCGCCTGGTCTTCGGGCTCATCTGCGACCGCATCGGCGGCATCCGTACGCTGCTGCTGGGCTCGGCGCTGCAGGGTGTGGCGCTGCTGCTGTTTCTGCCCTACGACGGGCTGGTGCCGCTGTACATCATCTCGGCGCTGTTCGGCCTGTTCCAGGGCGGCATCGTGCCGACCTACGCCATCATCGTGCGCGAGTATTTCCCGCCCGCCGAAGCCAGCGTGCGGGTGGGCGCCGTGATCATGGCCACGCTGGTGGGCATGGCGCTGGGCGGCTGGCTGTCGGGCTGGATCTTCGACATCACCGGCAGCTACCACGCCGCGTTTGTGAACGGCATTGGCTGGAACCTGCTGAACCTGTCCATCACCGGCTGGCTGTTTCTGCGAGTGCGCAGAAATACTCAAAATTGATAGCTATCAAGCCATGATGGAAGCGCGGCAACGGCCATTTTGGCTTGTATTTCAGCGGGCCCGCATGCCCAGGATGGCCGCGCCAATGATCATCACCGTCGCCAGTGCAATGCTGGCGCTGAACTGGCGCCCGCTCACCACAATCAGCAAGGCAGTGGAGGCCAGGGGCGTGATGTAGCTCAGGATGCCGATGTGCCGCGCGTCGCCCAGCTTGAGCGCCTTGTCCCACAGGAAGAACGACGCGCCCAGCGGCCCCAGGCCCATTGCGACCAGCAGCGCCCAGTCGCGCGGCTGCAGGCTGGCGGCGGGCTCCAGCGCCACATGGCACAGCAGCGAGAGCACGCCCGACACCAGCCCGAACAGCCCGATGGCTGTGGTTGGGAACGCCGCCACGCGTTTGGTCAGCAGCGAATAGGTGGCCCAGATGAAGGCGGCCGCCAGCGCGGGCAGGTAGCCCCAGGCCAGCGTGCCGCTCAGCGCGCGCCCACCGGCAATCGCAATGGCCGCGCCCCCAAACCCCAGCAGCGCCGCCAGCACATGCGGCAGGCGCAGCGCCACGCCGGGCAGCACCACGGGCGAAAGCACCACGATGAACAGCGGCCAGAGGTAGTTGACCAGGTTGGCCTCGACCGGCGGCGCGTGGCGCAGCGCGATGAACAGCAGGAAGTGGTACGCAAACAGGCCATACACGCCCAGCGCCAGCGTGCGCAGCGGAATGCGCCACTGCGACGGATCGCGCAGCACAAACGGCCAGGCCGGAATGCTGCCAATGATGAGCGCAATGCCCGTGAGCAGGAACGGCGGAACATGGGTGAGCGACACGCCCAGCGAGGCGAGCGAGGCCCACAGCGCGATGGCGCCCAGGGCGTAGAGGTTGGCTTGCATGGGTCCGAGCTTAAGCGCGCCGGTCGTCGCGCAATGGCGGCAGATCGTCGCGCGCCAGGGGTTGCATGGCGTCAGAGCCGGTTGCTCACGGGTGCTGCGTGCGGCGCAGGGCGGCCGTCAGGGCCGAGGGCGAGCGGTAGCCCGTGCGCCGCGCCACCTCCGCCACCGCCATGCCCGTGCCACGCAGCAGCCGCGCGTGCGCCAGGCGCTGGCTGCGCAGCCAGGCCATGGCGCCCATGCCCTGGTCGCCCTGGCAGCGGGCGGCAAACTGGCTGGGGCTCAGGTGCACCTGCGCGGCCAGATCGGCCACGGTCAGCTCCGTGTGCCACTGCCGCGCCGCCCATTGCTGCAGCGCAGGCCAGTCGATGGGGCGGCGGCGGGTGGGGGCCGGGCGGGTTGCTCCCGCCACAAGGCTTGCCGTGGACCCGTGTTGTCCATCTGCCAGCCAGGCCTCGCGCAGCAAGGCAGGGCCATGGGCCAGCGCCAGCGGGCGGCCCTGCTGCAGCGCGCTGGCCAGGTAGTGCGCCAGGGGCAGCGCCTGGGCGGGCGGGGCCATCGCCGCCGGCGGGCGCACGAGTGCCGACCAGGCTGGGTGGGCGCTGTCGAGCACCAGGCACAGGCTGCCCCCCGCAGACTCGAAATCGTGCCGGTCCCCCGGGGCGATGACACAGCCCCCGCCGGTGGCCACCCGCACGCCGCGCCCTTCCACCTCCAGCTCCAGCGCACCCGACAGCCCCAGCAGGATCTGGAAGTGGTCGTGGCTGTGGCTGCCGGGGGAGGCGCCGTAGCGGCGCAGGGAGAGCTGGTCTGGGGTGTCCATGGGGGCGGTCCGATCCCGGATTTTGCTGCAACCGGCGGCCAGGCTCCAGAGGGGCGCGGCCGGGGCGGGTGTTCCCGAGGCTGCCATTTAGTGCTTCGCGGTTTGAATTTATGTTGCTAGAGTGAATTCGAACATTAAGCAACAAGGAATTCATATGGTTTCAAATGCAGGTGTGGCACCGCCTGCAGAGCTTGCAGGGGGCAGTCCCGACGAGTTGTTGTCGTGCCTGCTCATCGTGGCCAAGGCGCATGGCCTGCCGTCCACCGCCGAGGCGGTGATGGCAGGCCTGCCCGCTGACAACCACCGGCTCACGCCCAGTCTGTTTGCGCGCGCTGCGCGCCGGGCGCACATGAGCAGCCGCCTGGTGCGCGAGCCCCTGGCGCGGGTCAAGGATGTTTTGTTGCCTGCGGTGCTGCTGCTGCAGGGCGACCGTGCCTGCGTGCTGCTGGGCTGGAGCGAGGACCGCAGTGAGGCGCTGGTGGTGCTGCCCGAGCTGGGCGATGCCCCCATCCAGGTGTCGCGCGCCGCGCTGGAGGCGGACTACCTGGGTACCACGGTGTACGTGCGCCCATCCCAGCGTTTTGACGCGCGGGCGCCGCAGGTGAAAGCCGGGCGGCATGGGCACTGGTTCTGGTCCGTGCTGGCAGAAAACCATGGCCTGTACCGCGACGTGCTGCTGGCCGCGCTGCTGGCCAACCTGTTCGCGCTGGGCATGCCCATCTTCACCATGAATGTGTACGACCGCGTGGTGCCCAACAACGCGGTGGACACCCTGTGGGTGCTGGCGCTGGGGCTGTCCATCATGCTGGTGGGTGACCTGGTGCTGCGCACCCTGCGGGGGCGTTTTGTGGACCTGGCCAGCAGCCGTGCGGACGTGAAGCTGTCAGCCCACATCATGGAAAAGGTGCTGGGCACGCGCATGGAGCAGCGGCCTGCGTCGGCGGGCTCGTTCGCGTCGAACCTGCGGTCTTTCGAGTCGGTGCGGGATTTCATCAGCTCGGCCTCGGTGGTGGCGTTCATCGACCTGCCCTTTGCGCTGATTTTTGTCGTGGTGATTGGCTGGATCTCCTGGCCCATGCTGATTCCGCTGCTCGTCGGGGCCCTGGTGATGCTGCTGTATGCCCTGGCGGTGCAGGGGCGCATGCACGAGTTGTCTGAAACCACCTACCGCGCCGGGGCACAGCGCAATGCCACGCTGGTCGAGGCGCTGGTGGGCTTCGAGACCGTGAAGGCGCTGGGCGCCGAGGCGCCGCTGCAGCGCAAGTGGGAGCGCAGCACGGCGCTGCTGGCGCGCGTGGGCGTGCAGCTGCGCCTGCTCTCGGCCACGGCCAGCAACAGCTCGGCCTTTCTGCAGCAGCTCATCAACCTGGTGATCGTGATCCTGGGTGTGTACATGATTGGCGAGCGGCAGCTGACCATGGGCGGCCTGATCGCCTGCACCATGCTGGCCTCGCGCGCCATGGCGCCGGTGGGGCAGGTGGCGGGGCTGCTGGTGCAGTACCACACGGCCTCCACCGCGCTGACCTCGCTGAATGAAATGATGAAGCGCGAGGTGGACAGGCCCGAGGGCGCGAATTTCATCAGCCGGGGGCGGCTGCAGGGCGGCATCGAATTCCGCGACGTGAGCTTCACCTACCCGGGCCAGCAGTCGGCGTCGCTGCGCAATGTCACGCTGAACATCAAGCCTGGGGAGCGTGTGGCCATCCTGGGGCGCATCGGCTCGGGCAAGACCACGCTGCAGAAGCTGATCCTGGGGCTGTACCGGCCCACATCGGGGGCGGTGCTCATCGACGGGATCGACCTGCGCCAGCTGGACCCTGCCGAGCTGCGGCGGCAGATGGGCTACGTGCAGCAGGACGTGATGCTGTTCTATGGCTCGCTGCGCGACAACATCACGCTGGGCGCACCGCTGGCGGATGACGCCTCGGTGGTGCGCGCCGCCGAGATCGGAGGCATCCTGCCCCTGATCAATGCCCACCCGCAGGGCTTCGACATGCTGGTGGGGGAGCGCGGGGAGTCGCTGTCCGGGGGGCAGCGCCAGGGGGTCTCGATTGCGCGCGCCGTGATCAACGACCCGGCCGTGCTGCTGCTGGACGAGCCCACCTCGTCCATGGACCATTCGAGCGAAGAAGACATCAAGCGCCGTCTGGCCGATTTCTCCCAGGGCCGCACCCTGGTGCTCATCAGCCACCGCACATCGCTGCTGGCACTGGTGGACCGCATCATCGTGATGGACGCTGGCCGCGTAGTGGCCGACGGCCCCAAGGAGCAGGTGGTGCAGGCCCTGCGGCAAGGTCGCATCGGAAAGGCGGTGTGACATGGCCGAACTCAACGAGAAAGCCTTCGAGCAGATCGGGCGCGCCGTCAAGACTGGCGGGGCGGCTAGTGACTCGGTCTTCGGCCGCATGGTCCAGCGGCTCACGCCCGCAGGGACTGCCGAGTCGCTGGACTGGGCGGACGATGCCGACTGGGCGCGCCTGCAGCAGGAGCCCCTGCGCGCCCGCGCACTGCTGCGGCTGGCGGTTCTCTTCTTGTTGCTGCTCGTGCTCTGGGCCGCGTATGCCGAGCTGGACGAGGTGACGCGCGGCGATGGCAAGGTGGTGCCCACCAGCCAGGTGCAAGTGATCCAGAGCGTGGACGGTGGCATTGTGGAAGAGCTGCCCGTGCGCGAGGGGCAGCTTGTGGAGGCCGGCCAGCTGCTGCTGCGTGTGGACTCCACCCGGTTCCTGTCCACCATGCTTGAAAGCAGGGCCAGCCTGCTGGCCCTGCAGGCCAAGGCCTTGCGCCTGCAGGCGCTGACGCAAGGGGGCAGCTTCCTCCCGCCGCCCGAGCTGCTGCGGGACGCGCCGGACATCGTGGCGCAGGAGATGCGCCTGTACCGATCGCGGCGCGAGGAGATCAGTGCCCAGGTGTCCATTTCGCAGAACCAGCTGATGCAGCGGCAGCAGGAACTCAACGAAGTGCGCGCGCGCAAGGAGCAGGCCGAGCGCGGGCTGGAGCTGATGCTGAAGGAACTCAATGCCACCAAACCCATGGTGGCCACGGGCGCTGTCTCCGAGGTGGAGGTGCTGAGGCTGGACCGGGAGGTGGCGCGGCTGCGCGGGGACCGCGAGCAGGCAGATGCGCAGATTTCCAGGGTCCAGGCGGCCATCCAGGAGGCCACCCGGCGCATCGAGGAGGTGCAGCTCACGGTGCGCAATCAGATGAGTTCCGAGCTGTCGGAGACCATGAGCAAGCTCTCCAGCATGTCGGAGGGCGGGCGCGCGCTGGCCGACAAGGTCAAGCATGCCGACATCCGCTCGCCCGTGCGTGGCACGGTCAAACGCCTTCTGGTCAACACCGTGGGCGGGGTGGTGCAGCCGGGCAAGGAGGTGGTGGAGATCGTGCCCTCGGACGACGCACTGATCCTGGAGGCGCAGGTGAGCCCGCGCGACATCGCCTTTTTGCATCCCGGCCAGGAGGCGATGGTCAAGTTCACGGCCTACGACTTCTCCATCTATGGCGGGCTGGTGGCCGAGGTGGTGAACATCAGCGCCGACTCCGTGGTCGATGAAAAGGGCAACGCCAACTACCTGGTGCGTGTGCGTACGCGCAAGGCCAGCCTGGGGCCCAACCTGCCCATCATCCCTGGCATGGTGGCGCAGGTGGACATCCTCACAGGCAAGAAGACCGTGCTGGCCTACCTCCTCAAGCCTGTGTTGCGAGCCAAGGCCAATGCCTTGTCGGAGAGGTGAAACCCATGCGCCACTTTCTGGCCAGCGACGCTGTGCAGCCATCCGACCGCTGGTGGATGGCTTTCCCGCAGGGAGCCCGTTTTGGCAAAGCCGACCGGCCCGCCCTGGTAGATGCCTTGCAGAAGGCAGACGCCGCACCTGCGGCCGTGTGGCTGAGCACGGAGTATTCCGACTGGCCGGAGTTGCTGCGCACGGTGCTGGCGCAGGCGCCTGCGGCCCGGGTGGTGGTGGTGTCCGGAGTGCCGGAAGACCGCGAGGGGCTGCGCGCCATCAACGAGGGCGCGCGCGGCTACTGCCATCTCTTTGCCGTCCCTGAAATGCTGCAGGAGGTGGCGGTGGTCGTGCAGCATGGGGGACTGTGGGTCGGGCCTGCGCTGGTGGCCCGGCTGGCAGCGGCCACCTGGAGCCTGACGGCGTCTCAGACCCCGGCGCAAGGGCAGGAGGATCTGCAGCAACTTTTGTCTTCGCGCGAGCTGGAGGTGGCCCAGGCCGTGGCCCGGGGGCTCTCCAACAAGGAGATTGCCGAGAAACTCTTCATTTCGGAGCGGACGGTGAAGGCCCACCTGGGCGCCACCTTCGAAAAACTCCAGGTGCGGGACCGCGTGCAGCTGGTGCTGCGTCTCAACCACGGTGCCAATGGCCATGCCTGACAAAGACACCCACCCCAAAGACACCCATCTTTTGAGTTCTTCGGACGCGGGGCTGGCCCGGGTCACGGAAGACCTGATCGAGCTGCTGATCGCCCGGGGCGTCATCCGCTTTACCGACCTGCCTTTGGCGGCGCAGAACAAGTTGCTGGAGCGCAAGGAGACCCGGGCGCGGCTCAGCAATAGCCTGGATCTATTGGGAGACGATTCGGGCAACGAAACAATTTGAGACCTTTGGGGTGCCAGACCCCAAAAGTGGACCTAAGTCCAATGGTGAGCCAGAGGCCCTGTCGGTAGCCTTCACAGCTATCAGTCACATGCCGTTCTTCTGGGCAAAAAAGCGCAGAGGTTTCTGGTTCACCGGAGCATTCTCATGTCTCAAATCGCCACCGTCGTTGCCGTGACCGGCACAGCCTTTGCGGTCGATGCCAATGGCAATCGCCGCGCCCTCAAAGCGGGGGACACTCTGCAAAAAGGGGAGGTGGTCCAGACCCCGGCGGGCTCCCGGGTGGAGCTGCTGATGGACGACGGCAAGGTGCTGGCCGTGGCGCCCGAGCAGAACATCAAGCTCGACGAAAGTGTCACGCAGACCGCCGAGCGCCCCACGGCGCAGGATGCCAGCGTGGCCCAGGGGACCATCGACACCGTGATCCAGGCGCTGGAGCGTGGCGGCGACCTGAGCGACCAGCTGGAAGCCACGGCGGCCGGCCTGGGTGGCGGCGGCGGTGGTGAAGGCGAAGGCAGCAGCTTCGTGCAGCTGCTGCGCATCTTCGAGGGGGTGGACCCTCTGGCTTACCTCTACAGCTTCACGCCCCAGTCGTCGCCGGACATCGATGTGAATCCGCTGGCGGTGCTGGCACTCGATACGCCCGCACCGGCGCCTGCGCCCGCACCGGCCCCCACGCCCGTGCCTCCCGCTCCGCCACCAGCCCCAAATCCTCCGGTGCCTGCACCCCCCCCACCACCTGCACCTCCC